>OGZY01000013.1_pt1 | contig 149009 bp, 138 predicted proteins | sample 1576911 | NCBI WGS metagenome assembly OGZY01 (sample SAMEA3541488, study PRJEB24748) | human gut metagenome | biome: human gut; feature: human-associated habitat; material: faeces | place: China | collected 2012 | reverse complement strand
ATAACGGTCCTAAGGTAGCGAAATTCCTTGTCAGGTAAGTTCTGACCCGCACGAAAGGCGTAACGATTTGGGCGCTGTCTCGGCAGCAGACTCGGTGAAATCTTAGTACCTGTGAAAATGCAGGTTACCCGCAACTAGACGGAAAGACCCCATGGAGCTTTACTGCAGCCTGATATTGGATTTTGATCAGAGATGTACAGGATAGGTGGGAGACGAAGAAGGATGCACGCCAGTGTATCTGGAGTCGACGTTGGGATACCACTCTTGTCTGATTGGAGTTCTAACCTGCGTCCATGAAGCTGGACGGGGGACCGTGTCAGGCAGGCAGTTTGACTGGGGCGGTCGCCTCCCAAAGAGTAACGGAGGCGCCCAAAGGTACGCTCAGATTGGACGGAAATCAATCGGCGAGTGCAAATGCAGAAGCGTGCTTGACTGTGAGACAAACAGGTCGAACAGGGACGAAAGTCGGGATTAGTGATCCGGCGGTGCCGAATGGAAGGGCCGTCGCTCAACGGATAAAAGCTACCCTGGGGATAACAGGCTGATCTCGCCCAAGAGTTCACATCGACGGCGAGGTTTGGCACCTCGATGTCGGCTCATCGCATCCTGGAGCTGAATTCGGTTCCAAGGGTTGGGCTGTTCGCCCATTAAAGCGGTACGCGAGCTGGGTTCAGAACGTCGTGAGACAGTTCGGTCCCTATCTGTTGTGGGCGTAGGAGATTTGAGGAGAGCTGTCCTTAGTACGAGAGGACCGGGATGGACCTACCGCTGGTGCACCGGTTGTTGTGCCAACAGCATAGCCGGGTAGCTAAGTAGGGAAGGGATAAGCGCTGAAAGCATCTAAGCGCGAAGCCTACTCCAAGATGAGATCTCCCATACGCAAGTAGTAAGACCCCTTGAAGACGACGAGGTAGATAGGTCAGGGATGGAAGCGCAGCGATGCGTGGAGTTGACTGATACTAATAGGTCGAGGACTTAATCAAATGTTGACTGTTGTTCAGTTTTGAAGGTTCGAACCTTCAGGGATCTGGTGATGATGGCGAAGTGGACACACCTGTTCTCATCCCGAACACAGAAGTTAAGCACTTCAGCGGCGACAATATCCAGACGTGCTCTGGTGAAGATAGCACGTCGCCAGTTCCTTTTTGAGCCTTGAGGCTCTTTTTTTTAGGTTTTGATTCTATTTTTTTTGATAGTAATGTATAATAAGTAAAGCTAAGAGGTGGTAACATGAAGAAAAAAGTTTTAGTAGGTTTATCAGGTGGAGTTGATTCTGCTGTTGCTGCACACATTTTAAAGGAACAAGGTTATGATGTGACATGTGCGTTTATGCGAAATTGGGATTCTTTTGCTAATAACGATATTTTGGGAAATCCAACTATACAGGATGATGTATGTCCACAAGAGCAGGACTATGCGGATGCAAAAGCTGTTGCAGATAAATTAGGATTACCTTTATTGCGCGTGGATTTTGTGAAAGAATATTGGGATAATGTGTTTACCTACTTTTTAGAGGAGTATAAAAAGGGTCGAACGCCTAATCCAGACATTTTATGTAATAAATATATTAAATTTGATGCATTTATGAAATATGCAAATAAGTTAGGGTTTGACACTGTTGCGACAGGACATTATGCTCGCGTTGATAAAGGTGGCGCCTATACAAAAATGTTAAGAGGTGTAGATTCAAACAAAGATCAAACTTATTTTTTATGTCAGATATCTTCTGATGCATTATCAAACACATTATTTCCTATAGGGGATTTAGAAAAAAAAGAGGTACGACGCATAGCTGAAGAATTAGAACTTGAAAGTGTTATGAAAAAGAAAGATTCTACAGGAATTTGCTTTATTGGCGAAAGAAATTTTAAAGAATTTTTACAAAATTATCTTCCAAGTAAAGATGGAAAAATTGTTGATATAGAAACATTAGATGTTGTTGGTGATCATATCGGTGTTTTATATTATACGATTGGACAAAGAAAAGGCTTAGGAATTGGCGGAAATAAAGGTCCTTGGTTTGTTGTAGGTAAAGACGTTGAGAAAAATATTCTTTATGTTGCTAATGGTGATGAAAGCAATTGGCTACACACAACAAGTTGCATTGTATCTGGTGTAAACTGGCTTCGTCCAGAAAAGCTTAGTGAAGAATATCACTGTACTGCTAAATTTCGATATCGTCAAAAAGATAATGATGTAATTATACGTTTTATTGATGAAAAAACCGTTCTTGTTTCTTATCCACAAAGCGTATCCAGTGTTACCTGTGGGCAGGAAGCAGTATTCTATGATGGAGAGGAGTGTCTTGGAGGAGGCGTCATTGAAGAGGTGTTTATCCAGGGAGAAAGTTTACAGAATCGCATAAAACGGAGAACATCATATGGAAAATAGATTTCAATGGAAATGTGCGAATAAGTTCTCTTTGTTGTTTTTGATAGTTGTTTATTTTTTTGGATATATGTTTTTAGTTCCAGTTCTTGCAAGAAATTTGACTTTATTCTTAAATCCGAATGCTATTGTCATGAGTATACCAATTCTTACTATTCTATATGCAATTATTTTAGTTTTATCAGTTTTAATAACGAGGCCTTTGTGGCAAGAAGCATGGGATAGTTTTAAACAAAACATAGTTAGGAATCTTTTTGAAATTATAACAATGACTTTCTTTGTACTGGCACTTAATTTTGCTTTAAGTATGATTGTTTCTCTTATTTCTGGAACGCCAGAAAGTGTAAACCAAGAAAATATAAAGGTAAATACTACAATAGCTCCAATATTTATGTTATTCTCTTCTGTGATTTTTGCACCTATCGTAGAAGAAAGTGTTTTTCGTGGAGGAATTTTTTCATACTGTAGAAAATATATGGGATTTGTTCCTTCGGCAATTATTAGCGGATTCTTCTTTGGATGTATTCATGTGATGGGTTCTTTTATAACATTTCAATTTACAGATTTAGTTTATCTTGTGGTTTATGGTGGGTTAGGATTCTTTTTCTGTTATTGTTATGAAAAGAAAAATAGTATTGTTTCTTCTGCAGGAGTACATGCTTTAAATAATTTGATTTCTTTTATGCTTTTGGGGGTCTGAAAGGAGATATAAATGGAAGATATGATATTGCAGGCAAGATTACTGCATGTTGTATTTTATAATGCTGAAACTGGCTATTTTGTTGGTCGTTTTCAATTATGTAATGAAACAAAAAGTACATTTACTGCAACAGGTTTTTTTCATAGTACAGAAATCGATAGCGTATGGGATCTTCATGGGTCTTATAAAGAACATCCGCGCTATGGTTTACAGTTTAATATTACTAGTTATGAAAGAGTTCTGAAAAATGATATTACAAGTTTAATACAGTTTTTTTCTAGCTCTAGATTTCCAGGAATTGGAAAACAAAGTGCTAAAAAGATTGTTGATACATTAGGTCATGACTGTATAGAAAAAATACAAAAAGACCCAGCTGTATTATTAAGTATTCCGGATTTTCCTTTGAAAAAAGTAAAAATTATTGAAGAAGGTATTTTAGAAGAAAAGGAAGATGACATTTCGTACTTTTTTTCAAAATTCGGGATAGGTGTTCAAACAGCCAAAAAAATTGAAAATATTTATGGGAATAATACAATAGAAGTCATAAAACAAAATCCTTATCAATTGCTTGAAGAAGTTGATGGTGTGGGTTTTAAGACTGCTGATAAATTAGCAAGAGATTTATCTGTTTCTTTGGATGATCCACGTCGTATAAAAGCTATTATTGTTCAATTAGTCCAGCAATGGTGTAATTCTACTGGTGATACATATATAGAAATAGAAAAGCTTTATAAAAAAATTCAAAAAGAATTTCATGATTTAGATGTTGAAGCTTACTTACAGGAGATTTTAGATGAAGGAATCTTAATAAAAGAAGATAAAAACATTTATTATCATAAACAATTTGAAGCAGAAAAATATATATCTTCATTTTTATTTGATTTTCCTTATGTCGAACAGCCATTTTCGTATATAGAAACTTTGGGTGATGATATTGAAAATATAGAAGATGAATTGCATATCGAATATGAGAAAATTCAGAAACAAGCATTTCATAATTTTTTTCTACATCCTTTTTCTATCATTACAGGTGGACCTGGGACAGGAAAAACAACAATTGTACAAGGACTTATTTCGCTCTATAAAAAATACTATCCTTTAGATACGATAGCTTTATGTGCTCCAACTGGTCGTGCATCAAAACGATTAAGTGAAATTTGTCAAAATGTAAAAGTTTCTACTATACATTCTTTATTACATTGGGATTTAGAATCAAATACATTTTTGAAAAATGAAAAAGAATTATTGGATTGTGATCTTTTAGTTATTGATGAGTTTAGTATGGTTGATCAGCAACTTTTTCAAGCACTATTGAAATCAGCAAAACTTGTTAAAAAGATTTTATTAATTGGAGATGAAAATCAGTTAGCCAGTGTTGGATGTGGCAGTGTTTTAAAAGACTTGATTACATCCTCCTTATTCCCTTTGACACGTTTAGAAAAAATATTTCGCCAAAAAGAAGGCAGTGATGTAATCACACTTGCTCATGAAATAAATGAAGAGAATGTTACTGTGTTGGAACAGGGTAATGATATAGCATTTTTTTCCTGTGAAAACTATGAAGTAAAAGATATCTTGATTCCTATAGTGTCAAATGCATTGGAAAAGGGTTATTCTATAAAAGACATTCAAGTTTTGGCGCCTATGTATGGTGGTGTTGCAGGTATTGATGCATTAAATAATACTTTGCAAAAAGTACTGAATCCTCAAGATGGTTATAAAGATGAAATAAAAGTTGGATATCGCGTTTTTCGTGTTGGGGATAAAATCTTACAATTAAAAAATCAGCCAGATGAAAATGTATATAATGGTGATATTGGAGAAATAATTGCTATAGAATATGCAGATGAAAATGCATTATCTAAAAATGTAATTCTGGCAGATTTTGATGGCAATTTTGTAGAATACAGTGGAGAACAAATTTCTAATATTACACATGCATATTGTATATCTATCCACAAAGCTCAGGGAAGCGAGTATCCTATTGTGATTATGCCTGTTGTAAAAGATTATGCATTTATGTTAAGTAAACGTTTGCTTTATACTGGTGTAACACGTGCAAAAAAAAGTCTGGTATTGCTTGGGTCTAAAGAAGTGTTCTTAAAATATATTCATTTACAGGAAAGACATATTCGTAAGACAACTTTAAAAAAGCATATCTTAGAAAAATTTGAATAATTTATTCTTAATTACTCACACTAGTAGTACAACAGGAGGTAATTTAGATGAATAAATGTATGTTTGCGGCAATGACCGGACTTATTGTTGGAATGTATTTAGGTTATACAAAAGATGATGAAATTGAAGATTTTTGTCGTCAGTCTAAAAGAGCTAAGAGAAAAATGAAGAAGACTTACCATAAAACTATGGATAACCTAATGAATTACATGGAATTAGATTAAACCCTAACGGGTTTTTTCTTTATGAAAAATAAACTAAATATTGTATCTGATTTTTGTAAGAGTCTTCTTCCTATGGTTCTGTTTTTGCTGGTAATAGTGCTTTTATGCAAACAATTACATATATCAGAATCTCTACTCTCTTTATATAAAGCGATTTTGCCTATAGTTACTGGAATTGTAATATCATTTTTATTACAGCCATTCATTGACAAACTATCAAAATATATGAAGGTAAATAGAGCGGTCATGCTTGTCTATATGGGGGTATTTGTGCTCTTATGTATTTTTTTAATTATCCTTTTACCTCTTTTGTATCAACAAATTAGTGAATTATTATACTTATTACCTAAACTATTTACGAACATTCGTTCTTTTTTTGAACAATATCTAAGTAGTGTTGATGTACAGTCTTTTATAGATAAACAGGATATAAAAAAACTTTATGATGGTATTTTTTCTCAGATACAGGGCATGGTTTCAACAACTGTTTTTTTCTCTATAGCTTATGTAAGTGCTTTTTTTATTTCTATAGATCTTTCTTTTTGGAAAAAGGTAATTCATAAAACAATACCTGTCCATAAACGATATTATACTTTTTATCATACTTTTAGCAGTGTTGTCTTTCAGTATTTAACAGGAACCATCGTTGATATGCTATTTATTGCGATATCATCGTTTATTGTTTTATTCTTATTTCATTTTCCAAATGCATTTTTATATTCTGTGTTATTAGCATTTTTAAATTTATTTCCGTATATAGGAGCTACTATAGGAATTGTTTTAATTGGGATTATTGCTTTACTTGAATATAGTAGTTTTCCATGGGTGTTATTTATTGTTATTTTTATTTTACAACAGATAGAAGGTAATTTAGTGCAGCCAATGATTTTTCATAAGACAATGCATGTTCGACCTTTATTAACATTTGTGTTTCTTTTCATAATGGAGGCAATATTTGGAATATTTGGTGCTTTATTATCTCCTATTGCTGCTGCTATGACACAAATTGCAATTCGAAGCTGGATGCATTCTAAAACAAATGATTCAATTGGAAAATGGGAAGATATCTGGATTGATTTTGATGAGGCTGTCGCAAGTGAAAAAAGTAGATGATAGTTGCATGTAGAAAAAGAATTTGTTATAATATGCAAGTCAATAAGAAGATAATGAAAAAGAGGAGTACATGTAGATTCTGGCTTAGAGAGAAGACGGTTGGTGAAAGTCTTTGCATGAAGCTATGTGGAAGGCTGCTTTGGAGTCTTCACGTATCGTCGGCGTTAACGATTTGTAACAGAGGTGTGCTTTGCAGAAAGTGAACTAGGATGGTACCGCGTAATCTATTACGTTCCTGGAAAGGGACGTTTTTTTATGTTTAAGGAGGAAGTTATGAAACAATTAACTGGTAATGAAATTCGACAGATGTTCTTAGATTATTTTAAAAAGAACGGACATATGATTGAACCAGGCGCAAGCCTTGTTCCACATAACGATCCTACTTTGTTATGGATCAATGCAGGGGTAGCTGCTTTAAAAAAATATTTTGATGGTTCTGTAAAACCAGATAGTCCACGCATTGCGAATGCGCAAAAATCAATACGTACAAATGATATTGAAAATGTAGGAAAAACGGCACGTCATCATACATTCTTTGAAATGCTTGGAAATTTCTCTATTGGGGATTATTTTAAACCTGAAGCAATTCATTTTGCATGGGAATTTTTAACAAGTCCAGAGTATATTGGATTTGAAAAAGATAGACTGTATATTACGGTTTATAAAGATGATCAGGAAGCTTATGATATTTGGACAAAAGAATGTGGTGTTGATCCATCACACTTGCTGCGTACTGAAGGAAATTTCTGGCAGATTGGTGAAGGACCATGTGGACCAGATACAGAAATTTTTTACGATCGTGGAGAAAAATATGATCCAGAAGGGTTAGGAGAAAGAGCTTTCTTTGAAGAATTAGAAAATGATCGTTATATTGAAGTATGGAATGTTGTATTTTCACAGTTTGATGGAAAAGAAGGAGTCGATCGCAAAGATTATAAAGAACTTCCACAGAAAAATATAGATACTGGAATGGGATTGGAACGCTTGACTTGTCTTATTCAGGATGGAGAAACAAACTTTGATACAGATTTATTTTTGCCTTTGATTCATGCAACAGAAGCTTACACAAATTTGAAATATAGTGATCCAAAAAATAAAATGGCATATCGTGTAATTGCGGATCATATCCGTACAGTTACATTTGCTTTAGCGGATGGTGCTTTATTCTCAAATGAGGGAAGAGGTTATGTACTTCGTCGTGTACTGCGTAGAGCTGTTCGTTTTGGTAAAAAATTAAAAATTGAAGATTCTTTTATGTATAAACTGGTTCCTGTAGTTTATGAAATCATGAAAGATTTCTATCCTTATTTGGAAGAAAAACTGGATTATATCGCAAAACTTGTAAAAGTGGAAGAAGAACGTTTTCATACAACTTTAGCAGACGGTGAAAAACTGTTAATGGATGTGATGGAAGCTAATAAAGAATCAAAAATGATTGATGGAAAAACAGCTTTCAAACTTTATGATACATATGGATTCCCAATGGAGCTGACAATGGAAATTGCACAGGAAAGTGGGTATACTGTTGATAAAGCTGGTTTTGATGAAGAAATGAACAAACAAAGAGAACGTGCAAGAAATGCACGTGAAGATGCAGAATCTATGAGCAGTCAATCAGCTGATTTGATGAACTTTACAGAAGAAAGTACATTTGTTGGATATGATGAAAGAATGTGCAAAGCTCATGTTATTGGCTTGTTTAAAGATGGGCATAAAGTGGAAGAATTAAATGATGAGGGAGACGTAATTTTTGATACGACTGTTTTCTATGCAGAAAGTGGAGGACAGGTTGGAGATTGTGGACTTATCGAAGGAGGAGTAACTGCTAAGGTAGTTAATACAATCAAAGCACCTCATAAACAACATTTACACCATGTTGTAATTGAAAACGGAAGTCTTCATATAGGAAGTCAGGTTACATTGTCCGTAGATAATGCAAAACGTGATGTTATCACAAGAAATCACTCATGTACACATTTGCTGCAGAGTGCATTAAAAAATATCGTAGGTTCCCATATTCAGCAGGCAGGAAGCTATGTAAATCATGAATATTTACGTTTTGATTTTACACATTTTGAAAAAGTTGGTGAAGAGCAGTTAAAACAGATTGAAGAGCTTGTAAATCAGTATATTGCAGGACACTATGCTGTTACAAAAGTAGAAATGCCAATTGAAGAAGCGAAAAAAAGTGGAGCTACTGCATTGTTTGATGAAAAATATGGAGATATCGTTCGTGTAGTAACGATGGGAGATGTATCAAAAGAGTTTTGTGGAGGCTGCCATGTAAACAACACGCAGGAAATAGGTCTTTGTAAAATCATCAGTGAAGAAAGTATAGGTTCAGGAGTTCGTCGTATTACTGCAAAAACAGGATATGAAGCATATAGAGAATTCGCTGAAGAAGAAACTATGTTAAAAAACATTGCTTCAGATTTAAAATTAAAAGGAATTTCAAAAGTCGAAGAAAAAGTAGCTCAGGTGCTGAATGAAATGGCAACATTGAAAAAAGAACTTGCTGCTTTGCAAAATGAAATGTTTACACTGAAAGCTAAAGAATTAAAAGAAGAAATTAAAGAATGCAATGGAAAAAACATATTAGTAAAACGTCTTGATGGTGCAGATGCAAATGCATTGAAGGATATTGTTTCTTCTTTGAAAGCAGAAACAGAAAATATTGTAGTGTTCTTTGGCAGTGTTGTGAATGATAAAGTAGTATTTGTTGCTGGTGCAGATAAATTGGCAATTAGTACTGGTATTAAATGTGGAGACTTGGTAAAAGAAGCTGCTGCAGTCTGTGATGGAAAAGGTGGAGGAAGACCAGACCTTGCTCAATCAGGAGGAAAAGATATTACTCGTATTGATGAAGCATTGGAAATGATTAAAAATAAACTTTCTTAGGGTTTTCATTTAACATAAAGTACGATAAAATATAAGAAGATAAACGAAGGAGGTAATACGATGAAAGATGTTACAGAGACTATGGCATTTAAATCCGAAGATTTAAAACGTGATAATATCAAACATGTATTACAAGAAGTAAAAAGAGCACTTGACGAAAGAGGATATAATTCTGTAAATCAATTGGCAGGTTATTTGATTAGTAATGATCCTGCATATATATCTTCTCATAATAATGCTCGTACGATTATTCAAACGGTTGAACGTTATGAGATTATTGAAGAACTTGTTCGAAGTTATTTGGAAGAAGAGGGCGAATGAAAACATTAGGATTAGATTTAGGAAGTCGTACGTTGGGTGTTAGTGTAAGTGATGTTTTAGGGATGATAGCTCGTCCAGTAGAAACGATTCGATTTGCAGATGATGATTATGATTCTGCTTTTGAACAGGTAAAAAAATACATAAAAGAATTTCAAGTAAAGACCGTTGTCTTAGGATTACCAAAACATATGAATGGAGATATAGGGGAACGTGGAGAAATTTCGATTATGTTCAAAGAAAAACTGGAAACATTAGGATTAGAAGTTGTCTTATGGGATGAGAGATTAACCACAGTAGCTGCACAGAAAATATTAATCAGTGCAGATGTATCTAGAAAAAAAAGAAAAAAGATAATAGATCAGATGGCTGCTGTACAAATTTTGCAAAGTTATCTGGATAGTAAAAATTAGGGGCTATATGCCCCTTGCTTATAGGAGGTAAAATATGCTGGATTCAAATAGTCTTTATGTAACAGATGAAAATGGAAATGAGAAACGAATGGAAATTTTGTTTACGTTTGATGATGAAAGTCGTAATAAGCGATATGTTGTTTTTGCAGATCCGGAAGTAGAGAGTGATGAGGTGTTTGCTTCTGCTTATGATGATGATGGACATCTGCTTCCTGTAGAGACAGAGGAAGAATGGCAGATGATTGAAGAAGTAATCGGGGCTTTCCAGGATGATGAAGAGGAATAAAAAGCTATGGATCATTGCTGGTGCAATAGCGATTGTACTTGTAATTATAATAGGCGGAATTTTATACTATAATTCTCAATTAAAAGCAGTTTCTAAACAGAAAGATGAAGTTATATTCGAAATCAAGCAAGGAGAACCACAACCTGAAATTTTAAAATCTTTAGAAAAAGAAAATCTTATAAAAAATGCTGATATGGCAAAGATCTGTTTGAAATTGAATGGATTGAGTGATATGAAATATGGTATTTTTAAGCTGGATCGCTCATGGGATACAAAACAAATTTTGGAAACGCTAAATGATGCTACAAAAGCGAAGCAAAATGAAACAATGATTACTTTTAAAGAAGGCATGTGGGCAAAAGATGTTGCACTTACATTGGAAAAAGAATTAGGCGTTTCATCAAAAGAATTAATATCTTTATGGAATGATGATGCGTATCTGAATACTTTGATTCAGAAATATCCATTTTTGACAAAGGATATTTTGAATGAAAATGTTCGTGTAAAATTAGAAGGTTACTTGTTCCCTGAAACTTATGTTTTTAGTAAAAAGGCTACTACTGAACAGATTACAGAAACATTCCTTGATCATTTTTTAACAATTTATCAAAAATATGAGAAGGATATCAAAGAAAGTGGTCAAAGCATACATGATATTATAAAACTAGCAAGTATGGTTCAGTATGAGGCTAGTACGAAAAAGGATATGGAATTAGTTGCAGGTGTATTTTATAATCGTTTGAAAAAAGGTATGAAACTGGAGTCAAGTGTTACAGTTTGTTATGCTTTATATGATGATTTAACAAGTGGAGAAGATTGTGAAATTCAATATAATATCGATTCTCCATACAATACATATAAGAATGAAGGTCTTCCTGTTGGTCCTATTTTAAACCCAGGAGAAGATGCTATTGCGGCTGTTTTACATCCTGAAAAGAGTGATTATTTGTATTTTGTTGCAGATATCTATGGTGATGGAAAAGTTTATTATGCGAAAACATATGACGAACAGTTAAAGAATCAGGAAAAATTTAATTTAAATAAGTAGGTAGTGAATATGAAGAAACCATTGATTATAGGAATTGCCGGTGGAAGTGCTTCTGGTAAATCGTCTATCTCTGCACAATTAAAAGAACGTTATGAACAAAGTGGTTCGGTTGTTATCATTCGACAGGATGACTACTATAAAGATCAAAGTGAAAAAACGATGGAAGAACGAGTGAAAACAAATTACGATCATCCATTTGCGTTTGATAATGATTTATTAGTAGAGAATTTACAAAGCTTATTAAAGGGTGAAGAAATCAAAAAACCTATTTATGATTTTGTTAATCACACACGTTCTTCTAAAACAGAAGTAGTTAAACCAAGTGATGTTATTGTTTTAGAAGGTTTATTCATTTTAGAAGAAGAAAAATTAAGAAGTCTTTGTGATATGAAACTATTTGTAGATACAGATGCAGATGTTCGCTTTATTAGAAGACTCATACGTGATGTTAAAGAGCGAGGCAGGACACTTGATTCTGTTGTAGAACAATATCAGACAACCGTACGTGTAATGCACAATCTGTTTGTAGAGCCAAGTAAGCGTTATGCGGATGTTATCATACCGGAAGGCGGAAAAAATAGTGTTGCACTGGATTTACTGATAACGAAAATCAGTAGTATTATTAAAGAAAACATGGTATAATACCAGTCGTTAGGAGTGAAATTATGGCGGATGAAAAATTTTTTGTAACCAAGGAAGGTTTAGATGAACTTTTAAAAGAACAAGATAATCTGCTTCATGTTGTTCGTGACGAAGTTATTCGTGAACTTCAGGAAGCTCGTGCACAGGGGGACCTTAGTGAAAATGCGGATTATGATGCTGCTAGAGATCGTCAGGCTCGTGTAGAAGCACGTATTCGTGAACTGGAGGCTATGATCGCCAATGCGGAAATCATTGAAGAAGACAAATCAAAATCTACTGCAAAAAGTGTAGGATTAGGTTCTACTGTTACTATTTTAGACCTTTCTACAAATGAAGAAGAAACATATTCTATTGTAGGTTCTATTGAGGCCGATCCTTTAAATGGGAAACTTTCTAATATTACCCCACTTGCTGTATCTTTGATGGATCATAAAGTTGGAGATACTGTAGAAATTCAGGGTGTGGAAGAGCCATATTCAGTAAAAATTATTTCTTTAAAATAAAATTTGTATTTTTGACCTGTGACTTCGTATTTCTTTATGTAGGAGGGATTTTATGAAGTTTGCAGGTTTTTTTTGTGTTATAGCACTTATGGTTTTGTTTTATGCAAGAAATAATGCTATAGACATGACACAGTTTCAAACAGATACAAAAAAAGTAGAGATAAAGGGAGAAGTAAGATCTCCAGGAGTTTATGAAGTTGATTGGAATGCAACTGTGGCAGATGTTTTAAAAGAGGCAGGAGGAAGTTTAGAAAACGCAGATATATCTTCTATTAATTTAAGCAGAAATATAGAAAATGAAGCAGTTATTGTAGTAGATAAAAAACAAGAAGAAAAGAAAATTTCCATAAACAGTGCCACCGTTGAAGAATTAGATGAATTGCCTGGTATAGGGCCTTCAATTGCTCAAAGAATTGTAGAATATAGAAACCACCATTCTTTTCAAACGTTGGAAGATCTGAAAGAAGTAAAGGGTATCGGAGATAAGTTGTTTCAAAAAATAAAAGATAGGATTATGTTATGAAGGGATGCTGGCTCTTCTATGCTTGTTTAAGCATTTTGCTTTTGTGGGGCGATACCCCCTTTTATCAAATTTGTATATTATTTCTTATTTTTTTGACTTTTCATAAAAAAATAAGAGGTTGCAAAAAAGGTATTGTTATTGTTTTGCTTTTATTATGTCGCTGTTATATTCCTATACCAAAAGATAAGCCTAATCCAGGTTACTTTAAGATATTAGAAATCAAATCTAGTTATGTTGTAGCTTCAGATGGAAAGCATAAAGTTATTCTCTATGGGTTGGAGAATCCCAATTTTGATAATGTGTATCTTGTAAAAAAAGAATTTCGTGAAATTGATACGATTCATAATTTTTACGGTTTCTCCTTTGAAAACTGGTTAAAAAGAAAACATATCTTTTATGAAACACAACTTGATAATTCAAAATTGGTAAAGCAGGGGAACTCTGTTCGACATATGATCTACGAAATGATTTCTAATCGAAGTGAAGAAGAAACAACATTTCTTAAAGCTATGTTGTTTGGTGTAAATAAAGAAGATGCTTCTTTTCTTTTGTTATCAAGTGGTATGCATATTGGTTTCTTATTGATGCTGGAAAGAAAATTCTTAAAAAGGTTTATGAAAGAAGAAACAGGACAACTATTAATATTGTTACAGCTGTTAGTTTTAGCTGCATGTTTTACATTAAGCAATTCTGTTCTTCGCTTATTGTGCTTTTATACAGCGAATTTGTTTTTATTCAAAGAAAATAGAAAAGATCAATTAGGGTTAGGTATGTTTTTTATTATGTTTCTTGCACCTTACATGGTGTTTGAAATTTCCTTTATTCTTCCATGTATATTTCGCCTAGCTTATATGTTCAATGTGAAGAAGATGCCAAAATCATATGTAAGCATATCTGTACTGTTTCCTTTGCAACTATTCTATTATCATGAGGTAAATCCAATACAAATATTTTTATTTCGATTTTTAAGAATCGTATATGCTGTATTTTATTTTCTGGCACTTCTTACTTTATTGCCGTTTGTGCCTTATTTTTCTATATATCAAGATATTTTAAATACATTGTCTTCTATAGAAAAAATCGGATTTACAATTTTTGGTACCGCATCTATGTGGTGGATAGTTTTATGGTTTTATATTTTTTTACGCATTATTAGCTATAAAAAGAAAAAAGATTTGATAAGACAGGGATTTCTTTTGGCTTTCTTTTTTGCAATGCCGTATTTAAATCCCTTTGCACAAGTGTATATGCTTGATGTAGGACAAGGAGATTGCAGTGTTGTAATTCTTCCATATCGTTCAAAAGTCATTATGATAGATGTAATGGGACATTTAACAAAAAATATACCAGAAGATATTATCGTGCCTTTCCTTCATGCGAAAGGAATACGAAAGATTGATACTTTAGTTGTAACGCATGATGATTTGGATCATAGTGGAGGTAAAAAACAATTAGAAAAATTAATATCTGTTGATAATGTCGTAAATGTAAAAGAAAAAGCCAAAATATATGAAGAGGATTGGATGAAATTTTTACTTCTTGATTATAAAGGAGAAGATGCAAATGAAAACAGTATTGTTACCTATATGCAGTTTTATGATACATCCATCTTATTTATGGGGGATTTAGGAATCAAAGGAGAAAAAGAATTACTAAAGCAATATCCTAAGTTACAAGCTGATATACTGAAAGTTGGACATCATGGAAGTTCTACAAGTTCATCTTCTGTTTTCCTTCATACACTGCATCCTAAATTAGCATTGATATCTGCAGGAAGGAACAATCGTTATCAACATCCTCATCAAAACGTGATAGAAAATTTACATAAAGAAAATATTCATGAGCTGACAACAAAAGAAAAAGGTGCCGTATCTATAAAAATATGTAAATATTTTTATTTTTACAAGACGGTAGAGCAGGAATTTGGTATAATAACGCATAGGTGATGTTAATGAATTATGTGTTGTATGGAGAGGAACAATATCGTTTAAAAAGGACTTTGGAAACGATAGTAAAAGAATACCTTCCGGATGAAAATGATTTGAATTTAATTCGTTATGATGCAATGCATACAGATATAGCAGCGATTATAGAAGATGCTATGACAGTGCCTTTTTTTTCTTCGTACAAAGTTATCATCGTTGATCATGCTAATTTTTTGTCGACCTTAAATAATACAGCATGTGACATAAAAAGTTTAGAGTCATATCTTCAAAATCCATGCGATAGTACAGTTCTTATTTTTACAGGTGACTTTGCAAAGCTAGACACTCGCAAAAAAGTTGTAAAAACAATAAAAAAAACGTGGAAGGTTTTAGAATTTAAAAAGTTAGATGAGCTTGGTAAAAATAGTGTTGTAAATGAAGAAATACAGAAAAGAAAACTGAATATTACAGGAAACGCGAAACAAATTCTATTAAAACGGTTACCATTGGATATGGAAACGATACAAAAGGAAATGGATAAACTGGAACTTTATCAGGGGGTTCTCGATGAAAATGTAGTTTCATCTCTTATTAATAGACCGTTAGAAGAAGATGTATTTCAACTTGTTGATGCTGTTGTAGAAAAAAACAAAGGAAAAGCTTTTCATATATGGCAGGATTTATGTGTCTCAAATACAGATGCAATTTATTTGATTGCTCTTTTGGCGGGACAGTTTCGGTTTTTGTTTGAAGTCAAGAATCTTATGGTAAAAGGGTATGAAAAAGATGAAATAGCTCATGCTTTGAATGCCCATCCATATCGTGTGAAACTTTCCATGGAGAAAGCTAGAAGCTTATCTATCAAGTCATTGATGGCTATGCTTGATAAGCTTGCTAGTTTAGATCAGAAATTAAAAAGCGGATTACTGGATAAAAAACTTGGGTTTGAAATGTTTTTATTGGAGTTATAGAGAGGATTAAGTATGAAATCATTAAAAGAGTTATATCGAATTGGACCGGGACCTTCATCTTCCCATACATTAGGTCCGCAAAGGGCAAGTTTAATTTTTAAAAATCGTTATTTCGATGCTTATCGCTATGAAGTAGAACTTTATGGTTCCTTGTCTTTGACAGGAAAGGGGCATCTTACAGATTACATTATTATTGAAACGATGAAACCGAAAGAATGTCGTGTGTTTTTTAAGGCAAAAGCGGATTTAAAACATCCAAATACAATGAAGCTTCTTGCATTTAATAAAGAAGATGAGCTGTTAGGAGAAATGACAGTATATTCCGTTGGAGGAGGAGCTATCCTTATTGAAGGAGAAGAATGCGGAGAAGGGCAAGATGTCTATCCACATCATAGCTTAAAAGAAATTCAGGAATATTGTTTTGCAAAAGAGATGGAGTTATGGGAATACGTAGATGCCTTTGATCCGATGGATGATTATATTGAGAAAATTATGGAACAGATGATGGCTACTGTTGAAAGTGGTTTATCTAAAGAAGGAGTTCTTCCGGGGGATCTTCATTTGGAAAGAATAGCGAAAGAATTAAAAGATAAGGCAGATTCATGTAAAAGTGCGGTTGAAAAAGAAAAACTTCTATTATCTGCATACGCATATGCTGCCAGTGAGGAAAATGCTGGTGGCAGTATGACGGTTACAGCTCCAACATTAGGAAGCAGTGGTATACTGCCATCTCTTGTAACGTATTATCATAAAGATTTGGGGTATGAAAAAGAAATTATCTGTAAAGGTTTAAAAGTTGCAGGACTATTTGGAAATTTGATTAAAGAGAATGCGACTATTAGCGGTGCACAGGGCGGATGTCAGGCAGAAATAGGTGCAGCAGTATCTATGGGAGCGGCGATGGTTGCTTATTTAAGAGGATTAAATGCGGCACAGATTGAATATGCTGCTGAAATCGGTATCGAACATCATTTAGGATTGACATGTGATCCTGTTGGTGGATATGTTATGATTCCTTGTATAGAACGTAATGCTGTTGGAGTGCTGCGTGCTATCGATGCTGCGATTATTGCACAAGGGGTAAGTGAAGTTAGAGATCATAAAGTAAGTTTTGATATGGTGGTAAATACGATGAATTATACGGGAAAGAAGATACCGTTAGAATTAAGAGAAACTTCATTAGGTGGTTTGGCAACCGTTGTTCCTATTCAAAAATAGAGTGAAATTTTATAAAAAAAGGCAGGCTTATCAATAAGGGATAAATCTGCCTTTTACAACTTATAATGGGATTTTAGATATCTTTTACATCACAAAAACAAAAGCAATAAAATGAAGGATACTTGCTAGATTTATAAAGATATGCCAAATGGAATGAAAATATCGTTTATCAGGATGTGAGTAGAAGAAAGCACCAATGGTGTACATAATCCCTCCACCTACAACTAAACCAAGAAATAAAGGGGTAGAGTTACGGATTAAGGTAGGAATAAAGAAAATAGCAGTCCACCCCATAATCATATAAATTGTCATGCTTAATTTTGGAAATGAGCGAGTAGCAATTGATTTTAATAGAATTCCTCCAAGAACTGCACCCCATTCGATGATTAACACAAGAATTCCTTGCCACCCCTTGATCAAACACAAGGCAACAGGTGTATAGCTTCCTGCAATTGCAAAATAAATACAGATATGATCAAGTTTTCGAAAAACATATTTATGATTTGTTCCAAAGGGCATACAATGATACAATGTTGAAACAAGAAACATCAAAAAAAGACAAAGAATGAAGATGGAGATTGCAACACTTTTAACAAGGCCGCTGGTCTCATATGAAAATACGGCTGCTACAGGCAAAGAACATAAACATAAAAAAGCCATTACTCCATGAGTTACACAGTTGGCGATTTCCTCACCAAGCCCTAATTTATACATGTCTCGCATTGTTTGTTGTTCCATGAAGCATCACCCTCCAATTATTGTTCATTTTAGCACAACACTATATTGAAAACAACCAATGTTTTTTATTATATGCACAACGAATGTAAAAGTTATTGAAAAATTGAAATTCCTAGAAAGGATATTGAAAAAACATGTTATAATAGTAACTGATACTTAAAAAATACAGATGTATATCTGTTTTGTCTGATTGGAGGCATATATGTTTTTAAAACGGATAGAACTGCAGGGATTTAAATCTTTTGCGGATAAATCAGTCATTAGCTTTGATTCCGATGTGATAGGAATTGTTGGGCCAAATGGATGTGGGAAAAGCAATATTAACGATGCTATTCGCTGGGTGCTTGGTGAACAAAGTGTTAAATCACTGCGTGGAAACAGTATGAGTGATGTTATATTTAATGGTTCTACACAAAGAAAACCAGTTAATATGGCAGAAGTTACTTTAGTTTTTGATAATTCAAAACATGTTTTGAATGTAGAATATGAAGAAGTAGAAGTTACTAGAAGACTGCATAGACAAAGTGGAGAAGGGGAATACTTTATTAACCGTACACCATGCCGCTTGAAAGATATATTAAATTTAGTTATGGATACGGGGCTTGGAAGAGATTCGCTTTCCATCATTTCGCAAGGAAATATATCTGCATTTGCTGATGCAAAACCAGAAGAGCGAAGGGCTTTGTTTGAAGAAGCTGCGGGTGTTGCCAAATATAAGAAGCGGAAAAATGAATCCTTGGGAAAATTAAATCGTACGCAAGATAATCTTTCTCGTTTAGAGGATATTATCGTGGAGCTGGAACGTCAAGTAAATCCATTAAAACGTCAGGCAAAAAAAGCTGAAGTTTATAAAGAGAAAAAAGCAGAACTGGAAAAAGTAGAAATTAGTGTACTTGTTGATGAAATTGAAAAATTAAACAAAGAAATTGAAGCTTTAAAACAAAAAGCATTTGATTTGGAAACAAAGAAAGCTATGTGTGAAACGACGATTGCAGTAGAAGATACAAAAAATAGCGAACTTCGCTCTGAAATGTATCAGCTGGATAGAGAGATTAACAAGTTGCAGGAACGTTTTGCTAAATTGACAGAAGATTCTCGTGTATTGGAAGCACGAAAAATTGAAATGGATGAAAAAAGAAAGTATGCTATTGAATTTGCCAACAGTGCTGAAAAAGCGAAAGAATTAAAGGCTATGATGGAAGAAGCTCATTATGAGTATGAAGATCGCAAGAAACGTGCACAGAGCTTGGAAACGGATTTGGCATTATATAAGGAACAAAGTGCGAATTTGGAACATGACATATCTTATTGTACGCAAGAGACAGCGCAGGCAAATGCAATTTTAAATCGTCTGCAAAATCGAAAAGATGTCTTAGAAAATCTTGCTAGACAACCTTTTAATCATCAACAGGCTGTCAAATCTATTTTAGATGCAAATTTAAATGGTATTTTAGGTGTTGTATCGCAGATATTTAAGCCAAGAGCAAATTATGAAACAGCAATTTCTAATGCATTGGGCGGAGCCATGTATCACATTGTTTCAAAAGATGAAGCCAGTGCACGTCATGCGATTGGTTTCTTAAAGAAAAATAAAAGTGGTCGTGCAACATTTCTTCCTTTAACGGTAATAAAGCCAAGAGCTATGAACAATGAACATAGGATACTGGCAGAAAATAGCAAAGGATTTCTAGGGGTGGCTTCTGATTTTGTAGAAAATGAAGAACGTTTTTGTGATTTAAGAGATTCTTTGTTAGGAAATGTAGTAATTGTAGATCAGCTTATCAATGCGAATGAGATTGCTAAAGTACTGCGCTATCAATATAAAATTGTTACTTTAGACGGTGACATTGTTAATCGAGGCGGAAGTATGACAGGTGGTCAAGGGAAAAATAATACAACGCCACTTACTATTCAAAAAGAACTCACTTCGTTATTACAAAGCCTTGATGGACAGCTGTTAAAGGTTGAAGGATTACAGTCACAGCTTTCCAGCTTGCAGGCACGAAAAGACAGGGTATCTTCTGATATAGTACAGCTGCAGATTTCTTTGGCACAGCTTGATCCTATCGTAAAAGCGAAATGGGCAAAATATGAACGTTTGAAAACAGATTATGAACAAATTGCGCCAAAAGATGAAGAAATGCAGCAAGAGCTGATGGATGATGATATTGTTGTTCGTTTGAGTCGTTTGCATTCTGAAATAGATGAAATCAGTTCCCAAATGAAAAGCAAGCGAGAACGCAGAATGAAAGCAGGAAGTGAAGTTGAACGTAAAGATACACAAATTCGCCAGTTAAGAAGAGATTTGAATATTCTGCAAAATGATGAAAGAGAAGTAGAAGTACAGCAGGCGAAAGCAGAAACTCGTTTGGAAACAGCATTAGAGCGATTGAGTTCTACTTATGAAATGACGTTTACATATGCACAAGAGCAAAAAGTAGAAATGGATATGGAAGAAGCTCGTAAAAAAGTTGCTATTTTACGACAAGAAATAAGTTCTTTAGGAAATGTAAACTTAGATGCACCGCAGGAATATGCGGAAATTTCCGAACGTTTTGAATTTTTGAGCAAACAAAAAGAGGATCTTTTAAAAGCAAAAGATAAAATTCTAAGTGCGATTGATGAAATGGATGAAATCATGATCAAACAGTTTACGGAAATGTTTGAGAAAATCAATTCAGAATTAAATGATGTTTTCCGTTCTTTATTTGGAGGGGGAAAAGCACGTCTGTTTATGGTTGATCCAGAAGATGTTTTAAATACTGGTATTGATATTGATGTACAGCCTCCAGGAAAAACAGTACAAAATATTCGCTTATTTTCTGGTGGAGAAAAAAGTTTAATTGCGATTTGTGTCTTGTTCTCTATTCTAAAAGCAAGAACGATGCCACTATGTATATTCGATGAAGTAGAGGCAGCATTAGACCAGGCAAATGTTGAACGTTTTGCGAAATATATTTCAAAATTTCGTGGGGAAAGTCAATTTATTGTTGTTACACATCGCCCAGGTACAATGGCACAATGTGATGCGTTATATGGTGTTACGATGCAGCAAAATGGAGTGTCACAATTACTGAAGGTTAAATTACAGGATGCCATTCATATGATTGATAAAGAAGAGGTGAAAGCATAATGGGTATTTTTTCAAAATTAAAAAATGCATTTTCTTCAAAAAATGATCAGGATCGTTATCTGAAAGGATTAGACAAATCTAAGAAATCATTTTCTGAAAGAATACGTCGTCTAGCGCTTGGGTTTAGCGGGATAGATGAAGATTTTTTAGAAGAATTGATGATTGTTTTGCTGGAAGCTGATATTGGAATTAAGACAGCACAGAAAATTGTTGATGAAGTTGAGACTAGAGCAATGGATCAAAAATTAAAAACCTTTGATCAAATTACAGAATGCCTGATTGAAGTTATGCGCGATATGTATTGTGATCATGAGGATAAGCCATTTCATAAAAATACGGAAGGTCCAACAGTTATATTAATGGTTGGGGTCAATGGTAGTGGAAAAACAACAACGACTGCCAAACTTACAAAAAGATTTTTAGAAAAAGGTAATAGTGTTGCTTTAGCTGCAGCAGACACATTCCGTGCAGGTGCGATTGATCAGCTTGCTGTATGGGCACAGCGCTTAGGTGTTACCTGTATCAAAGGAAGAGAAGGTGGAGATCCAAGTGCTGCATTAGTAGATGCTTGTCGCTATGCAAAAGAAAATAACATAGATTATTTAATTGGAGATACAGCAGGGCGTTTGCAAAATAAAGCAAACCTGATGAAAGAATTAGAGAAAATGCATCGTGTTGTATCTCGTGAAATTCCTGGTGCGCCACATGAAGTATGGCTAGTGCTGGATGCAACTACAGGGCAAAATGGAATTTCACAGGCACAGATTTTTTTGGAAACTACAAATGTAACAGGAATTATTCTAACAAAGCTGGATGGTACAGCAAAGGGTGGAATTGTTATTGCTATTCGTGATTTACTAGGTCTTCCTGTAAAATACATTGGTCTTGGAGAAAAAGAAGATGATTTAAGAGAATTTGATATTGATTCTTATTTATATGGGATGTGCGAGGATCTTTTAGGCAATGATTGAGAAAACAGAGGAAATGAATGCATTGCTTGATGCTTATGAGATGTTATTGACTGATAAACAAAGAGAAATTATGTCGCTGTATTACAAAGAAGATTTTTCTTTATCAGAAATTGCAGAGGAGCTTTCAGTTTCTCGTGCAGCAGTGAATGATCATATAAAAAGAAGTACGCATGTTTTACAGGATTATGAAAAAAAACTGCACCTTGTTAAGAATTATGAAACAAGAATGGAAATTTATGATAAAATAAAAAAGGTTAGTAATGAAGAGATTTTATTACTGATAGAACAGCTAGAAAGTTTAGAAAATTAGGAGGATATTATGACAAAAATTATTTCAGTAAACGCAGGTAGTTCATCTTTAAAATTTCAGCTTTTTGAAATGCCGGAAGAAACAGTTTTAACAAGTGGTATTGTTGAAAAAATTGGTTTTGAAGATGCTATCTTTACAATTAAAGTAAATGGAGAGAAAGTTAAAAAAGTATTGCCAATTCCTGATCATACAAAAGCAGTTTCTTTATTGTTAGAAGCTTTAGTAGAATATAAAATTGTAGAAAGTTTAGATGAAATCAAAGGTGCAGGACATCGTGCAGTGCATGGTGGAGAAATCTTTAAAGAAAGTGTTCCAGTAACAGATGAAGTTGTAGAACAGTTCTCATCTTTAAATGAATTAGCTCCATTGCATAATCCAGCTGGATTAATTGGATATAATGCATTTAAAGAAAATCTTCCACATTGCAAACATGCCTTTGTGTTTGATACAGCATTCCATCAGACAATGCCACAGGAAAGCTATATTTATGCATTGCCAATTCGTTATTATAACGATTATAAAATCCGTCGTTATGGTTTCCATGGAACATCTCACAAATATGTTTCTCAAAGATGTGCTGAATTAATGGAAAAACCATTAGAAGATACAAAAATCATTACATGTCATTTAGGTAATGGGGCAAGTATTACAGCAGTAGATGGTGGTAAATCTATCAATACATCTATGGGATTTACACCACTTGCAGGTGTTATGATGGGTACACGTTGCGGTGATATTGACCCTGCTATTGTCACTTACATCATGAAAAAAGAAGGATTAAGCATTGAAGAAGTAAATGATGTTATGAATAAACAATCAGGTATGTTAGGGGTATCTGGAATTAGTTCTGATGCTCGTGATATTGAAGATGGATTTAAAGAAGGAAATCCAGCTGCAATTTTAACAACTGAAGTATATGTTAATCGTGTAATTAATACTGTTGGAGGATATTATGCACAGTTAGGTGGTGCTGATGCTATCGTGTTTACTGGTGGTATTGGAGAAAATGATACAAATATCCGTAAGTTGATTTGCAATCGTTTAAAAGATGCATTTGGTATTGTTCTTGATGAAGAAATAAATTCTTGCAGCAGAGGGAAAGAAATTTTACTTTCTAAGCCAGAAAGTAAAATTCAGGTATGGTTAATTCCTACAAATGAAGAATTAATGATTGCTCGTGATACATACCGCTTGATTGGAGAATAATGAAAAATACTATGTTTGAACTGATTGAGAAATATGATGTGATTACAATTTTTCGTCATGTTTCTCCAGATAGTGATGCGCTGGGTTCTCAGTTTGGTTTAAAACAGTGGATCATGGATACATATCCAAATAAACAGGTATTTGCTTTAGGTTATGAAAATTCAAAAAGCAAGGAGAATGTATATCCATGCAGCGACCAGACAGATGATGAAACAATCAAGAAAAGTTTAGCAATTGTTCTTGATACTGCAAACGCTAAACGTGTGGATGATTCACGTTTTCAATCAGCTACTCATATCTTGAAAGTCGATCATCATATCCTGGTAGATAGCTTTGCAGATACAGAGATTGTTGATGATCTTGCGGGAGCAACTTGTGAAATTCTAAGTGGAATGTTTATGGAAAACGGATATAAACTTTCCGCAGCATGTGCACAGTATTTATATGGAGGATTGATTGCGGACACTTTACGTTTCTCTATTCCTACAATTAAGCCGCACACATTAACAATTGCCTCTTATCTTGTAGGATGCGGAGTTGATGTTGCAAAAGCAAATGCAGATAATTTTTCGACATCTTTAAAACAATATCGCTTTGAAAACTTTATTCGTTCCAACTGTACGGTAATAGAGGATACTTTTGCTTATATGATTGTACGCAGAGAAGATTATGAGCGCTTTGGCTTAACTTTTGAAGAGGCTAAAGAAAAAGTATTTGTTATGGGTGGAGTTCATGAATTTTTAGCTTGGGCATTATTTACTGAAAAAGAAAAAGATGAATTTGGACAACCTCGTTTTAATGGAAGCCTTCGCTCACAGCATACGCAAATTACAGATATCGCTATGAAATATCATGGTGGAGGACATCGCTATGCATGTGGAGTTAAGGATTTAACATTAGAGGATATAGATTCTTTGGTAACATCCTTATTAAATAGAGTGAAAGAAGAAACAGAAGTCAAATGATTTCTGTTTCTTTGCATATTTTGATTAAAATAAAGCAACATATGGTAAAATATAAAAAAAGGTGGAGGTGGCTTTATGAGTGTGGCCTTGCATGTTCGAAGTTCTTATACACTATTACAAAGCACATTAACGATTCCTCAAATTGTAGAATGTGCAAAAAAACATGGATATAAAGCAGTTGCTTTAACGGATAAGCAAGTTCTGCACGGTGCCATGCAGTTTTATCATGCCTGTAAAGAAGCAGCAATAAAACCTATTTTGGGTATGGAAGTAGATGTTGTAGAAGGAGAAAATCTTTTTGGCTTTGTATTGCTGGCAAAAAATGATGATGGTTACAAGAGTTTAATGAAATTATCAACGCTTCTAAATACAGAACAGCATGTTTCTTTGTCTTTGGAAGAATTAATGTTATATACAAAACATTGTGTTGTTATAACAAATGGTGATCAAAATAAAATGGAAACCATGCTGTTGAAAGAAGACTGGGAGGAAATGAAATTATTTTTAGCTCAATGTAACTCTTATTTTTCAGATTTTTATGTTTCTATAGCTAGAAATGACAGCCCACTTTTAAAACAAAAAAATGTACAATTAAAACGCCTTTGTAAAAGTATGGAAATAAAGACAGTAGCATTGTCTCGGATTTATACTGCGGATGCACAGGATGATCTTATTTTTAAAACATTATGTGCAATTAAACAAGGGGTATCTTTAGAAGATAAAATGTTAAACTATAGTCCAAGACGTTATTTTCGATCTCAGGAAGAAATGGAACAATTGTATGATTCTGATGATCTTATGATGAGCAATATGATTTCAAATATGTGCAATGTTACAATGTCCTTTCCAAAAGCACAGCTCCCTAAATTTAAAAACCGCTATGGTGTGAGCAGTGATGAATTTTTGAAAAATCTTTGTCACAAGGGGTTAGAAAAGCGTATGGGATTTAAACAAATCCCGCAAGTTTATCAAAAGCGACTTTCTTATGAGTTGGATATTATTATACGTATGGGATTTGCGGATTACTTTTTAATCGTGTGGGATTTTATACGCTTTGCGAAAACAAAAAACATTTATATTGGACCTGGACGAGGAAGTGCAGCAGGATCTCTAGTATCTTATTGTTTGGGAATTACACATGCAGATCCTATTCGATATCACTTGCTTTTTGAACGCTTTTTGAATCCGGAACGTGTATCTATGCCGGATATTGATACCGATTTTCCAGATGATCGAAGAGAAGAGGTCATTCAATATGTATATGAACTTTATGGAAAACATCATGTAGCACATATCATTACCTTTAATACGTTAGGGGCAAAGCAGGTGTTAAGAGATGTAGGGAAAGCAATGATGGTACCGATAAGGCAAATTGATTCTTTGTGTCGTTTGGTGCCAAACAAATTAAAAGTTACTTTACAGGATGCATATGATGATGAGCCTCGCTTTAAACAAATGATAAACTCCTCTGAAACCTTAAAGAAACTATTTGCTATAAGCCAGCGTTTAGAGGGACTTCCAAGACACTCTTCCTTACATGCTGCAGGTATTATTTTAAGTCGTGAACAAATAGAAGAAGTATGTCCTTTGATTGATGTGGATGAAGGGATTTGTGCTACACAGTTTACCATGGAATATATGGAAGAATTAGGTCTTATTAAAATGGATTTTTTAGGACTTAGAAATTTAACGATTATTGATGAAATAGTTTCTCAGCTGCATAAAAATGGACATGCAATTGATATTATGAAAATACCTCTAAATGATAAGAAAACATTTGATCTTATTCAATCGGTAGATACAATGGGGGTGTTTCAGTTAGAAAGTGAAGGAATGAAAAGTCTTATACGTAAAATAAAGCCTAGAAACTTTGAGGATATTGTTACAACGATTGCCTTGTTCAGGCCAGGACCTATGGAAAATATACCAGAATACTTAAAAAGAAGAGAACATCCGGACACGATTGACTATATACATCCTGATTTTAAAGATATTCTTGAAAATACATATGGAATCATGATTTATCAGGAACAAATCATGCAGATTGCACAACGCATGGCAGGTTTTTCTTTAGGAAAAGCGGATAATCTTAGAAAAGCCATTAGCAAGAAAAAAGGAGATCAGCTGCAGAGTTTTCGAAAAGAGTTTGTGGAAGGATCTATTAAAAAAGGGTATGAAAAAACACTTGCGGAGCACGTATACGAATTGATCATGAAATTTGCTAATTATGGATTTAATCGTTCTCACTCTGTTGCTTATGGTATGATTGCATATCAAATGGCATATTTAAAAGCAAATGCACCACAGTATTTCTTTCGTTCTTTATTAAATAGTGTGATTGGTTCAGAAATAAAAACAAGTGAATATATTTTTGAAGCAAAGAAAAGAAAACTAACTGTATTGCCTCCTTCTGTAAATAAAAGTAGTTCTTTATATGAAATAGAACAAAATTGCTTGCGTTTTCCATTACAGGGAATCAAAGGAATAGGCAGCGCTGTTAGTACACAAATTTTAAAAGAAAGAGAAAAAAGAGGAGAATTTAAAGATTTCTTTGATTTTACAGCTCGAATGTGCGGTAATAAAATTGGAAAGAAAACGATAGAACTTTTGATATGGGCGGGTGCTCTTGATGAATTTCATATGAATCGTACATCTTTGTCTGCTTCTTTAGACGATGCTATACGTTATGGTGATTTGGTAAAAATAGAAGATGAAGATCAAATGTTGTTTGATTTTACAATTGTAAGTAAGCCGGCAACAACTTCTTTGAAAGAAAATAATGCATGGAAGCTGGAGAAAGAAAAGGAAGTATTAGGTTTTTATCTGTCTGCACACCCGATTTCTATGCTGCGTGAGCGCATAAACCCTAATTTAAGAACATTTGCATCTTTACAAACATATCGTGGATATGCAGCATTTATATGTGTTATTGAACGAACACGTCAGCATCGCACAAAACGAGGAGATTTAATGTTGTTTGTGGTAGCAGCAGATGAAACAATGAAGTTTGATCTGGTATGCATGCCTGATATTTACGCAGTTCATCAAAAAGATTTAATGAAAGGGAATTATTTATATGTAGAAGGAAAAATTGAAAAGGAAGGTTCTTGTTTAGTTAAAAAAATTACCAAAATAGAAAAAGAAGAAAATATTAATCCATAAAATGTTGCATTAAAAAAATCTTTATGTTAACATAATGGTGTTGTATGTCCTCTTTTGGATTTACAACCGCACAAACAAAGGTTTAAAGTATGGAAACATCACCTTGCTTGGCGAGTCTTAAAAATGAAGGAGGTGCGATTCATGTACGCAATTATTGAAACTGGAGGAAAACAGATCCGTGTTGAAGAAGGTTCTACAATCTTCGTAGAAAAATTGGATGTAGCTGAAGGAGAAACAGTAGTATTTGATAAAGTAGTAGCTTACTGCAACCGTTCACTTCGCGTAGGTACTCCATATGTAAAAGGTGTTAAAGTAAACGCTAAAGTTGAAAAACAGGGGAAAGCTAAAAAAATCATCGTTTACAAATACAAAGCGAAAAAAGGTAGCTCTCACCGTAAACAGGGACACCGTCAGCCATACACTAAATTAACTATCGAATCTATCGAGGCTTAATTTTTATGGTAAAGGTAAAGGTTGAACGCAGTCATAAAGAAATCGTTACTATTAAGATATTCGATCATGCTGGATATGCGGATGCAGGACAAGATCTTGTTTGTGCAGGAGTGAGTTCTATTTCTGTTGGTATGATGAACGCGTTGGATCTGCTAGTTCCTGAAACATGTATCTTTCAATTGAAAGAAGCATATGTAGAAATTAAAACAAAGCAGAGTAATGAAAAGACTTTACTTCTTTTGGAAGGAATGTTAGTTCAGTTAAAGACTCTGCAGGAAAGTTACAGCTCATATATTACAATAAATGATCAGGAGGTGTGAGTATGAAATTCGTATTAGATATTCAGTTGTTTGCATCTAAGAAAGGGGTAGGTTCTACTAAGAACGGTCGTGACTCCGAATCAAAACGTCTTGGTGCAAAACTAGCTGATGGACAGTACTGCCACGCAGGTTCTATCATTTACCGTCAGCGCGGAACTAAAATTCACCCGGGAACAAATGTAGGTAAAGGTGGAGACGATACATTGTTTGCAAAAGTAAATGGAATCGTTAAATTCGAGCGTTTAGGTAAAGATAAGAAAAAAGTATCTGTTTACCCACAGGCTTAGTAAAAAATCCCCGGATAGGGGATTTTCTTTTGTTTTATAAAAGATAGGAGGTGTCAAGATGTTTGTAGATCGTGTTAAAGTTCATGTTAAAGCTGGTAAAGGCGGAGATGGTATCGTAGCGTTTCGTCGTGAGAAATATGTTGCTTTTGGTGGTCCCAGCGGAGGCGATGGTGGAGATGGCGGTAATGTTGTCTTTATGGTAGATGAAGGAAAAACAACATTGCTTGATCTTCGTTATAATCAAAAAATTTGTGCAGAAGCAGGGGGAAAAGGAAAGCCAAAGAAAATGCATGGGGCAAGAGGTGCTGACTGTGTTGTAAAAGTACCGCTTGGTACTCTTGTGAAAGATTTAAAAACAGGTAGAATTATTGCCGATTTAACTCGAAAAGGGCAAAAAGAAATCATTGCGCGTGGAGGTAAAAAGGGTAGAGGAAATTTTCATTTCCGTTCTAGTAAAAATACAGCACCGCAATATAGTGAATTAGGTGCTCCTGGTGAAGAATTTGATATTCAAGTAGAATTAAAGGTTTTAGCAGATGTAGGTCTTGTAGGTTTTCCATCTGTTGGTAAGTCAACATTATTATCCGTTGTATCAAAAGCAAAACCAGAGATTGCAGAATATCACTTTACGACGATTGCACCTAATTTAGGTATGGTTCAGGTACCAGATGGAAGAAGTTTTGTTATGGCAGATCTTCCAGGACTTATTGAAGGAGCAAGTGAGGGGAAGGGCTTAGGACATCAATTCCTTCGTCATATTGAACGTTGTCGTGTTATCATTCATGTGGTAGATATGGGAAGTAATGATGGAAGAGATCCTGTTGAAGATTATCGTATTATCAACGAGGAACTTTCCAGCTATGAATATCGTTTGATGGAACGACCACAAATCGTTTTAGCAAATAAAATGGATTTAGAACCGGCACAGGAAAACTTAAAACGCTTTAAGGAAGCTTATCCGGATGTAGAAGTCTTTGAAACTACAACGATTATTGCGGAAGGGTTGGATCCTGTATTATATCGTGCAGCAGATTTATTGGAAACAACACCACAGTTCCCATTGTTTAACGATGAGGAAGTTGATGCAAATGCGGAAGGTGTTCTATATAAATTTGAACCAGAAAAACTTGCTTTCGAAATTCAGAATATGGGCAATGGCGAATGGCATTTAGTTGGTGAAGAATTAGAACGTTCTTTCAAAATGAGTAAATTAGATAATGAAGAAGATTTCATGCGTTTCGCAAGAAAAATGCGTAAAATGGGAATTGATCAGGCACTTCGTGATGCAGGTTGTCAAGATGGAGATACCGTTGTTATCTGCAACATAGAATTTGAATTTATGGAATAGGACTCTTTTGAGTTCTTTTCTTTTAGGCATTTATCTTTCTTTTTTCAATAAAATCCGTTATGATAAGCATAAGAAATCTAAGAAAGGTTGGATATTTATGAAACTTGTATCATGGAATGTCAATGGACTTCGTGCTTGTATTACAAAAGGATTTTATGATTCTTTTAAAGAAATAGATGCGGATATTTTTTGTTTACAGGAAACAAAAATGCAGCCGGGACAGGCAGAAATCATTTCTGAAGGATATTATCAGTACATGAATAGTGCTGTAAAAAAAGGTTATAGCGGAACGATGGTGTTTACAAAAAAAGAACCCATATCTGTTTCTTATGGTATTGGGATTGAAGAACACGATCAGGAAGGACGTGTCATTACACTAGAGTTTGATCATTTTTATATGGTAACAGTATATACGCCAAACTCTGGTGATGGGTTAAAACGATTGGATTATCGTATGGAATGGGATAAAGTGTTTCGTGCATTTGTTAAAGGTTTAGAAAAAGCAAAACCAGTCTTAATTTGCGGAGATTTGAATGTTGCCAATGAAGAAATTGATATTAAAAATCCAAAAGCAAATCGTAAAAATGCTGGTTTTACAGATGAAGAACGTAATAGCTTTAAAGAAACCTTAAAAGAAGGATTTGTAGATACATTTCGTTATCTATATCCAGAAGAAGTAAAATATTCCTGGTGGAGTTATCGCTTTAAGGCCAGAGAACGAAACGCAGGGTGGCGTATTGATTACTGGCTGGTATCAGATTGTTTGAAAGAGAAAGTTAAAGATGCACAAATCTTAAATGATGTTTTTGGAAGTGATCATTGTCCTGTTGTGCTGGATATTGAATTATAAGCTGTTTTCGGACAGCTTTTTTCATGATATAATGCTTTTAATAAAGAAAACAGGAGGAAAGGGTATGCATAATAAAATTCGTCTTGTAATTGCGGATATTGACAGTACATTAGTTGATTCTAAAAGAAATCTTACAAAGAAAACCAAAGAAATTTTAGACTGTTTGCATGCACATGGTGTGTATTTGGGGATTGCTTCAGGAAGACCGTTGGATGAGCTGTCTAAAAACGCAAAAAAATGGGGATTACAATATGATTTTGACTTTTTGATTGGTATGAATGGTTCTGAAGTTTGGGATAATCTTCATCAAAAAGAATATAGCTATTTTAAATTGAAAAAAGAGTGGATCAAGGAAATCATTGACTTAATGTCTTCTTTTGAATCAAATTATTTTATTTATCATCATGGGTATCTGCTGTGTCGTAAAGACGATGAAATGATGCATCATTCAGCAACATCCAGTGATAAAGAAATTGTTGTAATGAAAGATGTTGAAGAAATGTATGCAGAAGAAAATGCCAAGATCATGTTTCGTGTAAAAGAAGAAATTATGCCTGAAATCGAAAAGTACATTGAAAAACATCCTTCTCCTTACTATAAAGGATTTAAAACGCAGACCACATTAATGGAATTCGCAGATCGAAGAGTCTCCAAAGGTTTTGCATTGCAAAAACTTTGTGAAATGAATAATATTGCTTTGGAGGATGTTGCTGCTTTTGGAGATACTACCAATGATAATGATATGATTGCAATTAGTGGAACTGGTGTATGTATGTGCAATGGAAGTGATGATACAAAAGCAATTGCAGATTTTATTACAGAAAAAAGTAATGATGAAGATGGTTTGGCTTATTTTATAGAAGAACATTACTTAAAACCATATGGATGGTATTAGAAATATTATGAAGAGTTTTAATAAGAATTTTCTTGAAACATGTATAGAGGTGGTTTTTCTTTATGAGGCATGATAAAATAGAGCAGGTGATTATTGATGATAGCATTTATTAAAGGAATTATTCATAGTTATAATAAAGATTCTCTTATTATTGAAAATAACGGTATTGGATATCGTATTTATATATCCAATCCACAAACTGTTTCTTTAAATAAAGAAGTAACGCTTTATACATATCAGCATGTTCGAGAAGACGCGATAACTTTATTTGGTTTTCCTACGGTAGAAGAACATGACCTTTTTTTACAGCTTATCAGTGTAAAAGGTGTAGGCCCTAAAACAGCGTTAGGTATGCTTGCTGTATGTCCTGCAAAGGATATGATTTCTGCTATTGAAAATAACGATGTGAAAACATTGAAAGCTTTGCCTGGTATAGGGGCTAAAACAGCAAGTCAAATCGTATTGGATTTAAAAGGCAAACTGGTAGAGGAAAGTGTTGAAATCGAAAGTCATGAAAATAAAGAACTGATGGAAGCGATGGAAGCTTTAAAAGCACTTGGTTATCGCAATGCGGAAATCAATGATATTCGTAAAGAACTTGCGCTGGAAGAAGGAAAAACATGTGATCAGTATATTCGTTTGGCATTAACTTCACTGGCAAAAAGAAAGGGGGTATAAGGTGTGGAGGAACGTTTACTAGCAAATACTTCTCAAATTCAGGATGAAGAAGATACTCTTCGTCCGCAGTCATTAAAAGAATATATTGGACAATCCCAGTTAAAAGAAAACTTATCAGTTTTTATTGAAGCTGCCAAGCAGCGTAATGAAGCACTTGATCATGTGCTTTTATATGGTCCTCCAGGACTTGGAAAGACAACACTTTCGTATATTCTTGCGAATGAAATGGGTGGAAAAATTCGTACTACTAGTGGCCCAAGTATTGAAAAAAGCGGAGATCTTGCGGCGATTTTGTCTACTTTGGAAGCAGGAGATGTTTTGTTTATTGATGAAATTCATCGTCTTCCAAAACAGGTGGAGGAGATTTTATATCCGGCAATGGAAGATTACTGCATTGATATCGTGGTAGGAAAAGATGCAGGAACAACACGTTCCATTCGTCTAGATCTTCCTCCTTTTACACTTGTAGGGGCAACAACACGTGCAGGGGATTTAACGGCACCTTTACGCGATCGTTTTGGAATCGTTTCTCAGCTTGAGTTTTATTCTATGCAGGAACTTCAGCAAATTATCACACGTACCGCACGTGTCATGGATACTGGAATTGATGATGAAGCAGTACTTGAAATTGCTTTGCGCTCTAGAGGAACTCCGCGTATAGCAAATCGTTTGTTTCGTCGTGTACGTGATTTTGCGCAGGTTATGAACGATGGATTTATATCCAAAGAGATTGCCTCTATGGCACTAGATAAGCTTAAAGTAGATCATTTGGGTCTAGATAATGTTGATCATAAATATCTAAAAGGTATTATTGAGCGCTTTAAAGGTGGACCTGTTGGTTTAGAAGCATTAGCTAGCAGTATAGGAGAAGAAGCGATGACATTAGAAGATGTGTATGAACCATATCTTCTTCAAATTGGTTTTATCAATCGCACACCTAGAGGAAGAATTGTTACAGAAAAAGCATATCGTCATTTAGGCTATGATGTAAATGAAGGACTATTCAAAATGGATTAGTCCTTTTTTCTTAAGAAAATAGCACATGCACATAAAAGAAATACAATTAATTTACCTGTTATGAGCAACATAGATGTGATTTGTTTATCCCATAATAAGAAAGATAATATTCCTATAGGAAGAAGTATTCCAAAGATGTGAAGGAGTACTTTCTTTTTTATATGTTTTCCAAGCCATAAACCACAGCATCCATAAATAAGATAAGCAGAAGTGATATTCAATAAGTGAAAAGTTGAATAAGAAATCCATTGAAAATAGTATAAAGCAGAAAATATAAGAGAAAATAAGAGTGTTAAAACAACAAGCATGGCAAAGCTTTCTACATAAGTTTGTAATTTTATATTCATACATTCACCTCGTTGTAGTTTATGACGATAGTTGTATGGGTATGCAAGGAGGAAATGAAAATGGCTGCATATATTACACTAATTTTTAAATGTTTTCTATTTTATATGGTTATTATAATTGCTTTGCGTATCATGGGAAAAAGGGAAGTGGGTGAACTGTCTGTATTTGATATCGTTATTTATCTGGTTATGAGTGAACTATTGGCTTTGTCAATAAGCAATCCTAAGGAAAGCGTATTCAAATCATTAGTACCGATTTTTACGCTTGCTTTTCTGCAAATTATTATTTCTGTGATTTTACTGAAAAGCAAAAAACTGCGTGATATTTTTGATGGGAAAGCAGTTATTATCATTCATGATGGACAAATTAATCAAAAAACCATGAAAAAAGAAAGATACAGCATTGATGATTTAATGTCGCAGATACGAGATAAGGATTTGTGCAGTCCGGAAGAAGTGGCATTTGCTATTTTAGAGAATAATGGAAATTTGAGCGTTCTTCCTAAAAAAACATGCAAGGTAAGACATCCTGATCCACTAATCAGTGATGGAAAAATAAATAAAGAAGCTTTAATAGAGATTGAAAAAGATGAAGAATGGTTAAAAAAAGAACTTCAAAAAGAGGGGGTAAATGGTATAGAAGAGGTGTTTTTGTGTCTTTGGCAGAAAAGTGGCATGTATGTGATTAAAAGAGAATTTAAGAATTCATCCTCTTAAAGGCAATACATACACGAATTGCATGCATGCACGTAGTGACAAGCATGCCTGCACACAAACCTAAATATAATGCGTTTTCTTGAAATATACAGGAACAAAAGCCAATGATGAAAAGACGTATTAGACATCCTGCAAAGGTATCAAATACGCTTTTTTTACTTAAGGATAAAGCGTGCAGCAGGCTGCTTAAGCAGGGTTGAAGAGAATAAAAAGCAAAAGGAATTGATAAGAGTTTTAACGCGTCTGCACCAGTCTCGTTATGATAAAATAATCGTAAAAGCTGCTCTGGATAAAAAAAGCAAATGCTGCTGCATAAAATTCCAACAAAAAAGCAGCACAAGGAAATGGTTAGAAAAAGTGTTTTGGCGCGTTTATAGTTATGACGTGAATAGTGATACGTAAAGGAAGGAAGTAAAAGATTGCTTAAAGTAATCGTAAGGAAAGCAGGCATGGTTAAAATTGGAAGCAAGTATCCATTTATTTGACCATAGGTTTGAATCATCTGCTGAATTTGTGCTTTGTTTTTATTAAATAACATAACCATGGGCTCTAAAAAACTGCATAAAGAACCTATCAGGCGACTGCATGTCATAGGTAGTGAAATTGCTAAAACAGAAGTGAATTCGCTTTTTTTTAATTGTTTTATCAGGTGTGAAGCTTTTGTGATTTTTTTAAAAGATATATGCAGAGATAGAATCATGTAGAAGCAGCTGGCAGCTTCTCCAACGCTGATAGACAGCATGGCAATGCTTGCCATGTGTATTGCGTTGAGATGGGGACATAAAGCAAAAGCAATATATAAGAATAACAGTCTGGCAGTTTCTTCCCATATTTGTGTTGCCCCTGCCTGTATAGGTTTTTGTATACCATATAAATATCCTTTTAATGCTCCGGATAAGCTTACTAAAGGAAGCAAGGGGAGAATGGATTGAAATACTAAAAGAATGTTTTGTTGCTGTATGACATGGTCTGCAAGAAAAGGAGCTAAAATAGAAAAGGAAATGCTTAGAAAAAGGGTGTTGATACATATAATCATTAAACTGGCAAGCAAAGGCGGATAAGTATTTTTGCTTTGTGCAGTAAGTTTTGATAAAGCGGCAGGTATTCCCAGCTGTGCCATCGTTATTAATATAGACATTGTAGGTGTGGCTAAGGTATAAGCGTTCATGGCATCACTGCTTAATTGTCTGGCAAGTAAAATTCTAACAAAAAAAGATAAAAATTTTCCTGCTGCAGAGAAAATGATAAGTAAAAAGGCAGATTGCAGAAGTGATTGTTTCAAAGAATTTCCTCCTATCTTTACTACGATATGATGATATTTAAAGGTTTATGTAACTTTTTTCGTGTTGCCTAATCTTTATGATTGTAGTAAAATTATGAGCATGGTATTGAGGAGGAAATTATGTATCAGCAAAGTGAAATAAAAGATAAAAACATCAAACTTGCGATAGCATTAAAAGTACATGAGTTACAACGTACACAGTTATCTTCCTTGACATATCAGCATGTAGAAAGTACATTGATGGATCGATGGAAACTTAGAAAACCAGATAGTTTGCAGGATGCTGTAAACGATATAATGCATTTAACAGCTGGAGAAGTAGTTGCTTTTTTATCTAGCCAGGCAATTATTATGGGTTCCAGAATGAAACTCAATGACTTTGATGATTTATTTGGAGGAGACAAGCAATGAAAAAATCACGTTTTATCGTTTTTGGAATTACCGTGGTTACTATTTTTGCGATTATTGCAGCTTCTTTCGGCAGTGTAAAAGATGGTATGAAAATGGGTCTTGATTTACAGGGAGGGTTTGAAATCCTCTATGAAGTAAGCCCTCTTGAAGGAAAAGATATGCCGGATATGAGTGCTGTAGCAGAATCAGTAAATAAACGTGTCGATGTTTTAGGAGTTAATGAACCTGAAATAACAGTTGAGGGGAATAATCGTATTCGTGTTCAGCTTGCAGGAGTTAAGAATGCAGATCAGGCAAGAAGAGTAATCTCATCTACTGCAAATTTAACATTTCGAGATGTAAATGATAATCTGCTAATGGATGCCAGTGTTTTAAAAGAAGGTTCCGCAAGTGTCGGTTATGATGAATATGGAAATCCGTTAGTGAATTTGAAATTAGCTGATCAAAAGAAATTTTATGAAGTAACAAAAGAAGTGGCGTCAAAATCAGAAGGTGAAAATTTAATGGTCGCATGGCTGGATTTTGATGAAAAAACAGATTCTTATGCAAAAGAAGCAAATGCAGAGAATCCAAAATTTATTTCTGCTGCAAGAGTGCAGGAAGGAATTAATAGTACGAGTGCACAAATTAGTGGGAATTTCACAAAGGAAGAAGCAAAAGAGTTAAGTGATTTAATTAATTCTGGATCACTTCCAGTAAAAATGACAGAAATATACAGCGACAGTGTAACTGCTGATTATGGAACAGATGCATTTTCTGTGACAATGTTTGCGGGTGCTGTTGGTATTGGACTTATCATGCTGTTTATGATTTTATATTATCGTTTACCAGGTGTGATCAGTGCGGTTACGATTGCGGCATATGTATTTGTTGTATTTGTTTTATATAATCTTATGGGAGCAGTCTTTACACTTTCAGGAATTGCAGCTTTAGTTCTTGGGGTTGGTATGGCTGTTGACTCCAATATTCTTACATTTGAGCGAATTCGTGATGCTTTATACAGTGGAAGAAGTGTTCGTACGGCTTTTTATGAAGGAAGTTCTAAATCATTTATTACGATTTTTGATGCACAAGTTACAACCTTTATTTCTGCATTAATCTTGTTTGAGTTTGGTAAAGGTTCCGTAAAAGGATTTGCGACAATGTTGATGGTTTCTACGATTACAACTTTATTGCTAATTGTATTTATCGCAAAATTCCTTTTAAAACAGCTGGTAGAAAGTGGATGGCTAGACGATAAACGCAGCTGGTTTGGTGTAAAAGAGAGCAATATTCCAGATGTTTCCAAGGGGCAGGAACGTTTCTATTTTGGAAGATTTAAAGGTTTTGATTTTGTAGGAAAAGCGAAATACTTCATCTTTACTTCTTTAGCTGTTTTGGTTATTGGTGCTGGCTGCATGACGTTTAATGGTGTAAAAGGAAATGGTATCTTCAATTTTGGCATTGATTTTACCAGTGGTACAAAAATAACAGTACAAAGTGATACGCCAATTGATAAGAGCACATTAAATAATCAGTTAAAGGACTTAGGTATTCAGGCAAACAGTATTAAAATTAATGGTGAAAACAATCAAAATGCAACAGTGTTTGTAAAAGATGCTATTAAAACTGAGAAAATGGATACAGTGAAAGCAGAATTGAAGAAGACATATAAGCATGATGTGAATGAAAATACGGTAACGCCAGTAATTGGGAAAGAGCTTGTTCAAAATGCAGTGTTGATCTCTATTCTTGCGTGGATCGGGGTCATGATTTATATCTCTGTTCGATTTAAATGGGATTATGCACTTAGCGGTATCGTTGCATTGGTGCATGATGTATTTATCATTTTAGCATTCTGTGCGATTTTCCGTCTGGAAGTTAATACAGAAATAATTGCAGTAATGCTTGCTATTATTGGTTATTCTATTAATAACTCCATTGTTGTATTTGATAGAATTCGTGATCAGGTAAAAGAAAGACGTCATGAAACACTAAATGCAGTCACTTATCGTGAAATTGTGAATGTTGCTTTGCAAAATACAGCAACACGTTCCATTCTTTCAACTTTTACAACAGTTCTTCCAGTTATTTGCTTGTTAGGATTTGGAAGCAACGCCATCTTTACATTCTGTCTTGCGCTATGTATTGGATTGCTTGCAGGTGCTGGATCATCTTTATTTATAGCTGCCCAGTTATGGTATCAGATTCGAGTTCATGAAAAACCTAAAAAAGCTAAGAAGCATAAACCTCGCAAAAAAGAAGAAAAAGAGGAAATGATTGTTCCTGGTTTAAATGATTTTTAAGAAAGAGTGTCTTTAATTCACTTTAGGCCGTTGACAAAGTTGCTTAAGCATGCTTTGTCACTCGGTCTTTTTTTGTGCTTTTAATATGAGCATAAAATCACTTTTTCAATAAAAAGTATGATAAGATATGTAAAGGTGGTAGTATGAAGATTGAAAAGTTGAATGCTGAACATTCTAATTATATAAAGGAACATTATCCAATTAGTCATCTTTGCGCAAAGGTGCTTAGTGCAGCTGATATGGAAGATAAGGAGATTCAAGAGCTTTTAAGCATTCCCAAATTATCTGATCCATTTTCTGCGAAAGGCATGAAAGAAGTGGCAGATAGAATATATCAGGCAAAAATACAAAAAGAGAAAGTTTTGGTTTGTGGTGATTATGACGCTGATGGTATTTGTTCTACGGCTATTTTGGTAGATGCTTTGCGTAAGTATGGTGTTACATGTGGCTTCTATATTCCAAATCGTTTTAAGGAAGGGTATGGTCTTCATGTGGACACTGTACATATGGCTTATGAAAAAGGATATCGTCTATTGATTACTGTTGATAATGGAGTGAAGGCTTTTGATGCTTTGAAAGAAGCTAAAAGACTTGGAATTGAGGTAATTATAACTGATCATCACGCGATGGAAGAGGAGCTAGATTGTTTGTATTTGCTTCATCCTTTTCACATGGGAGATGCATTTTCCACTTTAAGCGGAGCAGGTGTAGCGTTAGAAATTTCAAGAGCTTTGCTTCCAGAAATAAAGGAACATGTAGTTTTAGCGTGTGTTGCAGCTATTGCGGATGTTATGGAGCTTAGAAAAGAAACGCGTGCTATTGTAAAACTTGGAATACAGTACTTAAAACAAGGAGTATGTAAACCAATACAAATGCTGGCAAAAGATCGATATCCTCAATGGGATGAAGTGTTGATTGCCTACCAGATCGTACCTAAACTTAATGTGATAGGTCGTTTAGCAGATATGGCAAATGCCAATAATGCGGTGCGTTACCTTTTGTTAACGGATTATGAAGAAATACAAAAAGTATCCCATCAGATTACGGATTTGAATGAAAAGCGTAAAAAAATGAGCGATGCTATGGTAGAAACAGCGAAATCTCTTATTCATGATGAGTATCCATTCCAATTGCTGTTTCATGATTCTTTTCATGAAGGAATCGTTGGTTTGGTAGCAGGCAAACTTGCACAGGAAAGAAATCAGCCTGTCATGATTGCGGCAAAATCGGAGAATGGATTTAAAGGCAGTATTCGAAGTATGGGGTTGCTCGATTTAACAACATTCTTTGATGGATGCAAAGAAGAATTGAGCAGTTATGGAGGCCATAAATCTGCAGCAGGAATTGGTTTTTCTTTTGACAAAAAACAAGAAGTACAAGATTATGTGAACAAAAAAATGGAAGGTATCACATTTGAAAATGAGCTATGTTACAAAGTTATTCCTATATTGGAAAATGAAATAACGCAAAAAGAAGTGGAAAGTTTATCTATGCTTGCTCCTTTTGGAAATGGATTTGAAGAGCCTTTATTTTTGCTTGAAAATTTAAAAGTAACTTCTCCTAAAAGAATGGGAAATGGCAAACATTTAAAATGGGTATTGAATGATGCGATAGATATCGTCTATTTTAACTGTGAGAAAGAAGCTCAATATCTTTCATCAGCATCTTCTCTTTCTTTTATTGCAAATTTACGCATAAATTCTTTTATGGGAAGAAAAAAAATTAATATTTTTGTTGCGGAGGCTTTTTAACAGTGCAATTTTGTGTTTTTTTTGATATAATAGATACATATTTACAGGAGGCTAATTTATGGATTATAAAAAATATATTGCTGATGTCGTAGATTTTCCTAAAGAAGGAATTTTGTTTCGTGATATCACACCGTTAATGGCAGAAGGAGAAGTATTTAAGTCTGCCTGCGATGAAATACTTGCTTTTGCGAAAAAAGTAGGTGCTAACGTAATTGTTGGACCAGAGTCTAGAGGTTTTATTTTTGGATGTCCGGTTGCCTACAGCATGGGAATTGGTTTTATTCCAGTAAGAAAACCCGGAAAGCTTCCTAGAGAAACGGTTAGTATGAGCTATGATTTGGAATATGGAAGCAACGAGCTTCATATTCATAAAGGAGATATTAAAAAAGGGCAGAAAGTTTTGATCATTGATGACTTGCTGGCTACTGGAGGAACTGTGAATGCCACTATCCAGATCGTTGAATCTATGGGGGCTGAAGTAGTTGGGTGTGCTTTTTTGATTGAACTAGAAGATTTAAAAGGCAGAGAGCTTCTTAAAAATTATGAAGTTTTTTCCCTCATGTCTTATAAGTAATAAAAAAAAGGGGGAATTTCCCCTTTTTCTTGAATGTAGGTGATAGTATGGTAAGTAAAAAAGTTGTTACATTTGATGAAATGATGCAGGAAGTAAAAAAATATATTAAAAAAGATGAAAATATAGACTTGATTACTCGTGCATATCTTTTTGCGGAAAAAAATCATGATGGACAATACCGTAAAAGTGGAGAACCATATATTATTCACGCAATTCAAGTTGGTTATATCCTGTCTTCACTTCGTACAGGACCTAAAACTATAGCGGCAGGTCTTTTACATGATGTAGTAGAAGACTGTGATGTCTGTTTAGAGGATGTAAAAGAAAAATTTGGCGATGAAGTAGCTTCGCTTGTAGAGTCTGTGACAAAAATCGGAGCTCTAAAATTCAAAGATGAGAAGGAATATCTCGCTAGTAACCATAGAAAAATATTCATAGCTATGGCAAAGGATGTTCGTGTCATTTTGATTAAATTATCTGATCGTCTGCATAATATGCGAACATTGCAGTATATGAGGCCGGAAAAGCAAAAGAAAATAGCAAATGAGACATTAGAAGTATATGCGCCTATTGCGCATCGCTTAGGTATTAGTGATATTAAAAATGAATTGGAAGATTTATGTTTTCAATATCTAAACAAGGAAAAATACTATGAAATTGCTCGTCTTGTTGAGGTAAGAAAAACAGAAAGAGATGAACAGGTACAGCATATGATCAAGGAAATTAGTGAACTTCTTGATGAACAGCATATGAAGTATCGTATTTTTGGAAGAAGCAAGCACTTGTATAGCATCTATAAAAAAATGAAAACAAAAAACAAGAGATTTGAAGAAATCTTGGACTTGCTTGCAATTCGTATTGTTACGGATACAGATACTGCCTGTTATGAGATTTTAGGATATATCCATGCTAAATATCGTCCAATACCAGGCCGTTTTAAAGATTATATCGCAATGCCGAAAGTGAACATGTACCAATCTTTGCATACGACAATTGTGGCAGATAATGGAAATATATTTGAAGTGCAGATTCGAACGGAGGCAATGGATGAAATTGCAGAGCAGGGGATTGCTGCTCATTGGCGTTATAAAGAAAATAGCAATGGTGGAAAAGAGGTTCATCAAAAAGAAATAGAAGAACAGCTGCATTGGTTTAAAGATTTCAGTGTGATGAGTGATGAAGTCAATGATGATGCAATGGAATATATGAATCTTCTACAAAAAGATATTTTTGAAGCGAATGTTTATGTTATGACGCCGAAAGGAAAAGTCATTGCTCTTCCAAATGGATCTACACCGATTGATTTTGCTTATCGAATACATACAGAAGTAGGACATCACACAGTTGGTGCTACAATCAATGGAGTATTAGTTCCTTTAAATACCATCTTAAAAACGGGTGATGTTGTTAGTATTCGTACAAACAAACAATCTCCAGGTCCAAGTGAGGACTGGATAAAAATTGTAAAAAGTGCGCATGCCAGAAATAAAATTCGCTCTTTTTTCCAGAAACAGGAAAGTGAGCGACGCTCTTTGGATATAAAAAAAGGAGAAGAAATCTTAGCAGAAGAATTAAAACGCAGGAATTTAGACGTTGTTTCTTACACAGATACGAAAAAATTAGAAAGTATTGCGAAAACATTAAGTTTTAGTAATGTAGATGATTTAATGTATGCGATTGGTGTTAAACAAATTTCACTGCCGGCTGTAATTGATCGTTTGGCTAAGCATAAGACGGCGGTTCCGCTAGATAATGAGGAACTCGCAAAAATGTTTAATCGTCAGGATCGTAAGAAGAAAGTGTCTTCCAGTGGTATTAAGGTTGCTGGTATTGACTCTATGAAAATATCTTTGGCTGCCTGCTGTTCTCCTGTTCCTGGTGATGAAGTTGTTGGCTATATTTCTCAAGGACAGGGAGTAAAAGTGCATCGTAAAGATTGTCCGAACATTGCGAATGAAAAACAGCGTTTAATTGATGTAGAGTGGGATGAAAACATTGAGCAGAAAACATATGAAGTAAAACTTGTTGTTAGGTCAACCGATCGAAACTTCTTGTTAAGTGATATTGTGACAGTTGTTTCTCAATGCAAGGCGGGATTGCAGCATGTTGATTCTGGTGTTGAGGAAGATAAAATATCAGCTACTACAAAATTAACAGTAATTGTACAGGATGCAGAACATTTACAATCACTGATGGCGAATTTAAGGAAAATAAATAGCGTTAGAACTGTTGAACGTATCATCCAATAAATAATATAAAAAAAACAGAGTTTAGTGTTAGTGTTAACTCTGTTTTTTCTTCTTTAATTTTTGTTCATAATACAATGTATTCCATAGACGAAAATATTCTTGCATATACAAGGAAAAAGGACTTTTATGGTCTGCTGCATCCATATCAAAGTCATTAAAAAATTTTCTTACAAAAAAAGCACTTCTTCTTATGTGAAAATCACTTGTTATAACCAAGACTTTATGAAAATTCTGCTGTATGCATATTTGCTTGCATAATTTTAAATTTTCAAAAGTATTAGCGGCTTTGTTTTCAGTAATAATAACCTGTTCTTCTATGTTTTTAGAAAGTGCATATTTTTTCATGCATAAAGCTTCGTTGTGATTGTTATGTATACTTCCTCCACTTACAATAAGATAAAGTGCTTTCTTTTGGGTATAAAGTGAAATGGCCTTATCCATTCTTTCTCTTTGCATTACAGAAATTGAACCATCTGCCTTACAGGGACAGCCTAATACAATAATAACATCATAGAAGCTTGTGTCTTTGGGTTTTGAGGGAGCAGGGAATTGCTGGAACAGATAGATATTTAGCAAAATCAAAAGTAAAAGTAAAACCAATATCATGGGATATAGATAGGGGGCTGCATTTCTTTAGACAGCTCTTTTTTTCTGTTTAAGCCATTTAAGGGATAAGCGTATGCATGACATGCACGCAATTCTATCTGTCTAAAAGCTTGTGGAACCTGTTTAAAACAGGAAGCAATTTGCACATCTTTTTTTCTTAAAGAAGATAAGTGTTTCTTTCCTTTTTCATTAAAGCCAAGGACACGTATATGGTTTAAGTTAGAAAGGTTGTCAATTTCCATTTTCGTTGTTTGCGTCATTAAATGAATTAAGGTACGCTGGATTCTGCTTTTTGTATATTTTTTAGAAGTACAGCTATCTATAAAATCATCTAAAGTATCATATTGTACAGCTTTCTTTATAAATAAATTTTCAATACCTTCATCCATTAAAAATATCGTAGATAAATAGGATGGTGAAAGTGTAGTTAACAGTGTTTGAATCAAAGGGTAATAAAGAGAAAAAGCATGCTGCTTATTAAGTTCATTAGCCATAACAGTGGCATGCGATATATCTTTATTGTTAAATACCCCTTTTCGTATGGCAGTAGCACTTGCGATACTTTGAGCTAAGTCAGTATCATGGTATTGATTTGTACGTTTTATAGTATAGGGGATGATATTTGTATTCTGCAATGCCTTTAGATAACTGATGCCTAAAATATCATTGCTTGATAAAGTGTCGAAAGTCATCGAGAAATTTTTCGCCATAGAAAAATCCTTTGTTTTAGGCTGGAAAGCTTCTTTTGCGATTGTTTGCAGTTTTATGATGTCGTTTGTTTCACTTCCAAACACAATACAATTTACCCCTGCTAACTGTAAAGAACGAATAGCGCCTTTAGCAAAGCCATCTGCACTTTGAAGAGCAAAAGGATAGGGAAGTTCTATTACGATATCAACGCCATTTTCTAAAGCGTATTTTGTACGCAGCCATTTGTCAGCAATAGCAGGTTCTCCTCTTTGAACAAAATTTCCGGACATAACGGCAATAAGGATATCGCATTTGCTGATTTCCTTTGCTTTTTTTATATGATATAAGTGCCCGTTATGAAATGGATTGTATTCAGTAACAATACCGCATATTTTCATAGTTGATCTCCTTTTTGAACAGTATACCATGTTTTTATCAAAAAAAGGATATGAATACTAAGGAATGGAAAGGTTAATGGCAAAAGAAACAAAAAAGAAATAAAAAAGTAAAAAAAAACTTTCTTTCCTATGGATTTTATGTTTTAATAATATAGCCTAGTTATGGGAAACAGAAAAAGATTGACTTTCTCATCTGATTTCCTTATAATAAGATAGGTCAGACAACGAGGTGATTCTTTTGAAATGGTCAAGAGCACAATTATTACAGGCTGAAAACTGTACGATCTATTTTGATGAAACAATTGATTTTGGTCCTGAAATATTTGCGAAGATGAATCAAATCAGAGGATTGCAGGATGTTACGGTATCAGGAAATGTTCATTACGATACAGCCAGTGAACGCGTATTTGCAGATCTGGATATTGAAGGCGTGATGATAGTGCCGTGTTCTATAACCTTAGAGGATGTAGAATATGATTTCCACACGAAATCTTTAGAAGTGTTCTCTTTTGATAAAGTGGATGATGAAGATGTACACGAAGTAAAAGGTGATGTCGTAGAACTATTACCGGTAGTCTTTCAATTGATACTGATGGAAGTCCCTTTGAAGGTTGTCAAAAAGGGCTTGAAACAGTATCCTAAAGGTGACGGTTGGGAAGTTGTCAAAGAGGAAGACTATAAGAAGTCTGAAAAGAAAGATATAGATCCTCGTTTAGCAAAGTTGAAAGAATTCAAAGTAGAAGATTAAGTAGGAGGTGCTAACATGGCTGTTCAGCAGAGACGTAATTCAAAAACTAGAAAAGCAAAACGTAGAACTCACTATAAATTAGCTGCGCCAACATTGGTAAAATGTCCAGCTTGCGGTGAATACAAGGTTCCACACAAAATGTGTGAATGTGGTGAGTACAACGGTAGAACAATCGTAGAAAAATAGATTTTTTCAAAACAGTGATATTTCATCACTGTTTTTTTTGAAAAGCATTGAATTTTCTTTTGTTACATGTTATATTATCTACAGATACTTCAATCGGAGTGGGTTATGCCCACTCCTTCATTTATGTAAAAGGAGAAGATTATGGATCAGTTAACAAAAATCAAAGAACTTGTTACACCTATTCTGCAAGAAGAAGATATTCTTCTTTATGATGTCAAATGGCATACAGAAGGTAAAAATCGTATTCTGCAGATTTCCATTATGAGAAAAGATGGCAGCATGGATATTGATACATGTGCAGAAATGTCTGAAAAAATCAGCGTAAAGCTAGATGAAGAAGATTTGATTGCAAGCGAGTATTTCCTGGAAGTGTGTTCTCCAGGTGCAGAAAGAGAATTGCGCAGTGATGAAGAAATTCAGCATGCTGTTGGAGAATATGTATATGTAAAATTAAAAAATCCCAAAAATGGATTAGATGAGGTTAAAGGGGATTTGACAGCGTATGAAAATGGTATTGTCTATATAAACTATATGGCAAAAGCTGTGAAGAAAAAAGCAGAGATTGAAAAAGAAAATATTTCTTTGATCCGCTTATCAGTAAGAATATAGAAGAAAGGATTAGAAACATGAAGTTAAAAGATTTTATGGCCGCTATGCAGGCAATCGAAAGTGATCGTAAATTATCAAAAGATGTTGTTGTGGAAGCGTTGCAGGAAGCGTTGGCAAAAGCTTTTCGTAAACATATTGAAATTCCAGATGCATTGGTACGTGTAGATGTAAATGATGCAAACGGAGATATTAAAGTATATCAGCAGCGTCGTATCGTTGAAAAAGTGGAAGATGACGAGCTTGAAATTTCTTTGGAAGATGCCAAGAAAGTGAATCAGGATTTAGAACTTGATGGTGTTGTTGAAGAAGAAGTAGATATTACACAGCTTGGACGTGCAGCAGTTATTTTGGCAAAGAATGTTATGAAACAGAAAATTCGTGAAGCAGAAAAACTGGTTGTATATGAAGAATACTGTGATAAAGTAGAAGAAATGGTAATTGGTACAATTGAATCTGTTGAAGAAAAATTCTGTATCGTAAATATTGGAAAAACATTGGCGTTGATGCCGAAAAATCAGCAGATTCCAAATGAACATTATCATGAGGGAGAAAGAATTCGTGTTGTTATTACTGAAGTTAATAAAGAAACAAAAGGTGCGCAGGTATTAGTTTCTCGCGGAGATGCAACTTTAGTAAAACGTTTGTTTGAAAAAGAGGTTCCTGAAATTTATCAGGGAGTCATTGAAATCAAGGCAATTGCACGTGAAGCTGGAGAACGTACAAAAATGGCAGTGTATTCTCATAATGAAAACATTGATCCTATTGGTGCTTGTATTGGACCTAGAGGTAGTCGCGTGCAGGCAATCATCGATGAATTAAATGGTGAAAAAATTGATATCTTTGAATGGAGTGAAGATGTTAGTGAATTGATTAAAAATTCCTTGTCTCCTGCAGAAGTATTAGCGGTTATTCCTAGTGAAGAAAGAAAAGGGGCATTGCTTGTTGTTGTACCAGACAACCAATTGTCTTTAGCAATTGGAAAGCGTGGTAAAAATGCGCGTTTGGCTGTTAAGCTGACTGGAAATAAAATAGATATCAAATCAGAAAGTGATATGGAAGCTTCTGGTATTGACTGGAAAGCTATTGCGGTTAAACAGCGTGAAGAATATCTAGCTGCACAGGCAGAAGCAAAAGCTCTTGCACAGCAGGAAATCTTTGAAAATGCGCAGGAAGAAGAAGCGCTAACTCTTGATGATGCAGGTGTTGTATTTGAGGAAAGCTATATTCCTGAAGAAGAGGAAGAAGCAGTTGAAATTGAAACACAAGTGGTTGAAGAAACTGCTGTTGAAGACGAAAAAACTTCTGTAGAAAATGATTTGGAAGAAGCGGCTCGTATTGCGAAAGAGAAACAGCGTCAGCAAGGTTTAAATGTAAAAGAAAAACAGGAATATACATCAAAATTTGAGTCTTTAGCGGATGCTAGTACAAAAACAGAAGCAGCTCCTTCAAAACCAAAATATAAGAAACATGAAGAAGAAATACCACATAAGGCAACGTTTGACTTAAGTAAAAAAGAATATGAAATGAAACCAATCTATTCCGAAGAAGAATTAGAAGAAATCGAAAGAGCACAGCAGGAAGAAGAAGAAAATGATTGGATTCATGATGATATTGATTTTGATGAATATGACGAGTATTATGATAACTAAGTAAGGAGGGAAGATTTTATGAAAAAAATACCAATGCGTAAGTGTGTGGCAACAAATGAAAGTCTTCCAAAGAAAGAATTGATTCGTATCGTTCGTACTCCAGAGGGAACGATAGAGATAGATGAAACAGGAAAACGCAATGGACGAGGCGCCTATTTAAAAAGAAGTGTTGAGGCAGTAGAAATTGCGAAAAAACGTAAAGCATTATCTCGTTCGTTAGAATGTCCTATTCCAGATGAAATCTTTGAAGAATTAAGAAAGCATTTTGACCATGAATAATGCGATGGGAATTTTAGGACTGGCAGCTAGAGCTAGAAAAATAGCCACTGGTGAGACAGTAATGAAACAACTTCGCAGTGGAAAGGTAAAACTTGTAATTCTTTCAAAAGATATGGGGGATAATGGGAAAAAGAAACTGCTGGATAAATGCAGTTTCTACCATGTTCCATATGTATTTATGGAATGTGACGAAATAAATCAAGCCATCGGAGATCGTAATAGGAAATCCGTAGCTATATTAGATGAAGGTTTTGCGCAAAAACTTCAGACTTGCTTGAAAGGCTAGGTGATTATATGGCAAGACAACAGAAAAAGGGTAACAACAAAAAAGGAAACAATGGTAAAAAAAGAGATTTTTCATCTAAAAAGGAACGTGTAGAAGTAACTGAAATAACATATAGCGCTCCAATTACTGTTGGTGAATTGGCTGAAAAGTTAAATCGTAATGCCAGTGAAATTATTAAATTGTTATTTATGATGGGAACTATGGTTACCATTAACTCAGTTTTAGACGATGAAACAGTTGAATTGATTTGTATGGAATGGAATGTAGAATGCCATAAAGAAATCATTATTGATGAAAGTGATTTTGAGGAACAAATCAATAACGAAGAAGAGGATGAAGCAAATCTTGTTGAACGTCCTCCAGTTGTGACAATCATGGGGCATGTTGACCATGGAAAAACAACGTTGTTAGATACGATTCGTAAAACACATGTTACAGAAGGTGAGTTTGGGGGCATCACGCAGCATATTGGGGCTTATCAGGTCGGCGTTAATGGAAAGAAAGTAACATTCCTTGATACACCAGGGCATGAAGCTTTTACAGCAATGCGTGCACGTGGAGCTCAGGTAACAGATATTGTAATTATTGTGGTTGCTGCTGATGATGGTGTTATGCCACAGACAAAAGAAGCAGTTGATCATGCGAAGGCTGCTGGTGTGCCAGTTATTGTTGCGGTAAACAAAATTGATAAACCAGGTGCTAATAGAGATCGTGTCGTATCGGAAATGAGCGAATTAGGTCTTATGCCTGAAGAGTGGGGCGGAGATACGATTTATGTAGATGTATCTGCTAAATTTGGAGATGGCGTTCCAGATTTATTAGAAACGATTCTAATTGTTGCAGAAGTTGAAAATTTCAGAGCGAACCCTAATAAAATGGCTACTGGTACTGTAATTGAAGCAAAATTAGATAAAGGTCGGGGACCAGTTACTACATTGCTTGTACAAAATGGTACTTTGCATACTGGTGATGCTTTAGTAGTTGGAACTGTATTTGGACGTGTTCGTAAAATGACAGATGATCGTGGACGTGAACTAAAAGAAGCTTTACCTTCTATGCCAGTAGAAATCATTGGGTTAAATGATGTTCCAGTTGCTGGAGATATCTTTAAAGCATTTGATTCTGAAAAGAAAGCTCGTAATATTGCAGAAGAGCGTTTAAATAAGAAAATTGCACAGGAACGCAGTTCATCTAGTGCTATGTCTTTGGACGATTTGGCTCGCCAGATTGAAGAAGGGGAAGTACAGGATGTTAATGTGATCATTAAAGCCGATGTACAAGGTTCTGCAGAAGCAGTTAAAGCAAGTATGGAAAAAATCGAAGTTGATGGTGTTCGTGTTAATGTAATTCGTTCTACAGCAGGGGCAATTACAGAATCTGATATCATGCTTGCAAGTGCTTCAAATGCAGTTATCTATGGATTTAATGTAAGACCAAGTGCTATGGTTCGTAAGAAAGCAGAAGAAGAAGGAATCGATATTCGTTTGCACAACATTATCTATAAAGCTCTTGAAGAAATGGAAAGTGCAATGAAGGGTATGCTGGCTCCAGTCTTTGAAGAAGTAGTTATTGGACAGGCTGAAGTTCGTCAGACATATAAAGTAAGCAAAGTTGGTACGATTGCTGGTTGTATGGTTACAGATGGATGTATTCGTAAGGACTGTGGAGTTCGTTTGATTCGTGAAGGTGTCGTTATATACACTGGGAAATTAGGTTCTTTAAAACGTTTCCAAAACGATGCAAAAGAAGTTCAGAACGGATTTGAATGTGGTATGACAATTGAAAACTTTAATGATATTAAAGAAGGAGATATCATTGAAGCTTATGAAGATCAGCAGGTTGATCCTGCCTAAAAGTTGAGGTTTTCTACATGACATTAAAAGCAGAAAAGGTTGCTGGAATTATTCAGAAAGAAGTTTCAGAAATTATTCAATTCCAGCTTAAAGATCCTAAAATTGGTTTCATTACCATTACGGATGTGACAGTGACAAATGATTTGTCTATTGCGAAAGTTTATGTTTCTTTTCTTGGACAAAAGGCTAGAGAAGAAGCAGGGATGAAAGCACTGGAACGTAGTAAAGGATATATTCGTAGTGAACTTGCAAAACGCATGTCAATGCGTAAAGTTCCGGAATTACATTTCCTTATTGATGATTCTTTAGAAAGAGGAAATAAAATCGAACGTATTTTATATGAAATCAATCAAGACAAAAAATAAATATAAAAAGGGTTGTGACAAGTAAGAGAAATTAAACTTTCTCTAAAAATCACAACCTTTTTTGCATTTATAAAAAGTAAATAAGTTATGTAATCGTTAGAAATGAAACCTTATGTAATTTTCAATATAATAATTGTAAAGATTCTTGTATATGATTTTGTCTTTATCTTTTATTTAGAAGTTTTTTGTCCATGAAAATAAAGTATCATTTTGATCTATCTGACGAATTTGATTTATTTCTTCCTCTGTGAGATGAAAATCAAAAATATCTATATTCTCTTTTAGTCTTAACTCATGTTTTGATTTAGGAACTACGGATACTCCTCGCTGAGTTAAAAAACGTAAGGAAATCTGTGCAGGTGTTTTATTGTATTTTGAAGTGATTTTTTTCAAAACTGTTTCATCGGATAAATTAAGCAGTCCTTGAGCAAGTGGGAACCATGCCTGCATGGCAGTCCCATGTTTCATCAGTAATTCATGAAGTTCCCATTTTTGATAATAGACATGATTTTCAACTTGATTCACTGCAGGAATGATTTTACAGTTTTTGATGAATTCCTGATACTTGTTCTCATCATAATTCGAAATTCCAATGGCCTTAACTTTACCTTTTAGATATGCCTCTTCTAAAGCCTGATACATCTGGGGTCCTTGCGGATAAGGCTCATGTATAAGAAGTAAATCAATATAATCTAATTGCAGATTATTAAGTGTCTCTTCAATTGCATGCTTAGCTTTTTCATAACTGTTGCTGATGCGATAGATTTTCGATGTGATAAATAATTGATTACGATCAATCCCACTTTTCAAGATTCCTTGTCCAACTTCTTTTTCATTTTCATACATTTGCGCCGTATCAATTAGTCTATATCCAAGCTGAATTGCTTTTGATACAACCTGTACACATTCTTCTCCTCTAAGATTCCATGTTCCAAGACCAACAAGAGGCATTTTATTTCCTGTATTAAGTGTTACATATTCTATGTAATTTCTCCTTTCAATATCCCTTATTCTTTTCCAACATTAAGCAGGTGTTCTTTGATTTTCATCCATTTCCCGCATCGAAAGAAGAAATCCATTGCGATTGGAATGATAACCATGGCAATAATAGTAAATAGAAATTGCATGTAAGATAAGCGCACCAAAGAAAACAGTTTTGGCATAAAGATGATTGCTAAGGTAAATCCAATGCTCATTGTTAGAAAGATACATAAGCGTTTTGTGGTAAATGGATGACAAACTCTATATAGTACGATAAGAGAACTTGTACCGGTCAAAATCACACACATCGTAGACATGTTATCCTGTGGTATCGGCATAATAAACATTGAAATGATATTTACATAAATAATACTTAATACAACACACAAAGCACCAGGCAATGCTCTTCCTAATACATTTAGCAGGAAATTGCCCTCTACTCGTGCATGATTTGCTTCTAAGGCAAGGAAGAAAGAAGGAATTCCAATCGTTAAAGAGGAAATTAAAGTCAGCTGGATAGGTTCAAACGGATAGCGGCTGATAAAGAATAATGTCAAAATACTTAAAATAGTGGAGAAGGTTGTTTTCACAAGAAACAAAGAAGCCGCTCTTTGAATGTTATTGATAACACGCCTTCCTTCATCAACAATTCTTGGCATATTTGCGAAATTGTTATCCAAAAGTACCAGATTGGCAATATTTTTTGCTGCTTCACTGCCTTGCGCAACAGAGATGCTGCAATCAGCTTCCTTTAATGCCATGACATCATTTACGCCATCTCCAATCATGGCAGTAACATGTTTATGATTCTTTAATGCTTTGATTAACAGTTTCTTCTGTATCGGAGAAACTCTTCCAAAAATGGTATAACGATTTACAATACGGGGAATTTCATCATCAGAAATACTGCTCATATCAATAAAGTTTTCATAACCTTTTAAATGTGCTTTTCGAGCAATCGCACAAACCGTTTTAGGATCATCACCACTGATAATTTTCAAATCGACTCCCTGAGACAAGAAGTAATCCAAGGTAGCAGGAGCTTCTTGACGAATAGGATCGCTTAAAATAAGAAGTGCAATGATATCATTTTGTTTAGAAATACTATCCCTTACAATCTTTTGATCATTGTGAGCTAATACAAGAACACGATTTCCTAAGGAAGATTGTTCTATTATCATCTTTCTTAGTTCTTCATCACAGTGATCACATATAAACTCATAAGCTCCTAAAATATAGGTTCCTTTTCCTTCAAAAGTAACAGCAGAATACTTCCTTGCACTGGAAAAGGATAGGAAAGAGCTTGCAGTATAGAGGTGTGATGGTTTTGGGGCATAGCTGCGTATTGCCTGTGCGGTAGCATTGTCATCGCTTAATACCTCCATCATATTTGCAAGGATTTCTTCAGTTGGATATGCATGCGGGATTAGTGTTAATACATCTTCTACACGCATATTTCCTTCTGTTATCGTACCTGTTTTATCCAGACATAAGGTATCGACACGTGCCAATGTTTCGATACAATATAATTCCTGCACAAGGGTTTGACGTCGAGCAAGGTTGATAGCACCTACGGCAAGAGCTATACTTGTTAGCAGGACAAGACCTTCCGGTATCATACCAATTAATGCTGCAACTGTAGATACAATGGCATCCGCAAATGTCGCATCGGAAATGAAATACTGCTTTGTGAACAATAAAATACCAACGGGAATAATGATGATTCCGGTTGTTTTTATGATAAAGTTAATGGAATCACGCAGCTGGGATTTATGTTTTCTAAAAACTTTCGCATCGGATAAAATGGACTGTGCATAGCTGTCATTTCCAACATGAGTAACTTGTACCTTTGCATTCCCGCTGATTACGAAACTTCCAGAGTATAAGGTGTCACCTGTATTTTTTACAATACTGTCGGATTCACCAGTTAGTAAAGATTCATTTACCTCTACTTTTCCTTCTTTTACTACACAATCTGCGCAAACTTGAGAACCGCTTTTTAAAAACATGACATCATCTAGCACCAGCTTTTCCATATGTAGCTGTACGATTTTTCCATTTCGCAAGACATCTAAATATGGCTGTGTAATTAAGGAAAGTTTATCAAGTACACGTTTTGCGCGAATTTCCTGAAAAATTCCAATTACAAGATTACTGATTACGACTCCTAAAAACAAAAGGTTTTTAAAGGAGCCGATAAATATAATCAAGCCGGCAAGAATGGCATTGATAAGATTAAATAAAGTAAAAATATTATCTCGAAAAATTTCTTTATAGGACTTTGTGATGTTTGTTTCCTGTGTATTCATAAATCCTTTTTGGATACGTTCTTCTACCTGTTTATCATTTAATCCTATAGAGAGATCAATATGCTTGTTTTCATCCAGCATCCAATCACCTCAAATCCTGTGCCTTTATTATAACAGAATTCTTTGATAGAGCCCTTACATTTATGAAATATTTAAGATAACTTTAACATTTTTTTCTTTTTATGTGTTGAAGGAAAGAAAATATTGTCGAAAAGATAAGATCATGAATTCATCGTTTTATTTTATTAAAAATATTCCATAAATAATAGGTATATTTTTCATGGAAAGCATGCTACAATGTTGGATATGTTTGGAGGTAGTTTATGAGTATTTTAACAGTATCCAATGTATCGCACAGTTTTGGAGGCAGACAGATTTTAGAAAATGTATCATTTCGTCTATTGAATGGTGAGCATGTTGGCTTGATTGGTGCCAATGGAGAAGGAAAATCTACATTTTTAAATATTATTACTGGAAAATTAACACCGGAAGAAGGAAAGGTAGAATGGTGCAATCGTATTACCGTTGGATATCTTGATCAGCATACGGTATTACAGAAAGGGAAAACAATAAAGGAAGTCTTGCAGGATGCATTTCATCATTTGTTTGATTTGGAAAAAGAAATGATGGAACTGTATGAAAAAATGTGTGATTGCAGTGAAGAAGAAGTGAACCAGTATATGCAGGATGTAGGAGAGATTCAGGATATATTGGAACATAGCGGTTTTTATATGATTGATACGAAAATCAATGAAGTAGCCAATGGTTTAGGGCTTATGGATATTGGATTGGACAAAGATGTCAGCATGTTATCTGGAGGACAGCGATCAAAAGTATTGCTTTGTAAGCTTCTTTTAGAAAATCCGATGATTTTATTACTGGATGAGCCTACAAACTATTTGGACGAGGAACATATTCACTGGCTGACAAATTTCTTATCCAATTATGAAAATGCTTTTATTCTTGTATCGCATGATATTCCTTTCTTAAATAATGTTGTGAATATTATTTACCATGTCGAAAACTGCGAATTAACAAGATATGTAGGGGATTATGATTATTTCCTGGAACAGCACGCATTGAAGAAACGACAGTTAGAGGCAGCTTATCATAAGCAGCAAAAAGAAATTGAAGACTTAGAAGATTTTATTGCGAGAAATAAGGCAAGAGTCGCAACTAGAAATATGGCACATTCCCGACAGAAGAAACTGGATAAAATGGAATTGATCAGCAAGCCGAAAGAAAAGGTAAAACCTAGTTTTTCTTTTCAGAGTTCACGTACAACAGGGCGTATCGTGTTTGATGCGAAAGATTTAGTTATCGGTTATGATGAACCCTTAACAAAACCAATGTCTTTACAGCTGGAAAGAAATAAAAAAGTCGCTATAAAAGGGGTAAATGGTTTAGGAAAAACGACGCTTTTAAAAACATTAATGGGAAAGATACCTGGAGTAGCTGGACAGGTGGAAGTAGATCCATTTGCGGAAACTGGTTTCTTTGAACAGGAAACTCCTATGGAAAGTGAAAGTGCGCTAGATTATTTCTGGAAAGAATATCCATCTTATACCAATGGTGAAGTGCGTGCAGCTTTGGCAAAATGCGGTTTAACAACCGATCATATTGAGTCTGGAATGTGTGTATTAAGTGGAGGAGAGCAGGCAAAGGTACGTTTATGTATAATTATGAATCGACCATGCAATGTACTTGTTCTGGATGAGCCTACCAACCATTTGGATGTAGATGCCAAAGATGAATTAAAAAGAGCTTTAAAAGAATATAAAGGAACAGTTCTACTTGTATCCCATGATCCAGATTTCTATGAAGGACTTGTAGATGAAGTATGGAACTTAGAAGAATGGACAACAAAAATATTATAAAAAGTGAGAATTTTTTGAAGTGAACCCAATTTGTTGGACACTTAATTAAATTTGTTTTTAAGCAGTTATTAAGGATTGATTCCTGTATTGGACAGGAGTTAGTCCTTTTAATTTTGCTGTTATTCTTTGTGTATTATAATAATCAATATATTCTTCCATCGCAACCTTTAAATCATCTAATGTTTTAAAACTATATTCATACCCATAAAACATTTCATTCTTCATCCTTCCAAAAAAATTCTCCATTGGTGAATTATCTAAACAGTTCCCTTTCCTTGACATCGATTGTTGAATTCTTTTTTCTTCAAGCATTTCATGATATGACTGCATCTGATATTGCCAGCCCTGATCGCTATGAAATTTCAATCCTTCTAAATTGTCATATTTATCAAATGCTTGTTTAAGCATATCTTTTATTTGTTCAAAATTTGGACTTTTTGATATATTGAATGATACTATTTCTCGATTATGCAAATCTAATATCGGTGATAGATAAAGCTTGCCTGCTGCTATATGAAACTCTGATACATCTGTAGACCATATTTCATTGCATCTTGTTGTATTGAAGTTTCTATCATAATATGTTTTATGTTTTTCTTCGTCTACTACTTTACTAAGTAATAAATTTTTTGTTGTACCATTCATATCGCCTTTATATGATTTATATCTTGCTTTTGGTGTTTGTCCATATAATCCCATTATAGACATTAATCGTTTGACTTTCTTATGATTGATCGTATAACCCATATTTCTTAGCTCCAAAGTTATTCTACGATACCCATATCGTTCCTTATGTGTATAAAAGATATGGATGATAATATTCATTATTTCATCATTTTTCATATCTTTGTTAGTCTTTGATAATGTGTAGTAATAAGTTGAACGTTTTAATCCTGATATTTTAAGAAGAATCTTTAATGAATATTTAAGCTGCAGTTCACAAACAATCGTTACTTTTTCTTCGATTGTTGATTTTTCCTTTTCTGAACTGCAGCACGCAGCTTTTTTAAGTATTCATTCTCTGCTTCTAGATACTGATTTTTATTTTCAAGATATTTTATTTTTTCTTCAGGTGACATATCTTCATATTTTTTATTGAATTGATTTTCTTTGTTCATAGTAGATGGTCTTCCTTTCTTTTTTTCTACTATAACATATCCATTCTCTTTGTACGAGTTAATCCAGTTATTTAATAATCCATCACTAGTCAAACCAAATTCAATAGCTGTACTCGTTGATGATTGACCGTCAATAAGGACTTTATTAATAATTTCTAATTTTAATTCTGGTGAATAATAATTATTTTTGTTAGATCTTAAAATATCAAATCCATGTCTATCTATTAATCTAACTAAATAATTAATCTTACTAGATTTTATTTGATATTCTTTAGATAAAGACGATACAGTTTCTCCTTGTTTTCGTTTTTTATATAATTCTATTTTTTGTTCTCTTGTCAGTTTTGCCATAATAAAAATGAACCTCCATTATTTGGTGTCCAAATAACGGGGTTCATTTCACGACACTCCTTTTTTATTTCCTGTGGCTTATTATCATTTCATCCACGTACATTATACGCCAAAGTGTACGATTTTACAAGAAATTACCGAATATATTTATAACTTTCTATTCCACAGATTTTAGTGATTCTACCATTGCGACATTCTTTAATTTACGATACATAACAAGGTTTACAATACATGCAAATAACATTGTAATAAAGAAAGATACGACAAAGGAAATACCATCAATGTTTCTTCCAAACATAACATTTTCCATTTCCGCAAGTCCCATGATTAGATGATGTAATCCAATACCAAGTAAAAGACCTGCCAAAGCACCAATGATCGTCAAAATAATGTTTTCACGATAAACATAGGCACTAACCTCTTTATCATAAAAGCCTAATACTTTTATCGTCGCAATTTCTCGAATACGTTCTGATATATTGACATTCGTTAAATTATACAATACAACAAATGCCAGTAATCCAGCCGCAATCACAAGAACCACAACAACAAACCCTAAAGAATCAAGTGTATCTTGGAAAGTTTCTGCCATTCCCGAATAAATGGAAACACTGCTAACATGATCTTTCCCCATCCATTCCTGTGCCAATTCATTTTCCACTTTTTCATCATTGCCTGCCAGTTTTGTATACACAGCATTATCACTTTGTCTCTCTTTAAATACTTCTTTATAATAAATAGGAGACATGTAGATATAATGTCCTACATAGTTTTCCACAATATCATTAATTTTGACATCATATGAGATACCATCTGCATCTTTTAAAGAAATCACATCCCCTTTTTTTACTCCAAGATTCATTGCCAGTTTTTCACTGATCAATGCCCCATCATCGTCTAATGGTAAAAGTTCTTTACTCCCACGATGACGAAGACTTGTGAAATCTGAAAATTCTGCTATATCCCCAGGAGAAACAACAGTGACTGCACTATCCTCTCCACTATCAGAAGTTATCGTTACCGGTTTTTGTGTGACACCTAAGACTTCTTTAAAACGTGCATCTTCTTTCATACTGTCAATAACATCTTCTTTTTCCAGTATCGTTGCACCATCATCTAAAGTAATGACCGCATCGTATTGAAAGATTTCCTCATACTGTTTGGAAACAATATCAGAAATACTGTCTTGTATACCAAACCCTGCTACTAGCAAAGCACTGCATCCTGCAATACCAATGACAGTCATAAAGAAACGTTTCTTATAACGGAAAATATTTCGGGCAGTAACCTTTTGGGTAAAGCTGAAGGAAGACCATAAAAATGGAATTCTTTCCAAAAAAATCTTCTTTCCTTCTTTTGGTGCTTTTGGCCGCATTAACTGGGAAGGTACTTCCATGAGTTCTTTGTAAACTGCCGCAAAAGCTGCCAGTATTGTTACCCCAATAACAAGCGCACTGGCACCAAACATCAACGCCGGCTGCAATACAAAGGATAATGGGGGAAGATTGTACATTAAATTCCATGCGTTGAAAATAACCAGCGGGAAGATATACATACCTAAAGAACATCCTAAAATAGAACCAGCCACACCTGCAACAAACGCATACACAATATATTTTAGCGCGATTGCTCCTTGACTGTAGCCAAGGGCTTTCATCGTACCAATATTTCCACGCTGTTCATCTACCATACGTGTCATGGTTGTCAAACATACAAGTGCTGCGACAAGAAAGAAGAATAATGGGAATACTTTCGCAATACCATCCATTCGATCTGCTACACTTCCATAATCCATATACGCATACTGTTTTTGACGATCCAGTACGTACCATTGTGGTTCTGGAAGATTGGATAACTGTGCTTTTGCCTTATCCAGTTTCTGTTTTGCAAGTTCTAACTGTGCTTCTCCCAAGGTTTTTTGGCGCAGCAATTCTTTCTGTCCTTCTTGAAGTTTTTGTTTTCCTTCTTTTATCTGTGCTTCCCCGGATGCACTCTGTTCTTTCGCCAAAGCTTCTTTGTCTTTTAATTCCTGCTTGGCATCCGCTAACATAGTCGTTAATTCCTTGCTGTAGTTATCCACATCATCCAGCTGTTTTTGAATTTCCTGCAAAGTTCCTCTCACGGTTGAAATCGAGTCTTCCAATGTTTTTTCCAATTCCTTTGTTGTTTGAATTGTTTCATCACAAACAGCAATTTGCATCTGATACAGTTTCTTTTCTTCTTCACTGCTAGCTGCATCCAGTTTTGCCTGCAACTCTATTTTTCGATTTTCATTATACGAAATAATATCCTCATATACTTTCTTTTGCGCATACAGTTCATCTAATCGTGCATTTGCTGCATCTACTTTGCTTTGAATCTGTGCACTTAATTCTTTTTGTTTTGCCTGTACCTGTGTCAATGCACTTTCCAGCATCGCAATCTGTGATTTCGCATTGGCAACTTCCTGCTGTGCGTAAAGCTTGGAAGAATTTAAGGTTGCCTCTGAAACCAAAAGTGTATCTTTGGAAGCATCCAGTTTCGCCTGTGCTTTTGTCATTTCTTCATCAAAAGTTTTCTTTGACTGCTCGTATTCCTTTTCCCCTTTTTCATATTCTTTTTTCGCAGTATCCTGTATTTCTTTTGTACGAAGTTCTACACGATTATTTCCTAAAGTCTGCAAACGATTTTTTACATTATCCGTTACATCAAAATAGGCATCTTCATAAGAATTATACTTGTCTGCACCACTTACGGTTACTCCAACTTCTGTATAATAATCCATTGTAAATTCATCATCCAGTACAACGATAAAATAATCAATGGTTCCACTACCTACAGTCGTACTTCCTTTTTCATCTGATAAATATACAGGAGAATATACCGTTCCTACAATTTTATACGTATCTGTTTTCAAAGAATCTTTGATATCTTCTTTATTTCCACTGGAAAGCGTAATTGTATCTCCGATATGAAAATCTCCTTCTGTTAACGTCGATTTTTCTACAACACATTCTCCGCTTTTTTCAGGAAATCTTCCTTCCACAAGACGAAGTTTATTCACATCATCTATACTTCCCTGTTTATCTTTAGAAGGCATCCCCATCACTTTCAACGTGTATTGACGGGCATCCTTATTTGTCACGACATCTTTTGTATAAGTAGGATGCACACCTTCGACACCCTCCACTTTACGAATTTCTTCTACATCTTCTTTTGTGAAACCTACGCTAGATACCAGCTGAATATCCTGTGCCTGATAATCATCAAAATATTTATCTGCGGTATATTTCATATCAGGAACGCTTCCTTTTACCCCTGCGAAAAAAGCAACTCCAATCGCAACGATCATCATAATCGAAAAAAAGCGTCCTTTCGATTTTCGTATCTCACGCAATATGTCTTTCCATAATGCAGATTTCATCAATATTCAATCCTTTCCACAGGCATAGGATTTTCATTAATTTCAATACTTTCGATTCTTCCATTTTTTACATGAATAACTTTATCTCCCATTGGCGCAAGTGCCAGATTATGCGTAATCACAATGACCGTTACTTTCTGTTTTCGACAAGTATCCTGCAGCAGTTTTAATACCTGTTTCCCTGTATTATAATCCAAAGCACCGGTTGGCTCATCACATAACAATAACTTAGGATTTTTTGCTAAAGCACGTGCAATGGCAACACGCTGCTGTTCTCCCCCAGACAACTGTGCAGGGAAATTTCTACTTCTCTCCCTTAAACCAACGGCTTCAATTGTTTGATCAATATCCAGTGGTTCCTTACAAATCTGTGTTGCAAGTTCCACATTTTCTCTTACTGTTAAGTTTTGCACCAGATTATAAAACTGAAAGACAAATCCAATATCGTATCGACGATATGTTGTCAGCTGACGGGAAGTATATCCACTGATTTCTTTTCCATCCACAAAAATATTTCCACTTGTTAGTGAATCCATACCGCCAAGTATATTCAAAATCGTACTTTTCCCAGCACCGCTTGCTCCGGCAATCACAACAAATTCACCCTTATCAATTGAAAAATCCACACCTGCCAGTGCTTCAATTTCTACTTCTCCCATTTTATATATCTTTTTTACATTTCGAAATTCAATATAGGCACTCATATTACACACCTTCATTCTTTCTTTTATTATACTAAAAACCGATATGTTTGTGTTCTTTTCTCCTATAAAAACATAAAATAATTTTTATTACACAAAATCTTCTGTTTTTTTAATTTTACATTGTATATGATATAAGCGCTAATTCGTTCCTCGTAGATATACTTCTATTTTTGTCTGTAAAGTATCTACTCCTATTTTAATATCCTCTTTATTTGATACTAAAGTTTCCATATCTCTATCTGCAATTGTCATTACAGATTCATATTCTTTTGATTTCTTTATAGGAATTGCTTCTTCCATGATATTCGTAAAAAATGTAATATATGGTTCTTTACCTACTAATCCATCTTCTTTTAAATAATCAGAGGCTTTTTCTGAGTTTAAGACTTCTTTTATAACAGGAACTCCTTGCGAATATTCTAGCAGTTTTTCCTGGGTATCTTTATTATAACTTAGCATTTTCATAAATTCCCATGCCAATGCTTTATGGGTAGATGCACTACTCATTCCTATCATTAAAGTATCTAAAGAAGATGTATTTTTTCCTTGTGGGCCTGCAGGCATAGGGATGCATTCCCATTCAAAATCCGAATATTTTTTTATTTTCCATGGATATGGCTTATATGTACGATATTCACTAAAACGCATTGGTCGAAAAGCTACTTTTCCATTATCAAAATCATTTTCAACTATTCTTTCTCCAAGATTCAGCATTTCCAGTTTCCTTGTAAATTCTACCGCTTCATACACTTTATTATTGGCAAGTGTTGTATTTTTTCCTTCTTTATCAAAGATCGTCCCTCCATTAGAATACACTGCCTGCTGCCAGGAAAAATCATAAACCCCAAACTGATCTAATTTCCCATCTTTGTTTGTATCTTTTGTTACTTTCTTACAAATATCATAAAACTCATCCCATGTCCAATTCTTTGATGGGATTTTAATATGTTCTTTTTCTAATAATGTTTTATTCACATACATAAGTGTAGGAACACTCTCATAAGGAAGTGCATAAAAGTCATTCTCCAGTTTACAAGTTTCTAAAGCAGGTGAAAAATAATCTTTGATATGAAATGTTTCATCTCTTCTTATATAAGCATTAAGATTTTCTAAAACTCCTACATTCGCAAAAGTCGCAAAATCTTCACTTCGAACCATAAATACATCAGGAAGATTCGATTTTAAAGCCTGCTGACTCATCCACTCTGCATACTCTTCTTTCTGCAATCCACTGACATACTTAACGTTAACATTTGGATGTTTTTTTTCAAATTCCTGAATCGTTTCATCAATAATACGATAACTGTCTGCACTTGGCACATCCCAGTTACTTCCTGAAAACATCCCCAGTGTTAAAGTAATCGTTCTTGTATGGTAATAAAACGCACCAAGCAAGCAGACAGCAATTCCTAAAATAACACTTGCTAATATGAACTTATGTTTTCTTTTCATTCATGCTCATCCTTTTCTTTATGCAAATACCAGATTGCCAATTGTGTACGATCTCGTAAGTTTAATTTTTCCAAAATAACACTTAAATAGTTGCGAATCGTTCCCTCTGTAAACTTTAATTCAAAGGCTATTTCCTTATTAGAAAGCCCCTGTGCGACCTTGCAGATAATTTGCCACTCTGTATTGCTCATAGTAGGCACATCTGTATCTGAGATAAAAGTTTCTTTCAATCCCTGATGATTCGCCATTTTCGAAAAAAACTGTGTTACTTTTCCTGCAACATTTGGATTAAAAATAGCACCGCCTTCCACAACTGTATGGATTGCACTACTTAATTCTTCTAAAGCAACTCCCTTTAACAAATAGCCGCTTGCACCATATTTTAACGCATCAAAAATATAATCGTCATCATCAAAAGTCGTTAAAATAATAATTTTAATTTCTGGATAAACTTCTTTAATAAACTTTGTACACTGCACACCATCCATATCCGGCATACGTATATCCATAAGAATTACATCCGGAGCTTCATCTCTTACTTTTTCAATAACATCTTTACCACTAACAGCAGTAGAGATAATATTAAATTCTTTTTGTGTACTTAAAATAATTTTTAAACTTTCACGAATCAATTCCTGATCATCTGCTATCATAATTTTAATCATTATAAAACTCCTTCTCGAATTGGGATTTCCGCAATAATTACAAATCCATTAGAACCATAAAAACGAATATTTCCCTGTAACAGAGAAACCCTTTCCTGCATATGATGCAATCCAAAATCCGGCTTGATATTTTCACATCCAATACCATCATCCTCAATTATTAATATCAATATGTTTCTTTCCTTCGCAATCGAAATATATATTTCTTTTGCTTTTCCATGACGAACTGCATTTGTCATTCCTTCCTGTATGATTCGATAAATAACTTCTTCCTCATCATTATCAAATACAAGTTTTGGCAAATGACATACAAAATGAATAGATACATCTGTTACTTCATGAAACTCTTGAATCATTTTATCCAATGCTTCCTTCAATGTATAATGTTCCAATGCATCCGGTCTTAGCTTATCTACAGAACGTCGAACATCCTTTAATCCTCTTCTTGCTGTTTCACTTAATAAACGCAATTGTTTTTTCGTTGCTTCAAGATCTATATCACTTGTCACTACACAGGCATCTAACCCAACAGATAAGCCTGTTAATGTGTGACCAAGGGTATCATGAATTTCCCTTGCCAGACGATTCCTCTCTCTTGTTTCCCCCATTTTTTCACGTATATCTGCATATTCTTTCAATTGCTCATTCAAGTTCTTTAACTCATTATTCATTTCAATAAAATGTTTGTTTTCCTTCAATTTATCTTGTACTACAAAAATCATATGTACGATAAAGACAATGATATTCAAAGAAGAAAGCGTAGTTAATGCACTTGATAAGGCTGCACGCATAGAAGCATCATAGACAGAAATATATTCCATGAAAGATAGCATGGAAACATAACGACTCATCACCTCATAATTGCAAATCAAATACAATACAATCATGCAAAGCATATAAATCATTCGATTTACATTAGAAGTCAGATATAATAAAATATCTGCCATCACAAATAATAAAATCGCATTGGTACTAAAGGATAATTCCTCCATAATTATCATACATAAGATAATTTCCGCAGCAAACCAAACACCAAGACGAACGGAGGTAATTTCCTGTTTTCTTCTTATCCACATCATCACAAGTAAGAAAAGAAAAGCTAGAATAGATATAAGCAATACGGAATAAGGATTTTTAGGTAAATGAGAAATTCTGCTTAGAAAAATATAGGCACTATCCATATCACATACAGTTTGTATTGTGATTGCCATTACACTTCCAATAAAAATAATAATGATAAAATTAATGAAGCTCATGAATAAAAATGTGAAATGAAGCTTATCTGTATTAGTAATTTTTGAAAACATAGTTATTCCCATCCTTCCAGAGAATGCTCATGAATATTTTCTTTCGTTATAAGTGTAACTTCTATTTTTTCGCTTTTCGCATACCCTTTTTTATTTAAAATACGATATAAGATTTCTGCAGTTTCTTTTCCCATTGTTTTTGGTGATTGAACAACTGTCCCTTCAATAAATCCATCTTTTATTAAATCTTTCACTTCTGGTGAACCATCAACTCCATATACAAGAACATCTTTTAAACGATTTTGTTCCTGCATAGCTGCTACTGCCCCTAAAATACTTGGATCGTTTAAACCCATGACAACATCAAAAGGAACATTCTTATTTAGGAATTGTTTCATTTTTGGCATAGCGACTTCCAGTTGTCCATTGCATTCTATATTTTCAACAATTCGATAATTAGGATTATCTTTTATTGTATCTACAAACCCCTGTATTCGCTGAAGTGCAGAATATGCTTTACTATGACGAAGAAGTACTATATCTGCATGACTTTTTTTCTTCATCATATCTTTTGCACATTCAACTCCTGCCTGATAATTATCTGAAGTAATACTAAAAGATACGTAATCATTCTCAGGTATATCTGTATCGACTACAAGAATCGGTATACCTGCTTCACTTGCTTTTTTTAAAGAGGAGGTCAAACCATTAAAATCAACTGCTGTTAAAACAATTGCATCTACATCCTGCTCAATAAGATATTCCAATTGCTGCACCTGTCTTTCCAGGCTTAGCTGTGGATCTAAAGAAATTAAAATATCTCCATTCGCATTTACAACACTGCGAATTTCATTGTCTATAATTTGATAAAAAGGATTGTTTAATGTCATATACGTTGCCCCTATTTTTTTAGGTTCTTTATTTCGATATATAAAGTTTTCTTTACTTTCTCTATTAATAACGGTAATGACAGACATTAACAACGTTAAAACCAAGATTCCTGCCAATGTAATATTTATAATCTTTTTTAATTTTGACATGACAATCACACCTTTTTTACACAAGTAATATTATAACATTGATTGTAAAAAAAAGAACAGCTTATAAAAGCTATTCCTTTTTATCCAATTCATTCTTTTGAACCCAGCTATCAAATTTTTCTTCTGTGATTCCATCTTCTCCACTGACAAGCTTACTTGCAATTTCTCCATCCTTAACATAATAAAGTGTTGGAGTTCCTGTCATATCCGTAAATGTTTTTTGAGAAATATCTACTGCTTCCTCACTGCTGTAATCTGGATCCATATCCAGGATCAAATCATTTAAAATTACATGGTGATCTTCTAAATAAGTATCTAACATTGCCATCAAATCTTTACAATGTCCACACCAGCTTTGCGTAAAAACGATAGCAAAAGTCTCTTTATTTTCTAACTTTTTCTGCATCTCATTTACCGTTATCTTCTTTACTTCACCAGCACTTGTATCTCTTTCATAAGATGAGCATCCACCTAATATTAACATCAGCATACAGCTAAATATACATATAAATTTTTTCATGAACATCCTCCTATTCGATATTCTTTATAAAGTATAACAATATCAAAGTAAAATGTAAAATGGAAAGTTTTTGAAAAACTCAAAAGAAAAGAAGAATATTATTTGTGATACCACCCATAATATTCCTCATCTTTTTCTTTTGATATTTCAAACCCGCTATCTTTTGGTTCATACAAATAAAAGACTTCCTTTTCAAATAATTCCTGAAAATCTTCTATTGTAAGTACGTATGCTGCATTTTTGCTTTGTACCTGTATTTTTTCTTTTTTCATACAGTAGAGAACCTTGTTTCCCTTTTGAAAGGAAACAAGAATCTCCTGCTGTTTTAGATATTCCAACGCCAGAGAAAAAGATTGTATCTTTTCCATATTAAGCGTGTTTTAAGAATGCAACATATCCTTTTGTTGCCTCAAAAATATCTGCTTTCGATGCAATTTCCCAAGGTGCATGCATGTTATGTAATGCAATACCACAGTCAATCACCTGCATATCATACTGTGCAAGAATATAGGCAATGGTTCCTCCACCACCCTGATCAACTTTTCCAAGTTCTGCAGTCTGGTATACTACATGTTCTTCATCCATAATTCTTCTAAGTTCTGCAATATATTCCGCATTGGCATCGTTACATCCGCCTTTTCCACGAGAACCAGTATATTTATTAAATACAACTCCTTTTCCCATGAATGCTGTATTTTTCATTTCATTGACAGATGCATAGTTTGGATCATAAGCTGCACTCACATCGCTGCTTAACATTTTTGAATTTTTCAAAGCACGACGTACTTTTAATTCAGAATATTCCTGCATACGATCCATCACTTCTGCCACTGTATTTTCAAAGAATAAAGACTGCATACCAGTAGCACCGATGCTTCCAACTTCTTCTTTATCAACTAATAAGCAAACACTTGTTTTTTCTGTTTCTTCCATTTCCAGTAAAGCAACTAAAGATGTATATGCACAAATACGATCATCATGACCATATCCCATGACCATACTTCTATCTAAACCATAATCTCTTGCTTTTCCTGCAGGAACAACTTCAATTTCCGCAGAAACAAAATCATCTTCTTCTACATCATATTTTTCTTTTAAAATACGTAAGATATTTTTCTTAACTGCATCTTTTTCTTCTCCTTCTACAGGAATACTTCCAACAGTAACGTTTAAATCTTCTCCTTCAATTACTACATTTGCTTTTTTAGAAAGCTGATCTGCAGACAAGTGAACTAATAAATCAGAAATACCTACAACAGGATCATTATCATCTTCACCAATGTTTACATTTACTACAGTTCCATCTTTTTTCGCAAATACACCATGCAGTGCCAATGGAAGAGTTACCCACTGATATTTTTTAATACCTCCATAGTAATGCGTATCTAGTAATGCCAGTTCATTATCTTCATATAATGGATTTTGTTTAATATCCAAACGAGGACTGTCTACATGCGCCCCTAAAATATTCATTCCATTTTCTAATGGCTGTTTCCCAATTAAGAAAAACGCAACTGTTTTCCCCATATTGTTAGCATATACTTTATCACCAGCTTTTAAAGTTTCTCCATTCGCGATAACTTCTTCTAAATCACGATATCCTTTTGCTTTTGCCATTGCAATGCTTTCAATGACGCATTCTCTTTCTGTTTTACAATCAGAAATAAATTTCTTATAGCCTTCACTTAATTCAAATACTTTTTTCATAGTTTCGCTATCATACGTTTTCCATGCATTTTCTCTCATGTTTCTTTTCCTCCATTTCGTATTTATGTATTATAAAGTGTTTTTCAACATCTTATAATCCCAATGTACTTTCCAGCAGTTTTTGAGAAAGTGTCTTATAGTAAGGATCTTTTGAAGAATTAAAAATCTGTATGCTGCCTTGTTTCGTATCATCACAAAGTTCATTTTTTTCAGCTAGAAGCTCTTTTACATGACGAATCGTTCCCGCATTGCCATCTACGATTTGTATTCGATCTCCACATAGTTTTCGAATTGTTTCTTTAAAGAAAATAAAATGGGTACAGCCAAGTACGATACTGTCAATCTCATCCATATCATAATGTGAAAAATACTCACGAAGTGTGTTTTCCACTTTATCCTGCTGATCAAGTTCATCATGTTCCACCAGTTCTACCAGCTCAGGGCAGGGCTGACGATAAATCACATGCTGCTTACTGTAACGCGATAACAGATTTTCAAACTTCTTTTCTTTTAATGTAAAGCGTGTTGCCATTACTAATACATTCTGGTTTTCTTTTCCATCCACTGCTACTTTGACAGCAGGTTCCATCCCTATAATAGGAAGATTAGGATACTCTTCTCTAAGTTCTTTAACACAAGCGCTTGTTGCCGTATTACATGCAATGACAATAGCCTTTACTCCCTGATGAATAAAAAAAGCACAGATTTCTTCACATCGCTTTGTTATTTCTTCTCTGGTTTTTTCCCCATAAGGAGCAAAAGAAGAATCTCCATAATACAGATAATGTTCATGCGGCATAAATCTTTTTAAATCTCTTAAAACACTAATACCACCTAAACCAGAATCAAAAACTCCAATTGCTTTTTCTTTTGCGTTCACAAGATCCTCCTCCTTGTTTCACACGTATGTATTATACCCTTTTTCAAAACTTCTTTCATCATTTTTACACAAGAAAACAAACTTTTTTCATTTAATTACTTATGTTTTCTTACATATAGACACATTTCTTTATTTTCACGTGTATCATCCAATAAAAATGATGCCCATTCTTTATAGTTTTCAATATCTTTTTCACATCTTTTTAATTCTTGATGATAATACTGTATTCTATCTTCTAATCTTTTCTTATCTATTCCATACATTCGTACAAATGCGCTAAGTTCATACATCACAAAACCAATCGCATGTGTTTCGACATGAACACTGGCATATCCCTGCCCAAGTGCATGACAATATGCTTCTAAAACAGGATCATTTGTTTCTTTCGCAATTGCATGTACCTCTAACAATGCTTTTTTAGCTGATTACATTTTACATTTTCCCTGTGCCCATTTCCAACACAGCTCTCTTGCGGTTTCTACTCTTGTATCTTCTTTGTCTCTATTTTTCACATAGCTTTCCGCATCCTTGCATATACGAAAAATCCACAAAACCAAAGTCCTATGTTTTTGAAGACGAATTTCTTTCAACAACTCTTGTAGACATGCACTTTCTCTTGTAAATAATATTTTATTTTTCTTTTTTAATTTTACCTCTACATCTTTAAACTCCATAAAACACCTCTTGCATATTATAACAGTTCTTTCTTCATGCTTTTCTAAAAAATCATGTTATTTTATTATTTTTGAAATACTCTATTGATTTATATGTTAGTCTATGCTAACATATAGGTACAAAAGTTAGATTAAACTAACTGAAAGGAGATATGATTATGAAAATTGCATACGCATCTAGAACTGGAAACGTTGAATCTATAGTTCAGTCCCTTGGAATTTCTTCCGTATTTATTGAAAATGGAAATGAAACAATGGATACAGACTATGTTTTATTTACCTATACGGATGGATATGGTGATGTTCCAGCTGAAGTGGAGACATTTTTGATATCGAATTCTTCACACCTTAAAGGAGTCATTGTTTCCGGAGATCAAAGTTATGGTGAAGCTTACTGCCTTGCTGGTGATAAAATTGCTGAAACATATGATGTTCCATGTCTATACAAAGTAGAAAATAGTGGAACTGACAGTGATGTAATTGCCATTAAAGAAATTCTTGAGAAATTATAAAATGTCTAAAGATGAGATGGAATTTGAGACATTACTTGCAATGTATTGTGCACCAATGTTAATGTGCAAAAAAATTGCAAATATGTTTCATATTCGAAGCAAACAATTTAACAATTTAAATGAGTTAATAAAGAAATTTAAATGTAAACTCAATAATTTTGGAATTGAACTTTGTTTACTTCAAAAAGAAAATAAAATTATAACTGTTTTTGTCTACAGAAAAAAAGCTTTATTATTACATCTTCAACATTCTAATATCCATTCATTTTTAACACAGTTTGGATATCCATCTGATGGTAATTTAAATCGTTCATTGCATTATTTAAATAAGCGATTGGATGAGCAGAAGGAATACCCGCATGAAATCGGTGTATTTTTAGGTTATCCCTTAGAAGATATAGAAGGATTTATAGAAAACCGTCCATGTAATCTTACTGGATACTGGAAAGTTTATGGCAATCCCGAAAAAGCAAAACAGTTATTTAATCAATATGATTTATGTCGTGATAAATTATTAAATGGCATTTACAACGGTAAAAGAATTGAAAATTTGATAGTATACTAAGCAAAGAACTTATTTAGTTATATTCCTTACAAATCCTTTTAATTCATTCCTCATAAACTTAATCATTTGCTTAGCTATATTTTTTGTATAAAGCCTAAAGAGGCGTTTCAGTCTGTTGATGAAAAAATTAACAGGCTGATTTTTTTATATTATTGTCATATATTAGTTTATCTATAATGTTAAACATCTTATCAAGTTTTATATTTATGATCTATCTTTCTAAATCAATTCTAAGACAATTTGCCATCCCCAGTAGTCTAATTAACTCTATATCAATGAATGGGATTATATCTTATCTAAACCTTTTAATGGTCAACATATAAAAGACTCAAAACTACCTATAAAACAGATAGTATACGCTTCCCCTATAAAGCTCGATGGTTATGCATGATCTTTTGAATCATTGAAATCTGATACAACTAGCACATAAATGAGTCGATAAATTTCTTCATCCTCATTTGATTTAAAATGTTTGTCTTCTTGCAATTTTGTTTAGATATGTTCTCATATTATTTTGTTTTTTCCTTCTGTATCCATATAAAAGCCCTTTTCAAATATCAACAATATCCTTTTCTCTTTTAAGTATCCTAAATAAGATGCTACATTGATTTTTTACACTAAAAAAAGGAGTCTGATAGCATGTTTAGCTATCAGCTCCCAAGTTTGTATTTCAAATCGTTTTGGGTCATATACCACTCTTGAATAAAGATTTATTTCTGCTTATCTAACCATTCTTAAAGCATCTATAAATTTAATTTTTCACTGTTTCTTTAAAATCCTAATCTATGTTACAACCATCAAAAATCTATTTATTTTTTTTACAGCTGCATGAATCAGGACATCCAATACATTTCTTTCCACTTTTCTTTGCTTTATAAATATAAGTGGATGATAATCCTACAATCAACAAAATAATACCTATGATTAGAATATTTGTCATTTTTTATCATCTCCATTCAAAGCATATTCTTTCGCAAGATTTTTATCTGTTCTTATACACAAATATACAATCACTGCTACAAAAATAACTACTGCGATTAAACCAGGCAAGAATCCTGCACCAACGGATCCAGTTGTTATAAGTGTTCCAATTTGGTAAACTAAATAACCAACAGTGTAACCCGTACCTAATTGTAATCCAATGCCACCCCAAAGCCATTTTGAGCTTCTCATTTCTGAATTCATAGCACCAATTGCCGCAAAACAAGGAGGAGTATAAAGATTAAACATCAGATATGCAAGGGCTGCGACTTTTGTAATGGCAATAATTCCTGAGATTTCAGCCCCCGTTCCTTCTATCATAGCTAACTCATCAACATTAATTAAATTCTCTAATCCAACAAAGCAAACAGCTAATGTACCTACTACATTTTCTTTTGCGATAAATCCTGTAACTGCTGCTGCCGCTAATTGCCAGCTTAATACCCCAACAATAGGTACTAACAAATAAGCAAATGGTCCTGCGATAGAAGCTAAGATAGAACTATTCGCTGTTTCTGCAACTTGAAAGCTCCAATCAAATGTCTGCATAATCTGTACTGCAGTATTACATAACAAAATAATAGTAGCAGCTTTTACTATATACGCCCATCCACGTGCACACATTGCTTTAAAAGCAAACCATAAAGAAGGCACCTTGTATTCTGGAAGTTCTATAATGAAGAAAGATTTACGACTTTTATAACCTGCAATTTTATTTACTAATAAAGCTCCAAGGAAAATCAACAAAATTCCTGTAAAATACATCAAGAAACTTACCCATCCTGCATCATCAAAGAATGCACCAGCAAACAATGCAATAACTGGTATTTTAGCACCACATGGCATAAAAGGCGTTAACATTGCTGTAGCACGACGTTCTCTTTCATTTTTTATTGTCCTGCTTGCCATAATACCAGGAATAGCACATCCTGTACCAATAACAAAAGGAATAACAGATTTTCCAGAAAGACCAACTTTCTTAAAAATAGGATCTAATACTACTGAAACACGAGACATATATCCGCAATCTTCTAATAATGCAATTAAAAAATACATGATCATAACCAGTGGCAGGAATCCAACAACTGCTCCAACACCACCAATAATACCATCTGCTAATAATGCTGTTAATAATGGATTTGCATCAGCTAGAAGCTCACTCACATAGGCCTGGAATGTTTCAATCCAAGCAACAAGACTATCTGCAATAAATGGTCCTACCCAAACTTGCGATATTTCAAAAACAAGATACATGACAACAGCGAAAATTGGAATTCCAATATATTTATTTGTTAATACAGCGTCAATCTTGTCATTTACGTTTCTTTCCTTTGTCAACACTTTTCTTTGTTCAACTTTTGCTACAAGCTGATTGACATATTCAAAACGTTTACGATCTGCTTCTTCTACTACATGTTTGTCTTTTAAATCTATATTCCCTTCTGTATAAGGCGCTTTTTGTTTTTTTCCATTAGAAGAAATAACAGCATCAATAACAGCTTTCAATCCTTCTGATTCTGTTGAAACAGTTTCCACAACTGGACACCCTAGTTCTTTCGATAATTTTTCTACATGAATTATCGTTTGTTTTTTCTTATTAATATCACTTTTATTTAAAGCTACAACAACTGGAATCTCTAATTCCAAAAGCTGTGTTGTAAAAAATAAACTTCTACTAAGATTGGTTGCATCTACAATATTAATAATTACATCTGGATGTTCATTCTTTACATAAGAACTTGTAATACTTTCCTCTGATGTAAAAGGTGACATCGAATAAGCCCCCGGTAAATCAACTGCAATTAATGTTTCTGTACTGGTATTAAAACTTTTCTTAATAGAATGTTCTTTTCTTTCAACAGTTACACCTGCCCAGTTTCCTACTTTTTCGTTTCTTCCTGTTAAAGCATTAAACATTGTTGTTTTTCCAGAGTTTGGGTTTCCTGTCAATGCTATACGCATAAATTTTCTCCTCCTTCTCAAGCCACTTGGTAATGGTTATGATTGTTAATCATTAGAATCAAATATTAAACATTGATGATACTGGCAAGAGCATTGTCAATATTGTATCGGCTATCCTTTATAGATACCACACAGCCACCCTTCAAACGTGAAATGATCGTAATAGGTTCTCCTTCATAGCAGCCTAAAGTAAATAAAAAAGATTTCATTTCTTCATCATCTGTATCAATCGTTTTTATAATGTATTCTTTATCTTCTAATCCATCGACTAACTTCATAATCTTTACCCCCTTTCAACATATATTAGCTTCTACCAATAAAAATTTCAGCAGAATATATGTTAGCTTAATCTAACCAATTATATAGTAAACCTTAGTTAACTTTTAGTCAATACTTTTTGATATTTTTTTAACAAATTAATATAGTATTCTTTAAATTTAGGATTCATAAAAATAACACCACAGATTTTGAATGCATTCTTATTAAATAAAAAATCCTCATCCAAGCGGAATGAGGACTATTTATAATAATCTAAGTTATTAATATAACATAAACATGTTTTATGCTGTCATCGTATCGGAAAAAACACCTAATTCTTCTTCTGTTTCCATCGCAATCTGTTTATCTAATTTCTTCATTTCGTGTGATATAAAACAGAAAACAACGATACCGCTGGTAATATCTGCGATAGGCCCTGCGTATAGTATTCCATCAAGTCCCATAAACATTGGAAGAACAATAAGTAAAGGAATCAGTAAAATCAACTGTCGCATCATCGACAAGATACTAGCCTTTAAAGGTTGTCCAGTAGCCTGGAAATAACTAGTCGCGGTAATCTGGAAACCAGCACAGAAAATACCAAACATATATGTACGCATACATTTTATCGCAAATTCGGTAAAGACTGCATTTTCTTTTCCAAATAAACTTAAGATAACACTTGGAAAACTAACACATAAAATCCATCCGCCAATCGATGTTAATGTCGCAATCAGAGCTGCTCTTTTATATGTAGCTTTAATACGTTTTGGCTGTTTTGCGCCTTTATTAAACCCTAAAATAGGCTGTGCTCCAATTCCTATACCCACACATACAGAAGTAATGATCATGCTTACTTTTAATACAATTCCCATCGCACTTAATGCCACATCTCCACCGGTTGTAGTCATATTCCCATAAATGACCAAGGAGTTATTCATTACAATTTGCATGATGGTTGCAGCTGTCTGTGTAATACAGCTGGAAATACCTAAATTAAAAATAGTTAAACATAGTTTTGGTTTTAATTTCATATGTTCTTTTTTTAATCTTAAATTTCCTTTTCTCGTAAAATAATACACAAGAATAACAGCACCTATCACTTGAGATGTAACTGTGGCAATTGCTGCACCTTTTACTCCCCAATGCAAAACAAAAATATAAAATGGATCTAAAACTGTATTTAACACAGCACCTACAAGCATACTATACATTGCTACATTTGGACTTCCATCGGTTCTTGCCATATTGCTTAAACCAATACCAAGAAGATTGAACGTTGTCCCAAACAAAATAATACTTGCATACTGTTTCGAATAAGCCATATTTTGTGGTGTTGCCCCAAATAGATTTAAAATAGGTGTTAAAAATACATACCCAACTACCGTAATAAAGATTCCAATGATAACTAGCATTAAGAATTGATTTCCTAATGTATTCTCTGCTTCATCTTCATCTTTTTCCCCAAGTTTGATAGCTGCATAAGCACTCCCCCCAGCACCAAGCATCGTTCCTACTGCTAAGATAATTGTCATGAGTGGAAATACAACTGTAGTAGCTGCATTTCCCAAATACCCTACGCCCTGTCCTATAAAAATCTGATCGACAATATTATAAAGTGCATTTACCAGCATAGATACCACAGAGGGAATTGCAAACCTCATTAACAATCTTCCTATCGGCTGATATCCAAGTGGATTCTTTGTACGTATCGTTTCACTCATATAAACTTTCCTCCAATCACTTTTGTTTTCCATACTGCTGTGCATTGTGTGCTATTTTTTCTATCAATTTAGAAACAAGAATCTTTTCCTCTTCCTCTAATCCTGCACTTAACATCTCATTCCATTGCTTAATTATTTTCTGAATCTTAAACACAAGAGCTTCTCCCTCTTTTGTTACATACAGCTTCATAAAACGACGATCTCTTTCATCACTTTTACGAAGAATATATCCTTCCTGCTCCAGTTTTTTAACAGCTCGTGCCGTTGTCCCTTTATCATAATGATCAATATGTGCCAATTCTTCCTGACTGATTCCAGGATGTTCATAAATATGTAAGAGAAAAAACTGCTGACCACTTCCTATATGATTTTCTTCAAGGTGTTCATCAAAAAACATATGTCCAAATCGATAAACAATAGAAGCACATTTACTAATCGTTGGCATAGTCCCCTCCTAATAGTTGCATAAACAACTATTATATTATAAGCATCTCTTTTATAATTTGCAATTATTTTTTACAAAATGTGTTTAAGAAGAAAATTATGCATCATACTGTAGACGAGGTGAACGAAAATGAATGTTTCCTATTGGATGAAAAATAAAAAAAATACAATATCTTATCCTGCTTTAGAAAAGGAATGTGATTGTGATGTTTTGATTATTGGTGGAGGTATCAGCGGTATTTCTACAGCCTATTATCTAGCAGAAACTGGCAATGATGTTATTTTGTTAGAAGCCGATTGCATAGGATATGGTGCAAGTGGAAGAAACACTGGAAAAGTATCCGCACAACATGGAATTGTTTATCATGAACTCATAGAAAAACATGGTAAAGAAATGGCACAATTGTATTATGAAAGCCATCAAAAAGCGATTGATGCGATTGAACAATTGGTTGCTACGTACGATATTGATTGTGATTTCAAGCGATGTGACACTCTTTTATATACAGAAGAAAAACAGCAAGTGTCTCTTTATCAGAAAGAATATGAAGCATATGAAACCTTGCATATTCCTTCTTCCTATATAAGTTCTCATCAAGATTATCCACAACTTCAGGCAGGATTACAAATGAAACATCAAGCTGTCTTTGATCCTTATTCTTTTGTGGTACAGTTTTCCAAAGTTGTATCAGAAAAAGGCGTTTCTATTTATGAGCATTCTCCTGTAAGTGAACTTTCTAAAACAGAGGATGGTCTTTATAAGGTAAGTGTAAATGGTACTTTTGTTCATGCCCGCTATGTTATTCTTGCAACACAATATCCTATTGTCGATTATGGAAATTTATATTTTTCCTATATGTACTGTGAACAGCAAACCTTATATACTGCAAAGCAGAAAAAAACAGATCGAATGGTTTCCTTATCTACAGATACATATCCAATTTCTATTGGGAATCATCAAGATAAACATATCATTGCCTGTAAATCCCATCGAAACGGATATGAACCTAACTTTCGATTTCCTTCTTCTTTTCATACTATGATTCCTAATCAGCTGCAAACACCATGGACATCCAGCGACTTTGTAAGCATCGACCACCTTCCTCTTATTGGAAAACTAGAAAAATACAACGATCAATTATTATTTGCCTCCGGTTTTTCAAAATGGGGAAATACAACAGGTATAGTAGCAGGAAAGATTCTTGCTTCTTGTGTACAAAACAAGCCATCTTCTTTACGTATGTTATTTTCTCCTCAACGAAAGAAAGGTACTTTTTCATGGAATTATGTAAAATTAAACTTACAAAATGCTGCTATGTTTTTTAGAAGCAGATGGATTCATATGGACGATGAAATGCCAGAAAAAGAAGAAGGAAAACCTGTATGGATCAATCATCATATTTATGGTGCCTATCGAGATGAAAATAATGAATTATTTATCGTAGATATTACTTGTCCTCATGCTGGCTGTATTGCACAATTCAACAAAGAAGATAAATCCTGGGACTGTCCATGTCATGGCTCTCGATTTACTTATAAAGGAGACATAATAAAAGGACCAGCAACTTGTTCACTATCCTCCATTCATGAAGATAAAAACAAATGTGATCCTCATGTTATACGTTAAAAAGATTTATTCTTCTTTTTTATATGTGCATCATATTATTTACTTAACTCTTCTGCTTTTTTAGAGAATTCTTTCATTTCTTTTTGTAATTGTTCACGAAGTATAGAAAGGTCTACTTTTAACTTTCTGTCTGAAACAACCTGCTTCCCATTTACAAACACATCTTTTACATCGCTGGCATTTGCGCTATAAACAAGAATAGAATACGGGTCATAAACTGGAAACATATGTGCAGATTCTAAAGAGATCAAAACTATATCTGCTTTTTTTCCAACTTCCAAAGAGCCAATCTGTTCATCAATTCTCAATGCTTTTGCACCTTCAATAGTCGCAATTCTCACAATTTCCTTTGCAGGGAATAAAGATCGATCATGATATTTTGTTTTTTGTGCTCCTGCAAACATCCGCATCTGTATGAATAAATCCAACGTATTCCCACTGCTCGCACCATCCGTTCCAAATCCCATAGCAACACCATTTTCCATTATATCCTTTGCAGGTGCAATTCCTTTCCCTGCTTTTAAATTTGATACAGGGCAATGAGAAACCTTAACATCATGTTTCTTCATCAATTGTATATCAGCCTCATTTATATGAATACAATGAACTGCGAGAACATGTTGATTTAAACAAGAAATAGATTCTAACCATTCTATTGGTGTCATATTGTATTTATTTCTGAAATACGTCATTTCATAATCCATTTCTGCCACATGAGTCATCATCAAAGTATCATGTTTTTTAACAATTTCCATCGCTTTTCTAAAAATTTCCTCAGTATTTGTATTTGTCGCATGAGGTGCTAACATAGGAGTAATAAGAGGATGATGCTTCCATTCCTCAATAAATTTTTCTCCTATTTTTAATGCTTCAACTGCATTTTTTGCATCACAGGTTGGCTGATCAATAATCGTTTCTCCTAGAACAGCACGTATTCCCATTTTTTCACAAGCAAGTGCTACTTTATCCATAAAATAATACATGTCAGCAAATGTTGTAATTCCTGATAAAAGCATTTCTCCTGTACCATAACAAGCCCCATAATAAGCTAAATCTTCATTCATACATGCATTTTCCAATGGAAATAGAAAGCGCCGTAAACGATCAGGACAATCATCCTGTAAAGAACGAAAAGGAAGCATAGAAACATGACAATGTGTATTCACCATACCAGGAAGAACAAGACAATTCTTCGCATCAACGATATTATCTATACTATCAAATTCTTTAGGTTTTCCAACATAAAGAATCTTATCATCTTCGATAACAATCTGACCATCTTTGTATTCCTGCATTTTTTCATTCATCGTTAATATCCATGCATTTTTTATTAATGTTCTCATCGTATTTCCTCCACCATTTTGATTATTTTTTGTTTTGTCGTATCTATCATTCCTTTATCACTTATTTTTAATTGTGGTGACACAAGTAAAGATAAAGTAGAAAAAGACATAATCTCATTATCATGTACATAACCTAAATCTTGCATTGCTTTACGAACATTATCAATATCTTCTCCTATTTCTTCAATGGTACGCTCACTTACGATTCCTCCAACTTCTAAAGCTGCAGAAGCAATTATTTTATGTTCCTTAACAACGACATACCCACCTTGCATCTTTATAATTTCTTTTTGTGCCAACACCATATCATCTACATCATTCCCTAATACCATGACATTATGATGATCATGAGCCCACGAAGTTGCGATAGCACCTTTTTTCTTTATTGTATTCCCTACAATACCATGTGAAATATTCCCATTCTTTCCATAACGTTCATACACCGTAAGTAACGCATAATTTTCTAAATCCAAAAATCCATTCGTAACTGGAAGCCATTTTTGTATATGTTTTGTAAATGTTGAATGTGGTTCTATCTCCATAATATTACATAAAGCAGATGTTCCTTTTAAGTTAATTTTAAAATCTTTTTTTTCAGCTTCACGACATTGAATAGATTGATAAAAATGTTCAGGAAATTGTTTCTTTGTTTCCTTTTTTGTTTTTATGACTTTTTTCCCGTTTTTATACACATCAGTAATATGAAACTTATAAATATCATCTAACATTATAAAATCTGCAATTCTTCCCGGTGCTATTGTTCCTCGATCTTCTAAATGCATACGTCTTGCAGGAGTAAAAGTAGCGCAATAAATAGCCATTTCAGGCTTCATTCCCATTTCAATAGCTTTTTGTACCAATGTATTCAAATGTCCGTATCGCAAATGATCTGCCATGACATCATCTGTAACAAAACAAAAATATTCATAAAAATCATGTTCTATTAAAGTCTCCAAAACTTCTTGTGTCATTGATTTTCCTTGAATTTCAAGGAACATTCCATTTGTAATCTTTTCTATAACACTTTCTTTTGTCTGATGTGTATGATCTGCACTAATACCTTTTGATATAAAATTTGATAATTCTCTACCTTTTATTTTAGGACAATGTCCTTCCAATGGCAATATAGGCCTTAATTTTTTACAAATTCCAATGATTTTTGCGCTTAATGATTCTGGTTCATAACATACATCATAGAAATTCATAACCTCTCCCAAGCAAACGATTTTATTATTCATTAGTAATTCTTTTACTTCTTCTATTCCAATCGCACCACCTGTTGTTTCTAAGTTAGAATTTGTAGATGGAACACTAGATGGAATTCCGTAAAAAATATCTAAGAGCGTATCTTGAGATAAAAAGGAGAGTATTCCCTCTCTTCCAAAAACGTTTGCGATCTCATGAGGATCTGCTACAACGCTTGTAGTCCCATGCGCTAAAACCGCATCAGAAAAACGAGAAGGAATACTCATTGAACTTTCTATATGCATATGAATATCCACTAAACCAGGTATCATATACTTTCCTTTACCATCCACGACATATGTATTATCTAACATAATATTTTTTTCAATATGTGTAAATATACCATTTTTTACTGCTACATCTGTATACTCAAAAGACTTTGTAAAAGAATTATATACCTTACAATTTTGAATAATCATATCATAATTCATAAATTTGCCTCAATTAACGATTTAAAATACGATTCCACTGATCTGTCCAATTTGCCAATAAAGGATTTACAAATGTATAATCAATAGCTTTTGCATTCTCTGCAATTTCACCATATGTAAGTTTTTTTGCCTCATCTTCACTCAATTCAACTTTTGCATTTGTTGGACCTTCATTTAATGACTTACTTGTTACTGACTGCAATTCCTGTGAAATTCGCCAATTAATATATTTATAAGCCATGTCCTTGTTTTTTGAATTAGCTACAACATCAATGGTATTGAAATTTGCATAAGTACCACTTTTCGGCACTAGATATACAACATCCTGTGCTGCCTTTTGAATATTTGGTACGGCAAAATCTCCTACAACTGCAGCTTTAATTTCGCCTGCAGCAAACATATTTGCTAAATCAGAAGATTTTGTATACGTTTTTACTACATTAGGTTTAATAGCTTCCAATGCTTTAAATGCAGCTTCACCATTATCCTTTTTAATATCAACTCCAGCATGATCACTTGCAATATGCACCATTGCTGGTCCAAAAGTAGTAGTAATATCAGGAAGGGCAATTGCACCTTTTAATTCTGCTTTCCACAAATCATCCCAAGAAGTGATTTCAAAACCTACAGCTTCTTTATCATAAACAATTCCTACACTTTGAATAACATAAGCAGGACCATAGCCACTTTCAGATTGCATATTTTTAGCTGGGGTAATCAAATCCTTCAAGTTTTCAATTTTAGATGTATCCAGTTTATCAAATAATCCTTCTTCATATCCTTTTGCTGCTGTAGACTGATTTAATTCTATTACATCGATCCCAGATTCTGGATTATTTTCCAATTTTGTAAAACGATCAGCTGAATTTCCCAAATCTGTTACAACATCGCAATTGTATTTTTCCTCAAAAGGTTTAACTACATCATCATTTACAATATCCTCACTTAATTGGAATGTAGAAACTGTAAGTTTACATCCTTCTGTTTTCTCTGATTTAGATGAACAAGCACTAACAGATACTAGAAGAAAACCGCATAATAATAAACCACATAATTTTTTCATATTCTTTTTATCCTCCTTAACCACTAAACTAAAACAATTTTATGAGCAGGTAAATATAAATGCAATATACTTCCTGTTTCATACACTTTATTTCCATTAACTAAAAGTGTACCAAGCTTTGTAGAAACTTCATACTGATAACTTTTTCCAAGGAAAGTATGTACTTGGACAACACCCTCTAAACCATTTTCCAAAGCGGGATCATCTACAATTTCAATATCATCAGGACGAATTGTAATCTTTGCATTTTCCTTTTCGCATCCTTCTTCTACATGAAACTGTTCTCCTTGTGCTACATAGATATTCTTATTTTCACGTACAACATCAATGAAATTTTCAAATCCAATAAAACGTGCAACAAATTCTGTTTTTGGATGTGCATAGATGTTTTCCGGCGTATCATATTGTTCAATAACTCCACCATTCATAACTGCAACGCGGTCAGAAATAGAGAAACATTCCTCCTGATCATGTGTAACAAAAACTGTAGTTATACCTAACTTTTTCTGCAAACGTTTAATTTCCACCCTCATTTGAATACGTAATTTAGCATCTAAATTAGATAATGGTTCATCCAATAAAAGCAGTTTGGGTTCAATAACAAGTGCACGTGCCAAAGCGACACGTTGTCTCTGTCCACCAGACATTTGTTTTGGTAAACGATTAGCATATTCACTTAATCCACAAATTTCCAGCATTTCATCCACTTTTTTTGTTATTTCTGCTTTATCCATTTTTCTCATTTTTAGTCCAAATGCAACATTTTCTCTAACAGTTAAATGTGGAAAAAGTGCATAGCTTTGAAATACGATACCAAAATTACGTTTATGTACAGGTATCTTTGTGAAATTTTCTCCATCTACCAAAAATTCTCCATTTTTTGTATCAATATAACCAGCAATAACACGAAGCGTTGTTGTTTTTCCACATCCGCTGGGTCCTAATAAAGAAACAAGTTCTCCTTCCTGTATTTGCAAGTTCAAACCTTCTAATATGTTTGTTTTACCATCATAACTTACGCATATATTTTTTAAATCAACAAATGACATAACCTTCTCCTTTTACTTGGCAAGGGCAGAAATACCCAATGTTTTTTCTACAATAAACATAATAAAAATTGTTGCCAACATAAGCAGTACAGATACCGCTGATACTGTTGGATCATAATTGTATTCGACATAGCTCATCAAAGATGCTGGTAAAGTCGTAATTCCTGGGCCACTTAAAAACATAGATACCGGTATATTGTTAAATGAATTAATAAATGCTAGTAAAAAACTAGATATGATTCCACTAGAAATATTCGGTAATACCACTTTGAAAAATGCTTTAAATTTATTACATCCAAGGCTCCATGCAACTTCTTCAATAGAATAATCGAATTGTTCCAAAGAGCCACCTACAACGCGAATAATGTAAGGCAGCACAACCAAAAAGTGTCCAAGTAAAAGGCCTTCATAAACAGGAAATTTCAACTTAATAATTACAAATTGAAATAAAGCGTAGCCAACCACAATTCCTGGAACTATCGTTGGTGATAAGAAAAAGCTTTTAATAATCTTTTTCCCTTTGATACTATAACGAGATAGTGCATAAGCAGCAGGAATTCCTACTATCAAAGCTAAAAGTGTTGCAATTAAAGCAATTTCCATACTTAATATAAACGCTTTTTGAAAAGATTCAGAATTGATTGCTTTTATAAACCAGTCAAATGTAAAACCATGAATAGGAAAAGTAATTGTTGGCTCGCTTCCAAAAGCAGTTACTGCAATGATGAGCAATGGAATAAACAAAAATGCAAATACAAATATAGAAATAATACTTAATCCTTTATATCTACGCATTTATTTCACCTCTTTTGTCTAACTGCGCAGCTATTACATTCAACACTTTCATTACCACTAACGTGATAATTATCATTACAGCTGCAATCACTCCTGCACCAACCCAATCATTTAATGTCATAGCTCTTTGATAAATCAGCGTAGCAAGCACAAGAGATTTGTTTCCACCTAGCAATTGTGGCGTTGTATAGGCTGTTAGTGCCCCAGTAAACACAAGTACAGCACCAGTTAAAATTCCTGGAACGCTCATAGGAAGAACCACTTTTATAAAAGCTTTTAGCTTGCTTGCCCCTAGACTCTCTGCAGCTTCCATCATATCATTATCAATATGATCCATAACCCCTACAAGTGTCATAATCATAATAGGCAAAAACAAATAAATTGTTCCTATTAAAACCGAAAACTCTGTATAAAGCATACTAATTGGTTCATCAATTACACCAAGACTCATTAAAAGGTTATTAATTACTCCGTTCTTTCCCAAAATATTAATCCACGCAAATGAACGAACTACAGAATTTGTTAACATTGGAAAAATAGATATTGCGATTAAGATGCCTTTCCATTTAGCACTGCAGCGAGAAATAAAATACGCTGTTGGAACACCAAGCAGAATACAGACAAATGTTGCAATAAGTGCAATACGAATCGTTCTAATCAAAATTTCAATATAATATTCATCCTGAAAAAATGCCGTATAGGCCGATAATGAAAATCCATCTGGAAATATTGTTGGCCATAAAACAGATAGCAAAGGCATCATCAGAAAGAAAATCAACAATACGATTCCTGGAAAAAGAAATACATAAGGAATTCTTTTTTTCATCGTTTTCCTCCTCGTCTTTATATTAGTTTTTAAAGTCATTATTCCTTCTCCTTGTCAAAGCTTTCTTTGAAAAGATAAAAAAGCTTCTATATGATATAGAAGCTAAAAGACATTTCTAATATCATCATAGTCCGATAATTTACGGCTACCGGGTAGAAACTTAACGCACCATATTTGCGCCATATATGACTTATTAAAACCTTTTGTATTATAACAAAAAACAATTTATTTGTACACAAAAATTACATAGTACACCCACAATTTATTATTATAAAGTTTACCTATATTCTTATTTTAATATTGTATTTTCAAGTAATCTTTAAGATAACCTTTTCTTGTAAAACAATAAAGCAAACAATACACCAAACGCTTCCGCAAACGCTACGGTAAACCAAATGGCATCAATGCCAAATAAAGATACAAGTAAAAATAAACCAAGCAGAATAAACACAAAGCCTTTTAAAAATGCCAGTAAGGTTGCCACTTTTCCATATTCAATAGACTGAAAGAAATATAGAAACATCGTAATAAGTGCAGTAAATGGCAAACTCAAAAAATAAAACTGAATCCCTTTTGAAGCATTTTCTATTAAAGCTGCATCATTGTTTGCAAATAAAGCTGCCAGCTCTTTAGAGAAAATAAAACAAAGCAAATACGCAACAATAGAAAATATAAGACTTGTTTGAATCGATATAGAGAAAGCCTCTTTTACTCGTTTTGTATGCATCGCCCCATAATTAGCGGAAATGATAGGCTGAGAGGCCTGCGCAAATCCATTCAACAATCCTTTTCCTACATAGGCAATGTTAGTGATGATGGCATAAGCTGCCAGAAACATAGCATCTGCCTTTTTTAATATTACATAATTAAAAATAACAATGACTGCACCTGCACTTATTTCTAAAATTCCACTTCCAAAGCCATTTGAAAAAATACGTTTCCATATTTTGGTATCAAATATATCTTTTGTCAGATGAATGGTATTTTTCTTACGTATGAAATGAAGGCTCATAATACCAAGAGAGATTACTGGTCCGATTGCTGTCGCAACGGCAGCTCCAAAAATTCCCATATTAAATTGAATAACAAAGACATAATCTAAGAAGATGTTGGAAAAGTTTCCTGCCATGGTAGCTATCATTGCCAGGCGAGGGGCATGATCATTTCTTAAAATCACACTTCCTGCATAATTCACAATAAAAGCCATAGCCATTCCATTTACAGGAATCATATATGCTTTTACAAGTGGTAAAAGCTCTTCGCTGCTGCCAAGCAAATACGCAAAATCATCCACAAATAGATTTCCAAAAAAGGCAATGCATAAGCCAATACTTACCATTCCAAGCGCACCATATGTATAGGCTTTATTTCTTACTTTTGGCTGTTTTTCTCCTTCCGCAACAGACATAACAGTTGCAGCCCCTACACCAAAGGTTAACCCTATCGCAGAATATATGGTATATAAAGGTATCGCAATGTTCATTGCCGCTAAAGCTGTACTTCCAGCACCTTTTGAAACAAAATATACATCCGCTAAACAATACAAAGAATTGCTTGCCATTGCCAATAAGGTTGGAAGTAAATAATGTGCATATAAACTTGATACCTTCTTTTCAAATAAAGCCGTACTATGCATGATAAACCTCCAAAAGATCATGTAATACGTTTCTGCATTCTGTTTCATCTTCTATGGTAAATACACATAAGAAAGAAGTAATACCAAGCTGTTTATATTTTGATATATCTTTATAATTTTTTATTGGTTCTTCACTCAATAAATGCATTCGACAATGGATATCGTTCATCAATGGATAACGATGTCCTTTTATATCTCTTAAGGAATAGCGGGTATTTCCTCTGCATAATGCACAGTTTTGCTTATTGTTATCTTTGATGCATGCATTGACAGGACAATATTCACTCAGCATCAATTCCACATGCCCATATACCTGCAAAGCAAAATTTCCTTTCTGATGGAAATGCTTTTCAAATCCATCACAAAGATTTTTTATACTATTTTCATCATGTTCGATAGACAACGTTACAATATCCAACCCATGAGAAAATGCAAACCCGGCAGAAAGAGAATTCGTTATATTCAAAGAAGTATCTCCTATCCCATGTTTCATATGATGCATACCACCATTTTCCTGAATCATCGTATAGGGTTCATAATCCTCTTTCATAACACGGGCTTCTCTTTTATAAACATGTTCATCGATTTGATGAAGTTGATGATATAAAGCTTCATTTTCCACATAAATATTTGTAATTCCCATTTCTTTACAGACTTCATACTGTTTTTGAGTCGAAACAACTACTAAAAGTTCTTGTCGATTTTGAACAGGCAAACATGTAAACTTAGGTGTCTGTACTCTTCTATTTCCATTTACATTCTTTCGAAGTTCTTCCAGCTTGTTTAAAGCATCTCTTCGCATTCGATTTAATTCACTGATTGGAAAAATCCCCTGTATATCCGTATCCAATGTAATATCTTTAAATATAAAGGGAGTATCGTTGGTCTTTCTTAACTGTGTTTGAATTCTATCTGGATCTAATGCTGTTTTTCTTGCCAATTCACAAACACATTCACTTGCAATTTCTACTTTATGTATGCCATCTTCTACTACAAGTAATGGATGCTGCCCAATATGCATAGAAAACTGACCTGTAATTTCCACTTTTCGTTTTCCTTTTTCAAAGCTTTGTCGAAGATTTTCTAACTGTACTACATCGCTTGTTTTCAAGACCTTGCTGCCTTTTTCCACATAAGTATTTACATCCATCTGAATCCTGTCATTTGCATAGGCTTTGTTAACCAGCAAGCCATTTTTATAAATTCGGTTTGCACAAAAACCTGCATCTTCCTTCTTACTAAGAATGCGAATTCCATCTCCCTGTGCTAAATCGTGATGTAAACGAATCGTCATTTTTCCTTTATGTACATTTTCCACAATACCAATTTCTATTCCTATATGATTTGGTCTTACAGGATTCATTAATGCACTTCCCATCTGATGAAACAGATGTCCTTTTGTAAAGCCTCGATGGAAAATCTTTTGCATTTCTTCCTTCATTTCTTTATCTACATGAAACTCTTTTTTTTCATAATAGGCATCAATCGCTTTACGATACAAAGAAGTCATTAGAGCTACATATTCTGGTCGCTTCATTCTTCCTTCAATCTTAAAGGAAGCAATTCCCGCTTCAATCAGTCTTGGGACTTCCTCTAATGTATTTAAATCTTTACAGGAAAGAAGATAGCTGCCTTTTGTAGAAACATCTTTTCGAATTCCATTTTCTTCTTTTTCCAAGGTATACTGCATACGACAGTTTTGTGCACATTCTCCTTGATTCCCACTTCTTTGCAAAGTCTGTGAACTCATCAAACACTGTCCAGAATAAGAAACACACAGTGCTCCCTGTACAAACACTTCCAAATCCAATCCTAATTTTGCATATTCCCTTATTTCTTCAATTGTTGTTTCTCTAGGAACGACTACACGACTAGCCCCTTCTTCTTTCATCATTAAAATACCATCATGATTATGGATGTGCATCTGCGTAGAAGCATGAAGTTCCATATCTGGAAGCAACTCTTTCAACAACACAAAAGCTCCCATGTCCTGAACAATCAAAGCATCTACATCGGCCTCCTGCAGTTTTATCGCATATTCTTTAAAAGTCTCTAACTCTTCCTCATATAAAAGTGTATTTACAGTTACAAATACACGTACTCCATATATATGTGCATAAGCGACCGCTTTTTTTAGCTCTTCTTCATCAAAATTATTCGCAAATGCTCTTGCCCCAAACATCATTCCACCTAAGTACACGGCATCACAGCCATTTTGTACTGCGGAGCGCAAAGCATCAAAAGAACCTGCCGGAGATAAAAGTTCTACTTTTTTCATACTCTTGCCTTCCTTTCTTTCTGCATATGATAAAATGCACGCATAAGTGTTGATACAAGTAAGATTCCTAAAACAAGTACCCCTGCGATGCTAATCGTATTTAATCCTATTGCCAATGCCTTATCGATATTTCCTGCAATAGCCTGCTGCATTGTTCGATACATACCTCCACCAGGTACCAAAGGAATTAAGGCACAAATAATAAACGTTGTAACTGGTGTTTTACAAACACGAGCTAAAATTTCAGAATACAGCGAGAAGACAACAGATCCTGAAAACATAGCAATCATTTCACTGCCTCCAAGAAATAGCACAAGTTTATAAACCATTCCACCAATAGCTCCACCAATTCCAGCAAGAATCAAGTTTTTTCCTTTAATATTAAATAAAATACCAAAACCAAGACTTGCCAGAAAACTGCTAAATAAACCACTAAACATTATCTGCAGCATATCACATACCTCCAAGTCTTAACGAAATACTTAACACAAAGCCAACTCCTACCGCAATCGCAATCGCAACTAAAATAGCTTCTGTTGCACGAGCAACCCCAGATAAATAATCGCCTGCTACAGTATCACGTACTGCATTTGTAATCGCAAGACCAGGCACAAGCAACATAATACTGGAAATGATCATAATATCCATATCTGTATCTTGAAAACATAAATGAAGAAAAACAGCAATAAATGCCGCAACACCTGCAGAAACAGCATTCACAAAAAAAGAATTCAGTTGTATTTTCTCTAGGCACCAGCAAACACATTTAATGAAAATTCCAATAATAAAGGCACAAATAGCTTCTTTCCATGTGCCATCAAAAAAAATAGCAAATCCTGCTGCCCCAATCGCTCCAAATAACATTGTCACTAGAAAAGAATAACGAGTTTGTTTCCTTATTTCATCAAGCTCTGTTTCCAATTCCTCTAAAGTATAAGGTGTAACACTTGCCTTGCGAGATAATGCATTAATTTTATCAATGCAATTTAAATCAACACTTCGACTATGCACCCTCATGATCTTCGTAAAAGTTTGATCATTTACTGTTATAGAAAACATGATACCAGTAGGAGTAACAAAACTATCTGCATCTTGAACTTCTACAAAGCTCTTGCATAAACGAACCATTGTTTCTTCTACTCGATATATTTCTGCACCACTTTGAATAAGCAGTTTCCCTGCAAAGCCAACCGTATTTAACAGTCTATTTGTATCCATAACAGCACCCCTTTATTTCCTTTATACAGTATAACGGACAGCCTAAAAAAAAGAAACTCTTTTTTATTAAATAGATAATGTTTAAAGAAGAAAATCATGGAAAGAACATGTTTTATGATATACTTAATAGTAGTTAGAAATACAAGGAGATCGTATATGACAAAAATTAATTATGGAGAAGTTATGCAGAATTTTCGAGAAGAAATCGAAGCTCTGTCAAAAAAAGATAAAAAGGAAATTGAACAAAAAGATTTTCCTCATCTTCTTTCTGCTTTACCATGCCTACTAGCAAATTATCCAGTCTTTTCTAATAAAATAGAGCGAGAAGATTTAGAGAAGTATGTTCATGAACGTTTTGGAATTCACGATGAAAAAAGTGCGGTAGAAAATATTCACAGCTTTGTCTTCAACAACACCCAGGCACAGTTTGAATATTGTCTGAAATATTGGCAAGGGCAAGCAAAAAATCTAGATGATGCGGATGAGAAAACCAAAGACTTCTTTAAAAAATGCCAGGCATTCGCAAAAGAACTATATCCAGAAGTATTAGATAGAGGGTTTTGTGGCTTTGATTTTGGAGAAGCTATTCGCATGGCAAAAGAATGTTATAGTGTTGGGTATTTAAGTGAAGAGGGATATCATTTTATGCTTAATGATATTGCAAATCGTGCTTTTTACACATTTGATAGCTGGGAAGATTATGCTTTAAGTTATGTATGTGGAGGAACTTATTATTTATATTGTAAATCTGGAGGAAATGAAGAGTTTGCGAAAAAAATGTGTGAAACACTTATGGGTGGCATACGTGAACTTTATAAAGAAAATGGTCTATGGGCAGAAAGTGCATGGCCAAAAGGTAAACGTTATTTTCGATTTTTAAAAGATGTTAAAAAAGTGATTGAAAGCAAGGAAGCAGGCCTTGTAAGTGATCGTATTAGTATTGATGGAGGAAACATTAACTATATGGTTCGTATCCAGCCAGTAGAAGGAACAACAGATAGTGGATGGCAATTCTTCCATGGAGATGAATCAAAAGAATATTTAGAAAATGTATCAAATACACAATTATTTCAATTAAATGTTATATGCAATATGGATTCATCCATCATTCCTTTACTGGATTCCCCAGTAGGAACCGCTTATAGAAGAACAAAAGATGGTACATTTGTAAAAGTTGAAGTTAAAAAGGTGCTCCAAAAATAGTTGGGGTTAGCTGAATTTGATCTTCGAGATTACTTGGGGGCGGCATATACCCTATTTCGTTGAGAGGGTCTAAAGGGCTCATCACCTGTCCTAGGTGGTGGGCTCCTTTTTTTCGACCATCTTTACGCTTTTGTCTTTCTCGTCGATCGCAAATTCTATGCCTTTTTCAAGGACCAACATGCATCGGTTACGGAATCGTTCCCAATTGGTATATCCGTTGGCTGCCTTGGTAATCAGCTTGACGGTTCCGTTGAGTCGTTCCATCAGTGCGTTGTTGAGCCTTTTATATCCGACAGTGATTTGTCCTGTCTTTCTCGAGAGCTTGTATTCGGTTTTGGCTATGTAGAAAGAATTGATGATCTCGGTTTGCCAGTTGGCTAATGTGTAACTAAACTTGACCATTTCTTCTACATTGCTTTCTCTGAAATCGGTAATGACTTTTTTCAAAGCAGCAGGTGCCGTTTCAAGTGTGTTCGAGACATAGAAATCCGTAAGTTCATCCTTTAATTCCCAGGCCGTGTTTATATCCGGATGAATAGATACAAGCGCATTGGCATAATCGTATGGGTTCATATATCGTTTTAGAACCTTATTATATTCTTTTGGTCTTAAAATATCGAAAAGTGGTTTTCCATCGGCGCCTTTAGATCTTGTAAAGTGCTTGAACAGGAGTCCGTTCTTGTGTTTTAACAGATAATAGTTTTCTTCTTGTTCCTGGGTGCGTTTCGATGTGTTGATGCATCGCAGGGGGTTCATGATCCTTAAGCGAACCCTGTCCACTCTGCGGTGCAGTTCCTGTGAAACATGATAATGGTCGACCACATGAATCGCATTTTTGAAATGTTTTTTAATAATCCTGCGGTATGGTTCGTACATATCCGTAATCATGATATGGACCTGATCTATTTCATATTTTGGTATATTTGAGAAGTATTTATCTAAATATTCATATCGTCGACTAGGCAAGATATCGATTGGCTGCCCATTGGTCTGATCGATCAAAAGACAGATGTACTTACTGTTTTGTGTTTTGGAATGAAAGGCATAGTTTTCATCTGTGCACATGATTTCTGGCAGTTTTGCCCTTGGAATCGAAACAACCGAATCGAAGATCGATGAAACAGAAGTTGGAGAAATATGATATCTCTTAGCTGCGTGGGTAAAGGTTTCGCCAGGTTCTTGCAAGTCCTTGAGGATCTGAAGCATCAGATCTGAAGAAATCTTCATGTTCTGGAAGACGAAAGGATTGTATTCATAGAACGTTTTGTGGCATATTGGGCAGATATATCGCCTGGCATGGTATTGAAGAACACATTTTTTATCGGCCAGTAATGAATGCTGGATGGTCTTGGTCACATATCCCTTGATCTTCGTGATGGGATTTCCACATTCAGGACAAGCTGGTCGAGAATCTAAAAGCTTTACATCGATGATCGTCTGTTCATTTCGTCTAATACAGGAACAGGATTCTAAAATCGATGAATCCAGATTGAAGATTGTGCAAATAGAAGCTTCGCAATTGGTAAAGTCTTGCATATTGTGTCACCTCCTGATAAAGCAAGTCTTCGTACACCTTAACTATAAGCGAAGCAGGCATATCTGGATATACATATCAGGTTGGTCGCTGTTTTTATCGACTTAAAAATGCATAAGAACCGAATTTTCGAAAAAGCGGGCTCCGGCGTAAGAAGGCAAGATAATCCGAATCTTTTGAAGATTTTGGAAAAGGTGGGAAAAAACTTTTGATGAATCTGTAGAAATAAGAATCTTCTAATGATCGGTCAGGCTCTTTATTCAAAACCTTTCGGATGGATAAATAGACATGATTGAATCCTGGAACTACAAAAGAAGGAAGAATGATATGAATAGCACCACATTCTTTACACCGACATCGCTGGGCATTGATCAAAACAGTGCGAGTCACAAAGATAAATTTACGAACACGATGTCCATAAAAAATCAAAGAACCCTTCGCATGACAACGAGGACATTCCATGGTATGGATCGTAATATTAAATTTATTGATTAAATTGTCATATGAGCGTTGATTAAATTGTTCATTGTGATTACAATATAGATGTAACGTGAGTGGTACCGAACAGGGCCACAGAAAAGCGGTTGCCGGGGTGAGAAAATATGGTAACTGCTTTTTTTAATGCCTGTTATTATCCTTTCGATCATAGTATAATACGAAACCCCAAAAAGTTTGGAACAAAAAAAGGGCAGGTAAGTTCCTTGCCCCAAGTAATCTTGGGTAAACCCCTAACCCTAACCATTCTTGGATAACCATTAAAAACAAAGCAACATAAGGAGCATATACTATATAAGATAGTTTATGAATTTAGTAAATGAATTTGCAAATGGTTATAAACAAGAGTAAAATGAAAGTGTTGCGATAGGAGGTAACATACCAATGGCAAATACATTAGAAATTAAAGAACAATTCAAAGAAGATTTTAAAAGAAGGATTGTTGAACGCTACGGTCGCCCTTTGGAACAGGCTCATATTACAGAAAAATATATGACATTAGGAGAAATGGTTAGAGATTATGCCAGTATAAACTGGAGTGATAGTAAAAATGCTGTTGCTGAATCAAAAAGTAAACAAATGTATTATTTCTCTATGGAATTCCTAATGGGACGACTATTAACAAATAATTTAATGAACTTAGGAGTTTATGATGTAGTGAAAGAAGGACTTGCTGAACTAGGTATTGATCTAAATGAATTGGAAGATTTAGAAAGTGATGCAGGACTTGGAAATGGAGGCTTAGGAAGATTGGCTGCTTGTTTCCTTGATTCGCTAGCTTCTTTAAATTTACCGGGAAATGGAAACTGTATTCGATATGAATATGGATTGTTTAAACAAAAAATTGTAAATAATGAACAGGTAGAAGTTCCTGATCAATGGCTATCTTTAGGGAATGTCTGGGAAGTTCGTAAACCTAAACATGCAGTCGATGTAAAATTTGGCGGACATGTAGATATGTGGATGGGGGAAGATGGAAAAGCTGTCGTTAATCACTATCCAAGTCTTGTTGTTCGTGCAGTGCCTTATGATGTACCTATTGTTGGATATGATACAAAAGTTACAAATACGCTTCGTTTATGGAGTGCAGAGGTCGCAGATGATGCGTGTGATGCAGCAAGTTTAAACGAATATGTTAACGAAGTACGTGAAATATGTCGTAATGTATATCCCGACGATTCTACGGAACATGGAAAAAAATTACGTTTAAAACAAGAATACTTCTTTGTTGCGGCTGGATTAAACAATATTATAAAAACACATATGGAGACATATGGAACATTAAGCAATTTTGCAGAGAAAAATGCCATTCAGTTAAATGACACACATCCTGTATTATGTATTCCAGAATTAATGCGTATTTTACTAGATGAATACAAAATGGAATGGGATGAAGCTTGGAATATTACGAAGAAAACAATGGCATATACAAATCATACCGTATTAAGTGAAGCACTTGAAAAATGGCCAATTCAATATGTACAAGAATTATTGCCACGTGTGTATATGATCATAGAAGAAATAGATCGTCGCTTTAAATATGCATTGTCTCATGAATTTGGACGCACTGATTTAATAAATGAATGTGCCATTTTAAAAGACGGTCAAGTGCATATGGCGAATTTAGCAATCGTTGGTTCTCACAGTGTAAATGGAGTTGCGGCATTGCATACAGAAATTTTAAAGAATGATGTTTTAAAAAACTTCTATGAAATTTATCCATCTAAATTCAATAATAAAACAAATGGTATTACACATCGCAGATGGCTTTTATACTCTAATCCTCAGTTAACAAAATTGCTGGAAAAAACAATTGATTCTGACTTTAAAAAACATCCTGAAAAGTTAGAAAATTTAATGAAGTATGTAGATAATGAAGATTTACAGAAAGAATTTATGGAAGTGAAGATGGAACGTAAGAAAATTCTTGCGAAATATATTAAGGATACATTAAATATTGATATTGATGTTAATTCTATTTTTGATGTACAGGCAAAAAGACTTCATGCATATAAACGTCAATTATTAAATATTATGAATATTATGCATTTGTATTTCAAAATGAAAGAAGATCCATCTTATAGAATTTATCCAAGAACCTTCATCTTTGCGGCTAAAGCAGCGCCATCTTATACGTTTGCGAAAGAAGTTATTAAACTAATTCATTGTGTTGCAGATAAAGTTAATAACGATAGCGATGTTTCACCATTCATGAAAGTTGTCTTTATACCAAATTATGGTGTTTCTATTGCGGAAATTTTGATGAATGCGGCAGATGTTTCAGAACAGATTTCTACTGCAGGTAAAGAAGCAAGTGGAACTGGTAATATGAAATTTATGATGAATGGTGCGATTACTCTTGGTACAATGGATGGTGCCAATGTGGAAATCGTAGAACGTGTCGGTATGGAGAATGCGGAAATCTTTGGACTTCGTGCAGATGATGTAGCCTTGATACATCGTGAAAATTCATACGATGTATGGAAAAAATATCATCAGAATCCTGAAATCAAACGTGTGGTAAACAGTTTGATTGATAATACGTTCTCATCTGATCCAAAAGATTTTAAATTGATTTATAACGAACTAATGTTTAAAAATGATGAATATCTTCTGTTAGCTGATTTTGAAGCATATGTACATGCACAAAATCGTGTAGAAGAACGTTATAAAGATAGAAAAGGATGGGCTAGAATGTGCCTGGTAAATATTGCACAGTCAGGATATTTCTCAAGTGACCGTACGATTGAAGAATATGCAAAAGAGATTTGGAATATTGAATCTGTAAAAATGTAATAGATAATTTCAAGGCACGAATATTCGTGTCTTGAGGTTTTTTTATAAAGAAAGTTTGATATAATTAGACTAGGTGATGAAAGATGCGACAGCAAACATATTATGAAGCTTATCTTGACGATTTTGATAAAATTGTAGTGTATCTATCTAGAAACAGTTATGGTGGAAGCAGCAATCGCTTTTATGTAAAAGATGACGATGGAAATATATATAATCTTCTTATACAATCTGTAGAAACAACACAAAATAATTATACAAAGTATACTCTATTGTTAAATGAAGAATTGGAAATTGGAAAAGAATACTATGTTGTACATCAACATGCACGTGCTGTCATTTTACAATACAGCGCTATTGTGAAAACGCAGCGCTTTGATGACATGTTTTACTATGATGGTGCTGATTTAGGATACACTTATAACAACAAGTATACATCTTTTGCCTTATGGGCACCTTGTGCAAGTCGTGTAAAATTGGAAATTGCGAAAAACAATGTAACATATACGTATGAAATGCAAAGAACAGAAAAAGGAGTATTTCGCTATTCTGTATTAGAAAATCTGGAAAATGCAACTTATGTATATTTTGTCAGAGTAAATGGAGAATGGAAAGAAACAATTGACCCTTATGGAAATGCATCAATAGAAAATTCTCGAAGATCAGCTGTAATTGATATGAGAAAAATAAAGGTAAAAGATTATCCTTTACCAGAAATGAAAACAGCATGTGATGCGATTATATATGAAGTCAGTGTACGTGATTTTACAAGTCAAAAGAGTACAGGAATACTACATAGAGGAACTTTTAATGGATTTGTAGAGGAAAATGAATATACAAAAGAGAAGTGTACAGGATTTTCATATTTAAAATCATTAGGCATTACACATGTGCAGCTGATGCCGGTTATGGATTTTGGTTCTGTGAATGAGATTTATCCAGAATTGCATTATAACTGGGGATATGATCCAATACAATATCGTGTACCGGAAGGAAGTTTTTCCATAGCTCCGCAAAATCCATATGATCGAATTTTTGGGCTGGTCAATCTTGTGGAGGAATGTCATAAAGCAGGAATTCGTGTAAATCTTGATGTTGTATTTAATCATGTATATGATAAGGAAACCCACTTTTTTGAAAATACAGTGCCTAATTATTATTTCCAAATGAATGAACAAGGGGATTTTTCTAATGGTACGTGGTGTGGAAATGATATAGACAGCAAACGTAAGATGTGTGCAAAATATATTGTGGATACTTGTATTTATCTAGTGAAAACCTATCATATTGATGGACTTCGCTTTGATTTGATGGGAATTCTAGATTATCATCTGATGAATGAAATACAACAAAAGTGCAAAGCTTTAAATCCGAATTTTATGGTTTATGGAGAAGGCTGGGATATGCCAAGTTTTTTAGATTACCGAGAAAGAGCAAGTATTGTAAACAGTTTTAAAATGAATGAGGTTGCTCATTTTTCTGATCGTTTTCGTGATGTTGTAAAGGGTAGAACCGGAGCACATGAAGTAAATGTAAAGGGATATTGCAGTGGGGCTGTTTATTTGATTGATATCATGAAAAATGTTATGAGTGGAAGCTGTACTCATGAAGGAATGGATCCTATGTTTGCCAATCCAAGAAATGCAGTTAATTATGTAGAATGCCATGATAATATGACAAGCTGGGATAAGCTGAAAGAATGTTGTAAAGAAGATAGCAAAGAAATACGCATTGCGCGTCATAAAATGATGATTGCAGCTGTAATGTTTGCGCAAGGAATTCCGTTTTTACATAGTGGTCAGGAATTTGCACGCAGCAAACATGGGTTGTCCAATACGTATGAGGAAAGTGACGATGTAAATAAGCTTGATTATGAAAGAAGAAATCAGTATCAGGATATTGTGGATTGTACAAAAGATTTAATAGAAATACGAAAGAATCATGCATGCTTACGTTATGCAGAAAAAGAAGAAGTTGAAGAAAATGTTCGTTTTTCCAGTATTGAACAGCAGGTATTGCTGTATCAATGTAAAGACAGTGAAGAAGTTTTAACAATTTTCTTTAACCCTACAAATGGGACTTTCCATTATGAATTCGATCAGGATCAAACATTGATTTATTATAATAAGAAAATTGAAGAATCTGGCTGCAGGCATTTAACGATCGCACCTTTTAGTGTTATTGTCGCATGCCATAAATACTCATAAAGAGTATAGATTAAACAAATATATTTGACATTCAAAGCATTTTTGATATAATGAACAAGAATCTTCTTCACAGAGCAATCTCTGTGCCAAAACAATAAGAAGGAGGAAAGATAATGAAAATTGCTGTTGTTACAGATAGTGGAAGTGGATATACTGCAAAAGAAGCACAAGAGAATGGGTTATTCTTTTTGCCTTTGCAGGTTATTGTGAAAGATAAGATGTATTTAGATGGAGTGGATCTTTATACAGAAGAATTATATGAAATGCTTAGAAATGGGGAAATGCCAACAACTTCTATGCCTCCTATGGGACGTATTGAAGAGTTGTTTGAGAAATTAAAAGAAGAAGGGTATGAAGCTGTTATTGCAGTTCCTTTAACTGCCGGATTATCATCCACAAGCAGTGTTATGCAGGCGGCGGCAAATCGTCATGATGTAGATTTGCGTATCATTAACTGTTACAGTACTTGTATGATTCAGCGTTATTTGGCAGATAGTGCAAAAGCATTAGCAGATAAGGGATATGATGCAGATGAAATCGTTCAGCGTTTAAATGTGTGTGTAGAGCATAGTGATACGCTAATTATTCCAGATGATCTTCAACATTTAAAACGTGGGGGAAGATTAACTCCTTTGGCTGCCGCTTTAGGTGGTTTATTGAAAATTAAACCTGTTTTAAAACTTAATGAAGACAGCGAAGGAAAAATTGATGTTTTTGATAAAGTAAGAACAATGTCTAAGGCAATGAGCAAAGCAGTTTCTACTTTTTCAGAAGCAAATCTGGATGAAAATTATCAGTTGTTTGTTTTGCATAGCGGCGTACCAGAAGAAGGAAACAAACTGAAAGAAATGCTGAAAGATAGTTTCGCAAATAATGATGTATACTGCGGCTTGATTAGTGCTGTTATATCATCACACACAGGTCTTGGATGTTTAGGTATTCAATATATCAAAAAAATAGAGATATAAAAATTTAAAAAGGGGATATAAGACATTGTGTTGTCTAACACTAGTGAAGAGTATCTCTTTTTTTCTTTTAGAATATGCGGTATAATATAAATGTAATATAGGAGGAAAAGTGTATGAAAGTAGCTTTTGTTACAGATAGTGGAACTGGAAAAACAGTATCTGAATTAAAACAGGATGGAATCTTCAGTGTACCTTTACAGGTAAGTTATGATAATACAAACTATCAGGATTTAGAAGAGTTAGGAATTGAAGAAATGTATAGACTGATGAGAGATGGAGTCATGCTTTCTACATCGCTTCCTTCTTTAGGAAAAATTGAAGCATTGTTTGAACATCTGAAAAATGAAGGATATGAACAAATTTTTGCAGTTCCTATTTGTACAGGATTAAGCGGCACAATTAACGCTATGCAAATGTGTGCGAAAACGGTAGGGATTCCTTTTGATTATGTAGATTGTAATGTGACGGCTGTTGTTCAGGATTATATGATTCATCTTGCGAAAGACTTGCATGAAAAAGGAAAATCAATTTCTGAAATAAAAGCAGTATTGGAATCTGTTGTTGAGTCTACAAATACGTATTTGCTGCCAAATGATTTGCATCATTTAAAACGTGGTGGAAGGTTAACACCACTGGCAGCTACCTTAGGAGGATTATTAAAAATCAAACCGATTTTAATGATTAACAAAAATACTTCTGGAAAAATTGATGTTGCGGACAAGGTTCGTACAATGCATAAGGCTATGGATAAGGTCATTCAGCGAATGAAAGATGAACATGTCAATAAAGATTATATGATTACAGTAGCACATGCAGATGATATAGAAGAAGCATGTTATTATATGAATAAAATAAAAGAAGCATTTCCTGAAGCAAAACATCAGATTATTAAACTGGTTAGTGTTGTAGGAGTGCATACAGGTATTGGATGTCAGGCAATACAGTATTTTAAAATGGTAAAGTAAATAAAAACACTGCATAGAAAGATGTATGTTTGCATCTGTATGCAGTGTTTGTTTATAAAGGGATTTTTAGAAATATTTTACCTTTTCTGTACGGATTGCTGTTTGTGATGTTTTCCTTTCTGTTTTCCATGATGTTTTCCTTTTGAGGAAGTATCTTCATCATATAAGGCTAAAATATCGTATAGTTCTCTCATACTTTTACTTTTTAACTCTGTTTCACTGTAGGTGGAATCATACAGCAGAATTTCTTGTATAACACTGTATTTTCCAAAAGAGATTTTCTGTTCTCTAGAACGTTCAAAAGTATCTTTATTTGGGCAGGAACAGTGATATTTTGAAGAAGAAAGTCGTTCTTCAAGAAAGTCATTGATCTGCTTTTCTAATTTGTTTTCCTGCTGTTTCTGTTCACTGTATATTCCAATTTCTAAAAAGCCTTCTTTCAAATATTCTTGAAAAGCAGTATCCTGCATCATTAAATTCATACCTTCCATTAATGTTTTCCCTTTTAAAGATGTTACAAAAGATAAGTTTTTGACATCTTCATTATAGGATGTGACATCAATAATGATATTTTTTTCATTGACTGCCCACTCCATGCTGGGGTTAATGTCAACACTGATATAAGATATGGAATCTGAAGATGATACGGGATTGTTTTTAACAGACTGCCTTGTAAGAAAGGAAGGAAAGATAAATAGTAAAAGAAGACATGAAGTAATGAGAAGTGCAAGTGCTGGCTTTTGATAGGGGAGTTTTTTTTGTTTGCGCATAACATATGCCAATGTCTTTTTTTTAGTTTCCTCACTGGCATGAATATCATTGAATTCATCGAAATGCATCAAGATCACCTCCTAATAAATCCTTAAGTTCATCTTTTGCACGTTTTAACCAGGTGTGGATGGTGTTTTCTTTTTTATGAAGAATATCTGCAATTTCCTTTATTTTATATCCTTCATAATAGTGCAGATAAATTACCTTGCGGTAGTTCTCATTAAGTTTGTAAAGAGCATCAAGCATATAAGATGTGTTTTCCTGGGAAATGCCATAGGTTTCTATAACATCACTCAAAGAAGCATGCTTATGAAACCAGTCCCTGTATGTGCTTTTACAGGCATTCATGGTAACTTTTACAATCCATGCTTTTTCATGTTCTCTATCATTAAAATCTTTTGCCTGCGCATATTTTAAAAATACCGTCTGAAAAATATCGTCAATATCGGATTTTTGTTTTTTATGCAGACAGCAGATTTTTTGTACAAGATCGCCATATTGATGAATGGCATACGTCATTTCTTCTTCACTCTTCATACATCTTCCTCATAACTGCCTGTATTATACTATGATAGCTGTATACAAGACAATTTTTTTACATGTTCTTTCTTGGGCAATTTGGATTGTTGGCGCTGCCATCTTGTTTTCTTTGACGCATACCATTACCATTAGGATTATTGGCAGTATTATTTCCATCTAGACAGGAACCATCTCTTTTTCTCAGACGATTACCATTTTGTGCAGTGTTAGTGTCTGCTGCATTTTGATAAGAATATTGTTTGCCCTGCTGTGTACCATCACAGTTAGGATTGCTGGCAGTATTGTTTTCATCTAGGCAGGAGCCATCTCTTTTTCTTAGAAGATCACCGTTTTGTTTGGCAGTCGTGGTTGCAGCTGCTTCCTGCAGCGTTATGCCTGTATTTGCCTCTTTTTTATTTGATGTCTCTTCTTGTGCCTGCAAATTCCATAATTGGACACCTGTGAATAACATCCCTGCTGTTAATGCTGTGCTAAATAAAATTTTTGTTGCTTTTTTCATAGAAATCATCTCCTTTTCACTTATAACACGCAGCTAGAGGTAAAAACCTTTCAAAAAAAGAAAAAAATTTTTATGATGGGTAAAAAACAGACTTTTTAGGAATACTAATGTATAATATAGAAGAATGTTTTGGAGGTGTTATCATGAACCATGACTATATTGATATTAAAGGGGCACGAGAAAATAACCTGAAAAATATAGATTTAAAAATACCAAGAGATAAGTTTGTCATAATGACCGGGGTAAGCGGATCTGGGAAAACATCTCTTGCGTTTGATACGATATATGCAGAAGGACAGCGTCGCTACGTAGAATCTTTAAGTGCATATGCTCGTCAATTCTTAGGAAACAGTGAGAAACCAGATGTGGATTCTATTGAAGGATTATCTCCTGCAATTTCCATTGACCAGAAAACTACCAGCAACAATCCAAGGTCTACAGTAGGAACGGTAACGGAAATATATGATTATCTTCGTTTATTATATGCACGTATTGGAGTTCCTTATTGTCCAACACATAATGAACCGATTACTTCTCAAACCATTAAGCAGATGGTAGATCGAATTATGGAACTGGAAGATAAAACACGTTTAACGATTTTATCTCCTGTTATAAAAGCGAAAAAAGGAACGCATAAAGACTTTTTGGAAAAGCTAACCAAAGAAGGCTATATCCGTGTACGCATTGATGGAGAAATGCGTCTTTTGGAAGAAGTAGATGCATTAGAGAAAAACAAAAAACATGATATCGATGTGGTAGTGGATCGTATCGTTAAGGGAAATGATCGTTCCCGCTTGCACGACTCACTGGAAACGGCTTTAAAATTAAGTGATGGATTGGCAGTGGTTGCGTATAATGAGGAAGAAATTTTATTTTCCAGCAATTATTCTTGTAAATACTGCGGTTTTTCTGTTCCTAAATTAGAACCTAGACTGTTTTCTTTCAATGCTCCTTTTGGAGCGTGTGATGCATGTAAAGGATTAGGAATTACACAGAAAGTAGATGTGGATTATTTGATACCGGACAAAAGCAAATCTATTGCGGAAGGTGGTATTATATATTATAAAAATATATATGGTACAGAGAATCTGGAGTGGCAGAAGTTTGCGGCGTTACTAGATTATTATGATATTGATGTACATAAACCAATTAAAGATTTTACAAAAAAAGAACTGGAATATGTATTATACGGTTCTAAAGATATCATTGATTATAAACTGCATTCTCGAAGTGGAACGCAAATGAAAAAAAGTGAATTTATAGAAGGTGTTTGTACTTTAATTGAACGACGTTATATGGAAACAACTTCTTCCAGCGCAAGAGAATGGTATGGTACGTTTTTAGCGGAAGCACCATGTCCAAAATGTGGTGGAAAACGTTTGAATGAACAGGCTTTAAGTGTGCGTGTAGGAGGCTTGAATATTTATGAATGGACAACGATGTCTGTTAAGCAGGCCGTAGCCTTTATGCAGGAGTTAAAGCTTAGCAAGCAGGAAGAAGATATTGCTCGTTTGATTTTAAAAGAAATCCGTGAGCGTTTAAGTTTTCTGCATAATGTTGGTCTTGGGTATTTAACATTGGATCGTCTGGCAGGAACATTATCTGGTGGAGAGGCACAGCGTATACGTCTAGCTACACAGATTGGTTCTCATTTAAGTGGTGTTTTATATGTGTTGGATGAACCTAGTATTGGTCTTCATCAAAGAGATAATGATCGCTTGATTAAAACTTTGAAAGATATGCGTGATTTAGGAAATTCTTTGATTGTTGTAGAACATGATGAAGATACTATGCTGGCAAGCGATTATATTGTGGATATTGGTCCTGGGGCTGGTATTCATGGTGGAAATGTTGTGGCAGCAGGAACACCTGAAGAAGTTATGGCAAATCCAAATTCTTTAACAGGACAGTATTTAAGTGGAAAATTAAAAATTGAAGTTCCAAAGAAGAGAAGAAAAGGAAATGGAAAAAAACTGGAAGTTGTTGGGGCAAGTGAAAATAATCTAAAAAATGTCAGTGTGAAACTTCCATTAGGTACCTTTACGGTGGTTACCGGTGTCAGCGGTTCTGGAAAATCTTCTTTAGTGAATGAAGTCTTAAGCAAGGGAATCATGCATGCGCTAGGAAGAACTCGAATGAAACCTGGAAAATGCAAGAAAATTAAAGGCATTGAAAATATTGATAAAATTATTGATATTTCACAGGATCCAATTGGGCGTACCCCTCGAAGCAATCCTGCAACCTATACAGGTGTGTTTGATGATATACGAGAATTGTTTGCGCAGACACCAGAAGCAAAAATGCGTGGTTATGAAAAGGGACGTTTTTCTTTTAATGTAAAAGGAGGACGATGTGAAGCCTGTCAGGGAGATGGAATACTTCGTATTTCGATGCACTTTTTACCAGATGTATATGTACCTTGTGAAGAATGTGGTGGAAAACGTTATAATGATGAAACTCTGCAGGTTACCTATAAAGGGAAAAATATTTATGATGTTTTGGAAATGAGCGTGGAAGAGGCATTGGAATTCTTCTCTAGCTTGCACAAAATTAAACATAAGCTGCAGACGTTAAAAGATGTTGGACTGGATTATATAAAACTAGGACAAAGTGCTACCAGCCTTTCAGGTGGGGAAGCACAGCGTGTAAAATTAGCCAGTGAACTGCAAAGAAAAGCGACAGGAAAAACCCTGTTTGTACTTGATGAGCCAACAACAGGTTTACATACACATGACGTTAAAAAACTAATAGAGGTATTGCAGCGTATTGTGGATAATGGAGATAGCGTGCTTGTCATCGAGCATAATCTGGATGTTATTAAATGTGCAGATTATGTTATTGATATAGGAGCGGAAGGTGGAGATGAGGGTGGAAACATCATTGCATGTGGAACACCGGAGCAAATTGCACAGGTAGAGGAAAGCTATACCGGAAAATACTTGAAAAAAGTATTAGAGAAAGGGTGAAAATATGGAAGCAGAGCGTAGTGTTGCGGTTGAAAAACTGACAAAGGCTTTTGATATTGAACAAATAACAGGAGATAAAGAATCTTTAAAAAGACGTATTTCCATTGCGGATACAAATCGTCCTGGTTTAGAATTAGCTGGTTTTTTTGAAAGCAGTCAAAGAAAACGTCTAGTCATTTTAGGAGATAAAGAAATTGCGTATATTGAAACGATGAGCCAGGCAAAGCAAAGAAAGTCTTTTGATTTTTTGACTGGAGAAGAAACACCGGCAATTATTATTACAAAAGATCACAAATGTCCTGAAATTTTACGCAGAATTGCTAAACGTAAAAACTTTCCTGTTTTCTTATCCTCATCTCCAACTTATCGTTTAATTGTGAATATTGTGGCATTTTTAGATGAAGAGCTGGCAGAAAATGAAAGTCTTCATGGCGGACTTCTTTCTATTTATGGAAAAGGAGTTTTGATTCGTGGAGAAAGCGGTATGGGGAAAAGTGAAATAGCTTTAGAACTAATCAAAAGAGGACATTTGCTGGTGGCAGATGATCGTGTAGATTGTTATCGTATTCATAATAAAATTATTGGTAAGGCACCGGAATTGTTACGGGATATGCTGGAAATTCGCGGAATTGGTGTTATCAATGTTGCACGAATGTTTGGGGTATCTTCTGTGCTGTCAAAAGCGGAAATAAATTTTGAAGTCGTTTTGCAGGCATGGGATAAAGATAAGGATTATGATCGTGTAGGAATTGAAGAGAAAAAACATGAGAATATTTTAGGACTTGAGATACCTAAAATTATTCTTCCAGTTAGAGAAGGACGTTCTATGGCAGTTATCATTGAATCTGCAGTTACTAATTTTATGCTGAGTGAAATGGGCTTAGATAGTGCCAAAGAATTTGAACAGCGTGTATTAAGCTACATTGCGAAAAATCAGACAGAAAGTGAATAAGGAGGAATTCTATGCAGTTTTTTCCAGATATGAGCACATTTATCAAAATTGGAAACTTTCAAATCACATGGTATGCGATCATTATTTTGACAGGCGCATTTTTAGCTTATTATTTAACTCTTCGCCAAGTTAGAAAATGGGGATATAAAGATGAAATTTTTGAAAATTTCTTCTTATTGTTATTGCCAATTGGAATTCTTGGGGCAAGAATTTATTATGTAATCTTTGAGTGGGAACAATATGCGGCAGATCCTATTTCTATACTTTATATATGGAATGGGGGACTTGCGATTTATGGCGGTATTATTGCAGGTACGATTTTTGGAATCTTTTATTTCCGTCATTATCGTATTGATATCTTACGTATGGCAGATGCCATCTTTCCTAATTTGATGCTTGCACAGGCAATTGGAAGATGGGGAAATTTTATGAATCAGGAAGCATATGGCGGTATTGTTAGTGCTGATTATTATGCTCATTGGCCGGCTTTTATTCGAGATAATATGTACATTGATGGATATTTTCGTCAGCCTACCTTTTTATATGAAAGTATTGGAAACATCATAGGTTTTATTCTGATTACATTTGTATATAAAAAATATGGAAGAAAAAAACGTGGCGATTTGATGTTTGCATATTTATCATGGTATGGGATGGTACGTTTCTTTGTGGAAGGATTACGAAGTGATTCTTTAATGATTGGAAATATTCGTGTCTCACAAATGCTGTCACTGCTGCTTGTTTTAGCTGGTGTGCTTGGTATTTTGGGAGTATGGCATCGTTTGTTTAAAAATGTATGGCCGTTTAAAAAGCAGAAACCAGCCGTTATCTTTGACTTGGATGGAACACTTGTAGATACAAAAGAATTAATTTATAAATCATTTATTCATACTTTTGAAAAATATAAACCTGGTTATCATTTAAGTGAAGAAGAATTAAAATCTTTTTTGGGACCAAGTTTAAAAAATTCTTTTTTACGTTATTTTGATGAAAGTCAGATTGATGAAATAATTGCATATTATCGTGAATTTAACCATGCGCATCATGATGAATATATAAGAGAAGTACCTAATGTGGAACAAACGTTAAAGTATTTAAAAGAGAATGGCTATCCTTTAGCGGTTATGTCAAATAAGTTAAGTGATATTGTAAGAATGGGACTTCAATGTTTTAAACTTGAAGATTATTTTGAAGTTATTCTTGGAGGAGAAGAAATCAGTGAATCCAAGCCAAGTCCACAAGGAATTTTAGAGGCATGTGAAAAACTGCATGTTCCACATGATAATGTAATTTATGTTGGGGATTCTCCAACGGATATTCAGGCATGTAAAAATATGGCTGCTTTTTCCGTAGCGTTTGTATTAGAGGAAAGCCGAAAAGAAGAAATGGAAAAAGAAAAGCCATGTGCATTGATTCAAGATATGAAAGAGTTAATAACTCTTGTAAAGGAGGATAAAGAATGGAGCGACACTACGATTTAGTTATTATTGGAGCAGGGCCTGCAGGAATGACAGCAGCAATTTATGCAAGTCGAGCTGGACTTAAAACAGCAATGTTAGAAATGGGAGCACCTGGAGGGAAACTGATTAAAACATATGAAATCAGCAACTGGCCAGGAATTAAAGGTACCAATGGCGCAAAGCTTGCGAATGATATGTTTGAGCATTCTACTCACTTTGGTGCAGAATACTTGTATGGAAATGTTGTGAAAGTAGAAGATGGAGAAGAGTATAAAACAATTATTTGTGAGGATGGTACAGAGTATAAAGCGAAAGCAGTAATTGTAGCAACAGGTACAAAAGAGCGTATGATGAATATTCCAGGCGAAGAAGAGAATGTTGGACGCGGTGTTTCTTATTGTGCAGTATGTGATGGAGCATTCTTTAGAAATCAGGAAATTGTAGTCATTGGCGGAGGAAACTCCGCATTGGAAGAAGCCTTGTATTTAAGTGAAATTGCCAGCAAGGTATATGTTGTTATTCGACGTGATGTATTCAGAGCAGATGAAATTGTACAGAAAGCAGTAGAAGAAAATGAAAAGATTGAAGTTATTCGAAAACATGTACCACTTCGTGTAATAGATGATGGAAATCGTGTAACTGGAATTGTTCTTCAAAATGTTGATACAAAAGAAGAAATGACAGTAGAAACACATGGTATTTTCCCATATATAGGTTTAGATCCAGCAACTTCGTTCCTTGAAGGATTGGATGTTTTAGATACATATGGATATATGACAGTCGATGAAAACTGTGAAACAAAAGTAAAAGGTATTTATGGAGCAGGGGATGTCATTCATAAAAACCTGCGTCAGGTTGTTACCGCAACAAATGATGGGGCAATTGCAGCACAGCATGCATTTCATGAAATAAAAAAAATATAAGTAATAGAAAAGATTCTATACATATTGTGTATTCTTATACAGTGTATAGAACCTTTTTTACTTTGTCTTTTTTTGATGGTATAGACGATATTGATAAGGTGTTTGATTATAATATCCCTTGAAAGAGAAGATAAATGATTTCACACTGGAAAACCCATATGCATAGGCAATATCCTGCATGCTTTTTTTAGAATATACAACATCATTTATACTAGAATTTAAACGGTAATTGGTAAGATATGTTTTGAAATTAACACCAAAAAGTGATTTAAAAAGACGACTTACATATTCTGCATTTAAATGAAACCTTTCCGCAAAATCACAAAGAGATATATCATGTTTATAATTTGTTTCTATATAATCCAGCATATCACGCTGTAGTTTTTGATTGTTTATATAACTTTTATCAATATTTTCTATTTGATAACTTGTTACCAGAATATGAAGAAGCATATATACGTAGGCATCAATTTTTAACTTATCATATTTTTTTGGAGATGTAAGAGATTGATAAAAAAAGTTAAAAATCTCAAAAAACATGGGGTGATAAGGTTTATCGTAAATATCAAATACAAGAGAATCTATGGAAGGAATTGCTTTTTTTAAAAAGTCATAAGGGATAATGAGCAGCAATACCTCCGATGTAAGGTTATCAGATGCAATCTGATGAATTTGTGCACTGTTCACAAAAATAAAGTCCCCCTCATGTAACATACGAGTTTTGTTTTGAATCGTTAATTTCGCACTTCCTTTACGAATATAAGAAAATTCAATACTACGATGCCAATGAGGAGGGATACAAGTGGTGTCGATAGGAAAATTGGAAGCTTTTATTGTTTCGGCATTGATAAGATGAATCATGACATCCTGATCAGGATTTGGTTTTATAATTTCATAAGTTGATTTCATATATGAATCACTCACTTTCGTATTTTGGGAATTTAAAACAAATAAAAACGTTTTCAATACATTGATTATATCAAAAAAAGGGAATTTTTAAATCAAAATAAGGAAACAAATAGAAAAAAGAAAGATATATAATAGTTAGTGTAAACGGATACATTGTATAGTAAAGGAGAGATATATCATGGAAAGTGGTTTTCATAAAAGAAATGCGATTCTTATCGCAATCGTTTGTTTTGTCTGTATGCTGATAGGATCTTTTTATGATTATCAAATATCATCTGCAGTATTTAATACAGATAGCTGGTTTGGAATTCTTGGGGCAGCCTATGGACAAATGCCAGTATCTTTAGGACTTATTCTAAGCAGTGTGTTGCTTTTTTCCATAATGGAAAAAAGAATGTGTATAAAAAGTGTATTGCAGGGAATTGCCTGCGTACTTATGTGTCTTCTTGGAGCAATGCAGATGTGGATGGAACCCATGATGTATATACCAGATATGAACATGGTGTTCAATACGATCATAAATATTGTGATCATTGGGGGAAGCAGTTATTTGCTGCTGCGTTATACAAAAGGCAGAGATCAACGCGAAGTGATGAGAGTTGTTAAGTTTATTATATTCGTTATTTTTGCACAGTTAATTTTGATCAATATTATCAAACCTCTTGCGGCAAGACCTAGAATGCGAATGCTGGAGGTTACACCGCAGGCTCATTTTCAAAACTGGTGGGAATTTGGCACTGCACAAAAAACCCAGCTTATGGCAATGCTTGGCATAGCCAGTGAAGAATTTAAGTCTTTTCCAAGTGGACATACGGGAAGTGCAGCAGTGTTATTGGCATTCTCTGTCTTGCCTTTGTTACATCAGGATAGTAAAAAAGCAAAACAGTGGTTTTGGATTGCGGTTGTGGTAACCATTCTTGTTGCTTTTTCAAGAATTGTTATGGGAGCACATTTCTTAAGTGATGTTACGATGGGATTTAGTGTGTCTTTCCTATGCAGCTTTGTTGGTTATAGAATATTCTTTAAGGAAAGGAAGGTAAAATAAAATGAGTTATATTTTAGGATTGGATGTTGGAGGAAGTGCTATTAAATATGCACTTATGGATAAAGAGGCAAACTTTATAGAAAAGGGTACGATACCTACCCCATTAGATACAAAAGAACATTTCATAGAGGCGATTGTTTCTATTTACAATAAGTATGAAGATAAATTAGAAGGTCTTGCCCTTAGCATGCCGGGAAATATAAATAGTGATACAGGACATATTGATACACCAGGGGCATTAGAGTTTAATTATAATACCAATATTTTTGATTCTATTCATGAAAAAATTCCAAATATAAAGATTTCTGTACAAAATGATGGAAAGTGTGCAGCATTGGCAGAACTTTGGATGGGAAATTTAAAAGATGTAAAAAATGGTGCTGTATTAGTATTAGGATCTGGAATTGGCGGAGGTCTTATTGCGAACAGAGAATTGCTTACAGGAAGTCATTTCTTTGCGGGAGAGTTATCGTATTTGATCGAAAATCCTGAAAGTGTTGGCTTTGAAAATGTATTTGCTATGCATGGAGGTACCGGTGCTTTATGTATGAGAACAGCTGCTTTAAAAGGATTAAAAGCAGAAGATGTTGATGGAAAACAGGTGTTTGAATGGATCAAGCAGCAAGATAAAGATGCATTAGAAGCATTTGATCATATGACAACGCATTTGGCCACACAGATTTTTAATATTCAATGTTTTATTGATCCAGAAATTGTATGTATTGGTGGAGGCGTATCAAAACAGCCTTTGGTTGTGGAAAAAATTAATGAGAAACTGAATAAAATTTATGAAAAAATGCCATTTCCTACACCGCGAGTAAAAGTTACAACTTGTAAATACAACAATGATTCTAATTTAATTGGTGCACTTTATAATTATATTCAACATGACAAAGGGGAATAAGTTATGACAAGAAAATATGATATACGATTATTAGAAAAACTAAAAGAAAGAGAAGGAAAAGGAAACTATAAAGGACAGGAATTGATCATTAAGCGTTTGCCAGACTGTGATGAAGATGGGGCAATGGATCCTAGACTTTTTGAAGATCAAAAAAAGATGTTAAAGATGTTGAAAATCATGCCAATGTTTATGGTGAAGAAAATGATGAAAGTAGATCCAGAACATATTGATAATTTAAGAGAAATGTTCAATGGAATTAAATCTGTACCGGTAGTTACCAGTGAGATTACAACAAAAAAACATGAAGTAGAAACTGCCAAGGGAATCACATGTGATGTTTATCAGTATACAAATGAAAAAACAACAAAAGAATCACCTGTTTTATATTACATTCATGGTGGTGGATTTTTTGGAGGACATCATGGTGTTGTCGAAGAATCTTTGAAACTGATGGTAGAGAAATTTGGTTTTACGATTTTTTCGGTAGATTATCGTTTGGCTCCTGAACATCCTTATCCAAATGGACATGAAGATGTATATGCGGTATTAAAATGGATTTATCAAAACGGGGAAATGTTAAATATTAATCCTGAAAAAATTTGTGTAGCTGGAGATTCCGCAGGAGGAAATCTAACACAATATTGTTCAACAAAAGATAGAGAAGAAAAAACAAATATGGTAAAAGCACAGCTGTTATTATACCCAACATTAAATATGTGTGGAGTTGAGGATGAATTTTTCAAATGGGATATCTCTTTGTATCCTATGATACCATCACAGAAAAAAGGATTAAGCAAGATGTTAAAGATGTTTGGTGGAATGACAGGGGGATTGGAACCTTTATTAAAATGTAAGAAAGAAGATGTATGTGGTCCTTATTTAAACCCATATACAAGAAAAGATCCTGAAAACAATCCGCCAACATTTGTAACGGCTGGAGAACATGATTATCTTAAAGTAGAAACTTTGGCATGGGCTGCAAAGCTTCATAAAGCTGGAGTAGAAACAAAAGCCATCGTTTATAACGGTCTAGGGCATGCCTACTTTGATAACTGCGGAGTATTGCCGCAAACAGAAGACTGTATAGAAGAAATGGGAAAATTTATTATAGAACATACAAAATAGAAAGGAAGCAGATAGTATGACTGTTCGATTTGAATATGATGGATTACCAATTATTAAAACAACAAGCGGGGAGTTAAAGGGATACAAATATGATGGAATTTATACGTATAAAGGAATCCCTTATGCACATGCGAAAAGATGGCAAATGGCTGAATTATCTTCTTGGGATGGTGTATTTGATGCGACGAATTATGGACGTGTAGCACCTTTGATGATGCAGGATAATCCAAAAGGAGAAATGAAGTGTCCACATATGTACTGGCCACAAGATGAAGATTGTTTATCTTTAAATATATGGACAAAGGATGTAAATAAAAAGAAACCAGTTATGGTATGGATTCATGGAGGAGGTTATTTTGCGGGTTCCTCTATTGAACAGCTTGCATACGATGGGGCAAATATTGCAAAGGAAGATTGTGTTTGTGTATCTTTGAATCATCGTTTGAATATTCTTGGGTTTCTTGATTTAGAGCCATTTGGGGAAAAATACAAGAATTCTGCAAATGCAGGACTAGATGATATTGTTAAGGCACTCACATGGATTCATAACAATATTGAAGCCTTTGGCGGAGATCCGGATAATGTTACTTTATTTGGACAATCTGGTGGTGGAATGAAAATTAGTTTATTGATGCAGATTCCTGCAGCAGAAGGGTTATTCCACAAAGCTATCATGATGTCTGGAATTGGTGGAAACTTTATGCCTCCATGTCCAAGAGAAAATGGAGATGGAACCTTAATCGTTACCAAAATGCTGGAAAAACTTGGATTAAGCGTAAACGATATAGACAAGCTTGAAACAATGCCATATCAGCAGGTATTTATGGCTTATGGACAGGCTATGCCGGAAGTTGTGAAAATGGGAGGATATGTAGGAAACAATCCACGTATTGATGATTACTGTTTAGGGGAAGGAAATATGAGTGAATTTACGAATCAGTCAAAAAATACACCGGTAATCATTGGTTCTGTATTTGGGGAATTTGGTGGATTTATGCCTCTTCCATTCGCAAAACATGAAGTATCAGATGAAGTGGTAAAACATGCATTAGAAGAAAGATTTAAAGAAAATACAGACGAATTGATTTCTTTGTTTAAAGAAGCATATCCAAATAATGCGATTGCAGACTTACTTGTTATTGACACCTTATTTAGAACATTAAACAATCAATTTACAAAAGATAAAGCAGCTTTGCATCAAGCACCTGTATACAATTATTTATTTAATGTGGACTTCCCATTTGATGGAGGAAGTGCTGCATGGCATTGCAGTGATATTCCTTATTTCTTTGGAAATATTGAAAAAGCACCTTATACAAACAGCATTCCTTATGCAGAAAAACTGCAAAGTGAAATGTTTGGGGCATTTTTGGCATTTGCGAAAACAAGAGATCCAAATCATGATGGTATGAAGCACTGGGACCCATCTACAGAAACACAAATTCATACGATGCTGTTTGGTAAAGATACGCATCAGGAAATTAATCATGATGAAAAACTGATGGCAAAATTAAAAGAGGTATTACCTGAATTAACAGCGGACATGTTAATGACAATGATGGATGATATGAATATTCAGCATTAAGAAAGCAAGCAGAAGACGATAAGTGAGGTTCTTCTGCTTTTTTTTAAAATATTTTCACTTAATTTTGTATTCTTATGGATTCATTTCGTAATGAATTATGAAGAGGTGGAGAATATGGAGAAAAGCTATCAGGATATTGAAGAAATGATTTATTATTTAGGAAAACTGTGTAGGGAAAAAGCAATTTTAAAGTGTGGAGAAGAAGAACAGGTTTATGATGAGGGGACAAATTTGTCAAAAGAAATACGAGAAATTTTAGTAAACTTAACATTATTTCAATGTCAAATCCTTTTAAATGATTATTTCGTTCCTATTAATAAAAACTGGTGGAAAGGAATTTATGAGAAACCATATTATGAACAGCAGAAAAACATTGCGGTGCATGCATTCTATCGTTGCTTAAATACTTAAAAAATGATATTATAAAATATGTAGGATGTATATAGTAAGCGATTACTAAACCCTAATAAATACTTTTTAAATAGTATCATTAGCAAGAGGAGGATATACATATGTTGAAAGGTATTGCGGCATCTGCCGGTATTTCTATCGCAAAGGCTTATAAGCTGGAATCACCAAAAGTTGAAATTGTAAAAAAAGAAGGAGACCCAGCAAAAGAAGTTGAAAAGTTCAATGCAGCTTTGGAAAAAACAAAAACAGATATTGAAGGAGTAAAAGAAAGAGCTTCTGAAAGATTATCTGCTGAAGAACTAGCTGTATTTGATGCACATTTAATGATGGCAGGAGATCCTGAATTTGCTGCTCAGATCATTGCAATGATTGAAAATGATAAAGTAAATGCTGAATTTGCTGCTGATACAGTTGCATCTCAGATGGTAGCAATGTTTGAATCTATGGATAATGACTACTTTAGAGAACGTGCTGCAGATATTAAAGATGTTACCTATCGTTTAAAATGCAATCTTTTAGGATTGACAATTCCTGATTTAACAAGCATTAATGAGGATTCTATCATTGTTGCTTACGATTTGACTCCATCAGATACAGCACAGTTAAATCACTTTGTAAAAGGTTTTGCGACTTCTATTGGTGGAAAAACAAGTCACTCTGCAATTATGGCAAACTCTTTGGAAATTCCTGCAGTAGTAGGTTGTGGAGATATTATGTCAGCTGTAAATCATGGGGATACAATGATTTTGGATGCTGTAGAAGGAAATGTAATTATTAATCCAACAGAAGAAGAAATTAAAGAATATGAAGCAAAAGCAAAAGCATTTGCGGAAGAAAAAGAAGCATTAAAAGTATTGGTAAATGCAAAATCTGTTACAAAAGATGGACATGAAGTAGAACTTGCTGGAAACATTGGTGGATTTAAAGATGTTGAAGGTGTATTGAAAAATGGTGGAGAAGGAGTTGGATTGTTCCGTACAGAATTCTTGTATATGGATAATGATCACTTCCCAACAGAAGAAGAACAGTTTGAAGCTTATAAAGCAGTATTAGAAGGAATGGGTGGAAAACGTGTTGTTGTTCGTACACTAGATATTGGTGGAGACAAAAAATTAAAATACTTCACATTCCCAGAAGAAATGAATCCATTCTTAGGATATCGTGCAATCCGTTTATGTTTGGATAGAACAGATATTTTCCGTACACAGCTTCGTGCGTTGATTCGTGCTTCTGTATATGGTAAATTATGCATCATGTTCCCAATGATTGCGACAGTAAAAGAATTCTGTGATGCAAAAGCTATTTATGAAGAAGAAAAAGCGAAATTAATTGCAGAAGGTGTAAAAGTTGCTGATGATATTCAGGTAGGTATGATGGTTGAAATTCCAGCTGCTGCAGTAAATGCAGATAACTTTGCTAAACATGCGGATTTCTTCTCAATTGGAACAAATGACTTGATTCAGTATTCTATGGCAGCGGATCGTATGAGTGAAAATGTATCTTACTTATATCAGCCATATAACCCATCTGTACTTCGTCTAATTAAAATGACAATTGATGGTGCTCATAAAGAAGGTAAATGGGCTGGTATGTGTGGAGCAATGGCTGGAGAAGAAAATGCAGTTCCTATTTTATTAGGTTTAGGATTAGATGAATTCTCAATGTCAGCTACACAGATTTTAAATGCTCGTAAAATGGTAAATTCTTTAAGCAAAGCAGAAATGGAAAAACTTGCTGAAGAAGCTGTATCATTGTCTACTGCTGAAGAAGTTCTTGAATTAGTAAAAAACAGAGTTTCTAAATAGTAGAGAAAATTATAGAAATTAAGAAGGAGGAAGTTTGTATTCTTCCTTCTTTTATCATTTTTTGTATATAGTGGATTAGATATGGTAAAATACAAGAAGGATAAAGAATGGAGAAATTATTATGGAATCTATGGAACAATTACAAAAAAGATTAAATTCCTCTAGTATGTATCTGCAAAGCAATGACATGAAAGTGGTAGAAGTAAAAGAAGGGTATGCAAAAGTAGAAATGCGTATAGATAAGCATATTTTGAATATACATGGGTTTGTTCATGGTGGGGCTTTATTCTCTTTGGCAGATACTGCAGCAGGAGCCGCAAGTTTTACAAGTGGAAGAGACAGTGTAACTTTATCTGGTACGATAAATTATATAAAGCCAGGAAAAGGTGGAAAACTTATCGGAATTGCACAGAAGATTTCTGCTGGAAGAACAACAGGTGTATATGAGGTATTTATCTTTAATGATGAAGATGTGTTATTGTCTAGGGCAACCTTTACGATGTTTTTTTTAGATGGAAATCGCTAGTTACTATTCACCGACAAGTAGAGATAAAATAGAATATAAATAAAAAGAAAGCTGGTAAATCACATGTACATTAAAAAGTCAGATTTCTTGAAAGATGATTTTGGAGATTATGATGATACAAACTACTTTAAATACGAATAACAGGGGGTGTTTCAACCATGTTAGATAACTCTAAAATAACTAATACAGATGAGCTGGAATTCGCTGTATTCTGTATCGAAAATATTGCCATTAGACTGGGAAAAAATGCCGAAGAAGTTTATCGGGCGTTGACTGAAAAAAGCGATATTTTACATAGCTATATCGTACCAGAGTATGAAATGCTTCATACCCAAAGCAAGGACTATATCATAGATGATATTATTGGTTTAATGGAAGAAAGGGGTATCCAATTATGATTTTATATCATGGCTCCTATGTGGATGTCCAAACTCCAGATTTATTACATTCCAGAAAAAATGTTGATTTTGGACGTGGTTTTTACACAACACCTATTTATGAACAGGCAGTAAAGTGGTGTGAAAAATTCAAGCGTCGTGGTAAAAAAGGAATTGTTTCTCGCTACAGTTTTGATGAAAATGCTTATCAGGAACTCCAGATTTTGAAATTTGAAAGCTATTCTGAAGAATGGCTCGACTTCATTTTGAAATGCAGAAGCGGAACTGATACAACTAATTATGATATAGTGATTGGCGGTGTCGCCAATGATAAGGTATTTAATACCGTTGAGCTTTATTTTGATAATCTAATTGGCAAAGGGGAAGCTATTCGCCGCCTGCGCTATGAAAAGCCAAACTTACAAATATGTTTTCGAACACAGAAAGCTCTTGATGAATATTTGCACTATGAGGGGAGTGAACAGCTTTGATTGCCAATCCTATTTTATTACAAAAAAAATATACTCGAATTATTGAGCGATTTTCGAAAAAAGAAAACTTATCCTTGGATGAGGCCTTAAGCTTTTTCTATCACTCAACCATTTATCGTCTAATCAGCGAAGGAGTATCGGATCTGCACTGTATGAGCGATGAGTATTTGACAGAGGAAATGATTTTAGAGTATAAAGAAAAATAGAACTATCTCAGTGCAAGCCAACTCTTTTCAATGATACATCACAATATTTCTGTTTGTATAATCTTTAATTTCAAAGGCATGACAAGGACTTTTGTCTGTCCTGTTTCAACAAGTCTCATATGATTTAGAGCAGCCAATGAATGCCTCTAAAGCTTGACTATAACCTTTCACAAGGCACTTTCCCCTCAATCAGCATTTAATGCTTTAAGTTTTGAAAAAAAGTTTTCCACATAGTAAAAAAACGTATGGCTGATGTCCTGAAAGTGCTTTTTTATCGTATTTATTTGAACGAAAATTTCGTCTAAAATACTATAATTTATTTGGGTAATCATTATCGCAATTTACAAAAAACTATAGACAAAAAAGACAATAAATAGTATCATATACTAGTATATGGTACTGCAGGAGTGGTGGAATGGCAGACACGCTGTCTTCAGGCGGCAGTGCGAGCAATCGCGTGAGAGTTCAAATCTCTTCTCCTGCACCAAATATGTATTATAACGGCTCTATATCGGCCGTTTTTTTTATTTATAAAGTATTCAAAATGTAACAATAAAGTGCATAGAAGAAAGTACGTTTAAATAGATTACTTGTGAAAAATGACACCGTTTTCATTAGTGAATCAAAAGTTTTTAAGCAAATCAATAGAAAATAAGGTAAAAAGATGGTATATTAAATTCTTTTTTATATGAAATTGGCTTATTTTTGTTATTTTTTTAACAAATTGAGGTAAAAATTTAAGAAGAGTATAGACAGCTTCACTTGTGAAATATATAATTAGTAATGTAAAGACGAGGAGGGAAGTAATGAATAAGAATATTGGAGAACTGATAAAACAAAAGCGTACGGAAAATAAGATGACACTTAAGGATATTAGTGAAGCAACCGATTTATCCATTGGCTTTTTATCACAGCTGGAACGAGGATTAACATCAATTGCTCAAGATACATTAAAAAAAGTCGCAAAGGCTTTAAATGTAGAAATGAGTTACTTCATGGATCAGCCAAAATCAAAAGAAAAAGTAGTGCTAAGAAGCTACGAAAAAGAAATTCTTAGAATTGAGGGTGGTTCCATCATTGAATATTTAATGACAAATATGGTTACCCAGGCTGAAATGTTACCAAAACTGGTAGAAATCCTTCCGCAGAAAGAAGTAGAAGAATCTTTAACATATTCTCATGAAGGAGAGGAATTCGTTTATGTTTTAGAGGGGATTTTAACTTTGAAGGTTGAAAACGAAGTTTATGATCTATATCCTGGCGATTGTGCACATTATCTTTCTACAAGAGCGCATAACTGGAGTAATCAGACAAACAAGGTTGTAAAATTCATTACGATTAATACCCCAAACCTTTTTAAAGAAACAGGAGAGACGATATGAAAGAGCCTACCATAGTGAATATTCAGAAATATTCTGTACATGACGGAGATGGCATTCGTACAACAGTTTTCTTCAAAGGGTGTTTGTTGAACTGCTGGTGGTGTCACAATCCAGAAAGTCAGAAATATACCCCTGAATTAATGTTTACAAAAGAAAAGTGTACGGGATGTGGATATTGCGAGAAAGCATGTACACATGATGCTATTACAGTGGAAAGTGATGGAATAGCCCACACAGATCCTTCAAAATGTGTATTGTGTGCAGATTGTTTAGATTATTGTGTTCAAAATAATCGTGAAATTGTAGGGAAAACTTACAGCATTAAAGAATTGATGAAAATCATCAATAAAGATGCTCACTTTTATGAAGAAAGTGGCGGTGGAGTAACTTTATCAGGTGGAGAAGTTATGACACAGGATATGGAATATCTGGAAGAATTATGCAAAGCATTAAAAGAAAAAGATTATAATATCGCAATTGATACCTGTGGTTATGCACCAAAAGAAAATTATGAGCGATTATTGCCATATGTTGATACATTCTTATATGATATCAAAACATTAGATGATGAAGTACATCAGAAGTATATGGGAAAATCAAATGATTTAATTTTACGTAATTTGGAATTTTTAGCTGATAACAATGCTAATATCAATATTCGAATTCCGGTTGTAGAACCTGTAAACAGTGATGAAGAAACAATGATGGATATTATCAAATATCTAAAAGAAAGAATCGGAATTGTAAAGGTAAATTTATTGCCATATCACAATACGGGAAGCAGTAAGTATGAAAAGCTGGGGCGTGAATATCCAGCAAAAGATTTAAAAGTGCCTAGCAAAGAGCATATGGAAAAGCTGAAAGTTCTATTTGAGGAACATGGTTTCAAACAGGTGAAGATAGGAGGATAAACAATGGAACTTAGAGGAATGAATGATCGTATCAAAAAGCTTAGACTTCAAAGTGAAGAAACTACACCACACATTTTTATGGAACGTGCAATGTTGATGACAGATGCTTATAAAAAATACGAAGGTGAAGTATCAATTCCAGAACTTCGTGCACTTTCTATGAAAGAAATTTTCTCACGTAAAACAATCACAATTGAAGATGGAGAATTGATTGTTGGGGATAAAGGGGCTGGTCCACAGTCTACACCAACATTCCCAGAGTTATGCTGTCATACTTTGGAAGATATGAAGGTTATGAATGATCGTGAACTAATTTGTTTTAAAGTTAGCGATCAGGATTTAAAACAGCAGGAAGAAGTTATTATTCCATTCTGGGAAAAACGCTCTATCCGTCATAAAATTATTAACTCTATGTCTCAGGAATGGAGAGATTGCTATGAAGCAGGTATCTTCACTGAATTTATGGAACAGCGTGGTCCAGGGCATACAGTAGGTTCTGAAAAAATTTATGCAAAAGGTTTCTTAGATTATCAAAATGATATCAAAAAAGCATTGGATTCTATTGATTATTTAAATGATCCAGAAGCAATCGAAAAAAGAGATGAACTTCGTGGTATGAGCATCATGTGTGATGCAATTATGATTCTTGGTGAACGTTATGCGAAATTAGCTAGAGAAATGGCTGAAAAAGAAACAGATTCAGCTCGTAAAGAAGAATTGTTACAGATTGCGGCAAACTGTGATGTAGTACCTGCACATAAACCACAGACATACTGGCAGGCTATTCAGATGTACTGGTTTGTACATTTAGGGGTTACAACAGAATTAAACCCATGGGATGCTTATTCTCCAGGACGTTTGGATCAGCATTTAAATCCATTCTATGAAGCAGATATCGAAGCTGGACGTTTGGATAAAACAAAAGCAAAAGAATTGTTAGAATGTCTATGGGTTAAATTTAACAACCAGCCAGCTCCTCCAAAAGTAGGTATCACTTTAAAAGAATCTTCAACATATACTGACTTTGCTAATATCAACACTGGTGGTATTACAGCAGATGGAGAAGATGGAGTTAACGATGTATCTTATTTGATTTTGGATGTAATGGATGAAATGAAGTTATTACAGCCATCAAGTAATGTACAGATTTCTAAGAAAACACCAATGAAGTTCTTAAAAAGAGCTTGTGAAATTAGCCGTAAAGGTTGGGGACAGCCTGCCTTCTATAACACAGAAGCAATTATTCAGGAATTATTGAACGCAGGAAAATCTATTGAAGATGCTCGTCGTGGTGGAACATCTGGATGTGTTGAAACAGGTGCATTTGGACGTGAAGCTTACATCCTTCAGGGATATTTCAACCTTCCAAAAATTTTGGAAATTACAATGCACAATGGATTTGATCCAGTTGGTGGAAAACAGTTAGGTCTAAAACTTGGTAATGCAGAAGATTTCAAAACATATGATGAATTATTTGATGCATATAAGAAACAGATTGAATATTTTGCAGATATAAAAGTAAAAGGTAGCAACATGATTACTCGTATTTATGCAAAATATATGCCAGCTCCATTCTTGTCAATTATTACTGATGATTGTATTTCAAGTGGAAAAGATTACAATGCTGGTGGTGCTAGATACAATACAAACTATTTACAGGGTGTTGGTATCGGTACAATTACAGACTCTCTTGCTGCAATTAAATATAATGTATATGATGAAAAGAAATTTACAATGGCAGAATTGATGCGTGCAATGGATGCTAACTTTGAAGGGGAAGAAAATGCATTGATTTATAACCTTGTATCTCGTAAAACTCCAAAATATGGAAACGATGATGACTATGCAGATTCTATTATGAAGGAAGTATTCACATTCTATAAAGATACAATTACAGGACGTCCGAACATGCGTAATGGACAGTGGAGAATCAATATGCTTCCAACTACATGTCATGTTTATTTCGGTGAAGTTATGCTTGCTTCTCCAAATGGACGTAAAGCACACAAACCAGTTAGTGAAGGTATTTCTCCAGAAAAAGCTGCAGACGTTCATGGACCAACTTCCGTTATCCGCTCAGCTAGTAAAATGGATCACCTTTCTACAGGTGGAACATTGTTGAACCAGAAATTTACTCCTGCTGTAGTTGCTGGAGAAGAAGGTTTAACAAATATGGCAAATCTAATTCGTTCTTACTTTAATATGGATGGACATCATATTCAGTTCAACGTTATCGATCGTGAAACATTAATTAAAGCACAGCAGAATCCTGCAGAATATCGTGATTTGATCGTACGTGTAGCTGGATATTCTGATCACTTCCGTAATTTAAGCAAAGAATTACAGGATGAAATTATTAACCGTACAGAACAAAGTTTTGACTAATTTGAAAGGAACATAGATTATGAGTAAAAAGATTGGGTTTATCGGTAGTGGAAATATGGGAGGTGCTATGATCGGTGGGATCATCAAAGCTTCCCTAACTGCTAAAGAAAATATTTATGTATCAGATATTAATGAAGCAAGTCTTAATAAAATGAAAGAAAGCTATGGGGTAAATACAACAACAGATAATGCTGAATTAGCTAAAGAATGTGATATTATCGTATTATCTGTAAAACCTTTCCTTTATCCAGTAGTTATCAATCAGATTAAGGATGTTGTAAAAGAAGATGTAATTATCGTTGTTATAGCGGCTGGACAGTCTTCAGCAGCAGTAGCAGAACTATTTGGAAAAGAAATTAAAGTTGTTAAAACAATGCCAAATACACCTGCACTAGTTGGAGAAGGTATGGCTGCAATCGCACCAGCTAAAAATGTATCAAAAGAAGAAACAGAAGAAATTGTCGCAATCTTCAACAGTTTTGGTAAATGCGAAATCGTACCTGAACATTTGATGGATGCAGTAACAGCTGTTAGTGGATCTTCACCTGCCTATGTATATATGCTGATTGAAGCTATGGCTGATGCAGCTGTAGTTGAAGGTATGCCTAGACCTCAGGCTTACAAATTTGCAGCACAGTCTGTACTAGGAAGTGCAAAAATGGTTCTTGAAACAGGAAAACATCCAGGGGAATTGAAAGATATGGTTTGTTCTCCAGGAGGAACTACAATTGCTGCAGTAGCAAAATTGGAAGAAACAGGTTTTCGTTCAAGCATTATGCAGGGAATGAAAGCTTGTGCTGATAAATCTAGAGAAATGTCTAAATAGAACTCATTTAATTTAAAAGAAGAATTTATTGAAAGATAGAGAGATGGTTATGAATATTACTACTATTATTATTACATTATTAGTTATTTTATTAGTTGGATATGCTGCATTCTTTGCATACGACTTATTTAAACATAAAGATGAATTTGAAAAAGAAACAAACTTCTGGATAACTGGTGTTATTGGGGCAATCGTTAACTTCTTTGATCCACTTGGAATTGGAGCATTTGCACCGCAGACAGCTTTATTGAAATTTACAAAACAAACAAGAGATAAACTGATTCCAGGAACAATGAATGTTGCCAATACAATTCCAGTATTATTACAGGCATTGATTTTCACAACTATTGTAAAAGTTGAAGCTTTAACATTGGTTGTTATGTTGGTAGCAGCTATGCTGGGAGCTATTTTGGGAGCTGGTGTAATTTCTCGCATGTCTGAAAAGAAAATTCGTTTGGTAATGGGATTTGCATTGGCTTGTACAGCTTTGATTATGTTAGCTAGTTTATTAGGATTATTCCCAATCGGTGGTACTGCTATTGGACTTTCTGGAGTTAAACTTGTATTTGCAGGAATCGTAAACTTTGTGTTAGGTGCTTTAATGACTGCTGGTGTTGGCTTATACAATCCATGTATGGTACTTGTTTATATGTTAGGTATGTCACCAGATGTAGCATTCCCTATCATGATGGGTTCATGTGCATTCTTGATGCCACCTGCTTCTGTAAAATTCATTAAAGAAGGAGCATATAACCGTAAATCTGCATTATCTATGTGTATTTTTGGTTCTATTGCGACTTTAGTAGCTTCTATTTTGATTAAATCACTTCCACTTGATGTATTGAAATGGATCGTTGTATGTGTTACAGTTTACACATCAACAGTAATGCTTCGTGCAGGTTTAGCGAAAGTAAAAGGGGCAAATAATTAAATTAAAGATAGAGATTAGAACATGATTGATTCTAATCTCTTTTTTTCAATTTTCTAACCTCATTGATTTTATTTATAGAAATGCAGAAGTAAATAAATTGACGTAAAAATATAGCATCATTATAATAATATGGAAATAGAAAGAGGGTATAACAGATGAAAAAAATATATACAGCATCGTTTATTTATTTTTTACTGGCGATGGCAGGAGGTGTTTTTTATAGAGAATTTACAAAGATATTTAACTTTACAGGAATAACAACATTATCTTATGTGCATGTACATTTCCTGGTATTAGGTACTTTCTTGTTTCTTTTGTTGTTAGTATTAACTAAAAACTTTTCTATACTAGACAGTAAATGGTTTTCACGTTTCTTTATAGTATATAATATTGGTCTTCCTGTAATGGTTGGTATGTTTATTTTAAGAGGAATCTTGCAAGTCACAGGAAGTGGAATAACAAGTGGAATGAATGGGATGATTGCAGGAATTGGCGGAGTTTCCCATATACTTTTATTTGTAGCATTGTGTATGATGTTTGCATCTATCAAACAGGCAATCAAAGAAGCAAAATAATTATGTTGGAAAAATAAAATATAGATCTACTAAATTCGTAGTATTTCAATAGCACCCATTTGGGTGCTTTATTTGTAGTAGATTTAACGAAAAAAATCAAGAGGTTATATATGAAATCTATTGTGTTCATTATGGGGAAATGGTATATATTAAGTAGAATGATACAAAAAGATGTTTACAAAAAAGTAAGAAACTAATATAGATTAAGGATTGTGGTAAAATAATCCTTAAACATAAATATAGCAGGAGATGATAACCATGGTTTTGTTTCTGTTATACGTTAAATCTTTCAGTGTTTAACAGTTATCTTTTCACATTAAAAAATAAAAGGAGTGAAAATCATGAATAAAGAAAACCTAAGAAAGTTTAAAGAAAGTGGAGAAAAATATTCTATTTCAAAGAGTTTTGCACAGTCTTACAATAGAGGAAGATTATTAATTGCAGGAATTCTCGCCTTGCTTATTTTAATTTTGTGTCTATAATATGTAAAAAATTCTTTTTAAAAAATGGTTCCAAAATCACATGCTATTTTGGAGCCACTTTTTCTTGTGGTACGCTAAGCATGGCATACATCTAGGTGGTGAAAGTCCACTGTGGGGGCGTTCATCGCAACCGCCAACCACTAGCCAAAGTCAAGGGTGTCCATCGTGAGGTGGAATCTGAAGGAAGACAGAGGCAAAACTCCGGTCTGAGGAACACGAATCACATCAGGCATATCATGGGGATGAGTGTGCATAACAACACAAAGTCCAAAAGAGTTGCGGATAAGACTGTGATATGTAAATGTGGCAGATATATGGAGGGAAAGAGGTATGACCTTATCTTGGGAGGTCTTGCAGAGGAAAAAAAAACCTAGTAACAACGAACTGCAAGAAGTCAGCAGACGTCATAGTAGCGAGGAAATTCCTGTAATGGGAATGGAGTGAAGGACAGAACAGATTTAGCAGTTATTGAAAATGAAATTGAAGGTATGTACGAAACCACGAAACAGTGAACAGACTAGGACCATGAGTAGACAAAGAACGGATGAAAGTGGAAGTCAGTGCATACATAGCGAAGAAATGGAGATAACGGAATATGAAAACAGAGGAAAGATTATTGGAACAGATGTTACATTTTACAAATCTGCAAACTGCATATGAGCGTGTAGTAAAGAATAAAGGTGCAGTAGGAATAGATGGAGTGGAATATACAGAGCTGGGAGCGTATTTGGGGAAATACGGGAAGGAAATAAAAGAACAGATACGTAACAAAAAGTATAAACCACAACCAGTAAAACGAGTAGAGATTCCAAAAGCAGATGGAGGAGTAAGAAATCTAGGAATACCAACAGTAGTAGACAGATTTATCCAGCAAGCAATCCTGCAGGTGCTCACACCAATTTATGAACCTAAATTCCATGAACATAGCTATGGTTTTCGACCAAAGAAATGTTGCGAGATGGCAATTATCAAGGTGCTGGAGTATATGAACGATGGCTTTCACTGGATAGTAGACATAGATTTAGAGAAGTTCTTTGACAATGTAAATCATGACAAGCTGATTACGTTAATCATGAAAGATGTGAAGGATGGAGAAATCGTATCTCTGATTAGGAAATATCTAAAAAGTGGAATCATGATAAATGATGAATATCGAGAATCCGTCATAGGAACACCACAGGGAGGAAATCTGTCTCCGTTATTGAGTAATATTATGTTGAACGAGCTTGATAAAGAACTGGAGGCAAGAGGACTGAATTTTGTGAGGTATGCGGATGACTGCATTATCTTGGTAGGAAGTTCAAAGGCAGCAGATAGAGTCATGGAGAATGTGTTCAAATTTATAGAAAAGAAATTAGGATTAAAAGTAAACATGACTAAAAGCAAAGTATCAAAGCCGAATGAAATAAAATATCTGGGATTTGGATTCTATAAAGACCTAACAGATGGATTATGGAAAGCAAAGCCACATGAAAAGGCGATACAGAAGCTGAAAATGAAATTAAAAAAGCTGACACAGAGAAGCTGGTCAGTGGAAATGGACTACCGGTTAGGTAAGATAAAACAGTGTATCGTAGGATGGGTAAATTATTTTAGAATAGGAAACTTCAGAGAGATATGTCGAGAAATAGATAGAAACATACGGTTTCGTATCCGGATGTGCATATGGAAGCAATGGAAAAGAATAAGAACGAAACATCATGCATTAAAACGATTAGGAATAGAAGAATGGAAAAGCAGGTCATGGTCAAACAGCCGAAAGGGCTATGCAAGATGTGCAAGCACATTTTTAAAAGTGGCAATATCCAATAAGATACTAAAGAAAAGAGGTCTAACATCCATGTTAGACCAATATCAGAAAATACATATTCTAGTATAAATCTGAACCGCCGTGTGCCGAACGGCATGCACGGTGGTGTGAGAGGACAGTAATTGAACTAATCAATTACTTCCTACTCGATTATTTGTTAAATTTTTTATCTTTCAAAAAAAGTATTATCATGATCTTTTATACTTGCTTATTCTTTTTGATATGCCATAGATAAAAGATGGCTAAAAGAGCACAAAACAACTCACAAACAGGGAAAGCTAGCCATATACCTGTTATACCAAAACATATAGATAAAAGAAAGGCGCATAAAATAATTCCAAAAAATCCTCTAAATAAAGCTAAAATAGATGAGTATTTGCTTTTTTCAATGGCGGCTAGCCAGCTGATAGTAGAAATATTGATGCCTGTAAATAAGAAACCAAGAAAGTAAATACGTAATCCATCTGAAGCAAAATTAGCAAGAGTCTGATTGTTTTCACTGTTAAAAATCGCAATGATATCTCCTGTAAATAGATATACAAGAAGAATAAGAAGGATACTAACGATAAAAGATACTTTTAAAGATAATGTTAATAAATGATTGATATTATTTGTTTCTTTTTTACCATAACATCGACTGATCAAAGGTTGACAGCCCAGAGATATACCTGTAAATATCGCAATCGAAACCAAAGATAAATTGGCAATGATGCCATAAGCAGCAACTGCAATATTGCCAGCTTGTGCCAAGAGTAAAAAGTTAAAAACAATTAAAACGATTCCTGAAGAAAATTCATTTATAAAAGAAGAGAAGCCTAAGGTAAATATGGTTTTTAAATAAGAGATTTTCAAATCTTTTAAAACAAACTTTAAAGAATTTGTTTTTTTAAAAAAATGAATAGATAAAATACATAGACTGATGATAGGAGCTAATCCAGTCGCAAAAGCGGCACCAAAAATACCCCAGTTAAGTGGGTACATAAAAACATAATCCAAAATGATATTTGATAAACTTCCAATTAACATCCCGCTCATAGCTAGTTTCGGATCATTGTCATTTCTAAGATAAGCAATCATAATATTATTCAAGATGAAAAAAGGGGCAAAGCATAAAATGGTTTTTAAATATAAAGTAGTTGTTGGCAATATTTCTCCATTTGCACCTAATATAGATGCGATGTCTTCGCTAAAAAGAATACCTGTCATACATAATAAAATTCCAGAAAGTGTTCCAAAAAGAAATGTAAAGCTAAATAAAGAAGAAGCTTCTGCATTTCTTTTCTGACTATGTAAAATAGTAAATCGTGTGGCAGAACCAATCCCCAATAACAAGGCAAAGGCAGACATTAGATTATATACAGGTATTGCGATATTTAAGGAAGCTAGTCCATTGCTACCTAAACAGGCAGAGATAAAATACGTATCTGCGAGTACGTATAAGGAAATAGCGAGCATTCCTAATACATTGGAAGATACATATTTCATAAAATCGTTTCGTAATGTATTCATGTATTTCCTCCTAAGAATATGTATGAAATTATATCAAAAAAGAAAAAGAGAAATCTCTCTTTTTATAATTTTTTAGGATGCATCATATAAGAAACAATGCTTCCATATCCATTTTTAAATGTTTGCGTATATTCATCAAAAGATATATCACTGGAATAATACATGATTTCAAAATCCTGTGTAAAGGCATTCACACGTAAATGAGATCTTAAAAAACCATTTGTCATATAAAACTGCTTTCTTTTTTCACGTAGTTCTTTATGTTCTTTTAAGCATTCCATCGTATCTTCAATTTCCAGGAAAATTCTTTTACCTTCATATTTGTTCTTTAATAAGGTTAATGCAGTACTTCCATATCCTTTCCCTCTGCAGTTTTTATCAATGGCAAAATAATCAATAAATACCATGTCTTTATGTTCTACTGCAATAAAAAGTCCTACACAAACTTCATCATCTATTAAAGCATATAGTTTTACATGTTTTCTTCTGAATAGAAAAAATGGCTTTTTTTCAACAGCTGGGAAAGCTTCGTTGTAAATTTCTTTTATTTTCTTTTTATCTTCTGCATTTGCTAATCTAAGAATCATATACTTCCTCCTGTCTTATTATTATACAATAGAAACAACGATTCTGCCTAGCTATCTATTCGTGTTATAATACAGGAAAGGAAGGGATCATAATGGAACAGGAATCTTTATTTGAGGAAGTATCTTTTCAGCCTTTAGCAAGCAGAATGCGTCCTGCATCTCTTAGTGAATATGTAGGACAAAAACATTTGGTTGGGGAAGGAAAAGTTCTTTGGAAACTGATTGAAAAAGATCAAATCACAAGCATGATTTTCTGGGGACCTCCAGGAGTAGGAAAAACCACATTGGCAAGAATTATTGCGCATCATACAAAGTCAAGATTTATTGATTTTTCTGCGGTTACAAGTGGAATAAGAGAAATACGACAAGTTATGAAAGAAGCACAGGACAGCATGGTATATGGACAAAGAACGATTTTATTTGTAGATGAAATACATCGTTTTAATAAAGCTCAGCAGGATGCTTTTCTTCCTTATGTAGAAAAAGGAAGTATTATTTTAATTGGTGCGACAACTGAAAATCCTTCCTTTGAAATCAATTCAGCATTATTGTCTCGCTGCAAGGTCTTTGTGTTAAAAGCTTTAGAAGATGAAGATATTTTGGAATTGTTGAAAACAACGCTGCATAGCCCAAAAGGACTTGGCAAGGAAAACATACAAATAGAAGAATCTATATTGAAACAATTGGCTGCATTTGCGAATGGGGATGCCAGAGTGGCGTTAAATACATTGGAAATGTGTGTGTTAAATGCAGAAAATACAGATGGTGTACAAATCGTAAATGAAGAGGTATTGGCACAATGTATTTCACAGAAATCTTTATTGTATGATAAAAAAGGAGAAGAACATTATAATTTGATTAGTGCCTTGCATAAATCAATGCGAAACAGCGATGTACAGGCATCTATTTACTGGCTGGCAAGAATGCTGGAAGCAGGAGAAGATCCGCTGTATATTGCCAGAAGACTTGTTCGTTTTGCTAGTGAAGATGTCGGTATGGCAGATAGCAGAGCATTGGAAATCTGTGTGTCTGTATATCAGGCATGTCATTTTATTGGAATGCCTGAGTGCAGTGTACATTTAACACATGCAATCACTTATTTATCCTTAGCTCCAAAAAGCAATGCATTGTATATGGCATATGAACATGCCAAAATCGATGCGATGAAAATGCGCAGTGAACCAGTGCCTTTGCATTTACGAAATGCAGTAACCAGTTTAATGAAAGAACTGCATTATGGAGAAGGATATCAGTATGCACATGATCATGAAGATAAATTAACCGCAATGAAATGTCTTCCTGACTCGTTACAAGGCAAGCTATATTATAAGCCAACAATCCAAGGCTCGGAACAAAAAGTAAAATTACGTATGGAACAGATTGAAAACTGGAAGAAAAACAATACATGATTCTTCTTGTATATACGTAAATAGAACTATAAAATAAATTAGAAAAGGAATATGGAAAGGGGCGTATTAAATGAGTGATACGATAGTAAAATGCAAAGCTGTTTTTTTTGATATTGATGGAACCTTTTATGATCATGTGACAAATCAAATCTTGCCATCTTCCATACAGGCAGTAAAAGAGCTAAAAGAAAAAGGGTATAAGGTTGCCTTGTGTTCTGGAAGACCTTTGCGTATGGCGAAAGAACTTCCTTTATTTGAAAATATTTCATGGGATGGTTTTGTTGGAAGTGCGGGAAATGTAGTCTATGATGAAAATTTAAATATATTAGTAAAAAAAGGATTTGCAGATGAAGAATTGCAAAACATATTTTCTATTGCGAAAGAAAAGGATATTGCCTGTTACGTAAATGGGGAAGATGTGTATTTAACAAAAGATGATGAAGAGGCAAAGAAAGTTTTAAAACAGTTTCATGTAGAAATACCAAAAGAAATAAGAGAGTATAAAACAGGAGATCAGGTAGAAATGATTAGTATGTTTAAAGGATATGATTATGATTATTCTGCTTTCTTAAAGGTAAAAGATTTGCGACTTCAAAAATCAAGTGGTGTCATTATGGATATTGTGAAAGATGGAGTAAACAAAGTACATGGCATTGATGCATTGATGGAATATTGGGGCTTAAAAGAGCATGGATATATAGCATTTGGAGATTCTATGAATGATAAAGAGATGCTGGAACATGCTAATATTGGAATTGCCATGGAAAATGGTGATGAGGCTTTATTTTCCTATGCAGATCATGTATGTGGACCCAGCCATAAAGACAGCATTTATCAAATGTTGAAAAAAATGCATGTTCTATGATTTTACAGTAAGGATATGGTATAATACGAATACCTAAAGGAGGTAATAATTATGAATGAAAAAAGAAAACTAGTCTTAGTAGGAACTGGCTTTGTAGGAATGAGCATGGCATATAGTTTCTTAAGTACCGGTGGAATAGATGAACTTGTTTTAATTGATGTAAATGAGGCAAAAGCAGAAGGAGAAGCAATGGATCTTCAACATGGTCTTCCTTATGCCAGAGGAAAAATGGTAGTAAAATCTGGAGGCTATGAAGAATGTAAAGATGCCAGTGTTGTTGTAATTACTGCAGGTGTTACAATGAAAGAAGGAGAAACTCGTTTAGATATTGCGGCTAAGGATACGATGATTATCAAAAGTGTAACGGAAAATATTATGAAATCCGGCTTTGATGGAATTATTGTTGTTGCCAGCAATCCAGTTGACAGTATGACATATGTTGCACAGAAAGTTAGTGGACTTCCAAAGGAAAGAGTTATCGGTTCTGGTACGATTTTAGATACTGCAAGACTTCGCTACTTAATGAGTGAATATCTAAATATCTCCAGCAATAATATTCATGCATATATTATGGGAGAACATGGAGATAGCAGTTTTGTTCCATGGACACATGCCTATGTAGGATGTAAGAATTTATTGGAACTGTTAGATGAAAAAGGAAAAGATTTATCTGATTTGCATGGTATTTATGAGCAGGTACAGCAGGCAGGATATGAGCTGATCAAGCGTAAGAAATCTACATATTATGGAATTGGTTTATCTTTAAATCGATTAGTACATGCAATCTTAGATGATGAGAATGTTATTTTAACGGTATCTTGTTATCAGGAAGGTGAATATGGACAGGAAGGTCTGTATATTGGAGTTCCTGCGGTTATCAATCGTCAGGGAATTCGTGAAATTGTAAAACTGGATTTAAATGAAGTAGATCAGGCAAAATTTGATGCAAGCTGCAAAGCGTTGAAAGAATTAAATACCGATGTAATTGATCCATTATTATAAGTAAAAAGTCATGTTCGCATGACTTTTTTAGAAAAGAGGGGAAATGTATGGAGTATACAATGATAGCGACATGGAAAATGTCTTATGATGGGATAGGTCTTGCGAAAGAGGCATTGGAAAAAGGGTGCAGTGTAAAAGAGGCGATTCGAATTGCCATTCAAAACGTAGAAGAACGAGAAGAATTTATTTCTGTAGGTCATGGTGGATTGCCCAATATAGATGGACATGTTCAGCTTGATGCGGCTTATATGGATGGGGATACCCTTGATTTTGGCGGTATAATCGAGGTAGAAGATATAAAAAGCCCAATTGCAGTTGCACAGGATTTATGTGGATTAAAATGTAACTGTCTTTTATCTGGAAAAGGTGCAGAGTCTTATGCGAAAAAGAAAGGTTTTCCATTTGAAAATCATCTTTGTGAGTCCTCGAAAAAAAGGTGGGAAGAAAAGAAAAAAGAAGATATAGAAGATATAGAAGAGCTTCAAGCATATGAAGGTCATGATACCGTATGTGTACTTGGTAAAGTTAAAAAACATCTGGGGGTAGGGGTATCTACAAGCGGACTGTTTATGAAGCAGGAAGGTCGTGTAGGAGACAGCCCTATTATTGGCTCAGGATTTTATGCAGATTCTTTGATAGGATGCGCTGCCGCAACAGGTCTTGGAGAAGATATTATGAGAGGCTGTTTGTCTTTACGTGTTGTGGATAAAATGGCAGAAGGAAAACATGTACAGGAAGCAGTAAATGAAGTTTTAGATGCACATATAAAACGCATGGCATTGATGAAAAAAGATTGTGATGCCATAAGTTTGATTGCGATGGATAAGGATGGAAATTGTGCAGCCTCTACCAATATTTGTGAGTTTCCATTTGTGGTTTTACAGGATAATGATATAAAACTGTTTGTCGCAACATATAAAGAAGGCATGCATAATGTATTTGAAGCTGATGAAACGTGGTTAAAACAGTATAAAGGAGATTAAAAAAACAGAAGATTTTTGTCTTCTGCTAATCAAAGTAAGTAACTTTCTGTGGATCGTAGCGATCCACTTTTTCTTTTGTTTCTGCAGGATAGCCAACAGCTATAACACCTACGGGTAATAGAGTATCTTCTAAGTGATAGTATTGTCTAAAATTATCAATTCTTTCCTGCTTTGGACCAACGGCACACCAGCAAGTTCCTAGTCCCAAATGCACGCCTTCAATGAGGATATTCTCAATCGCAGCAGCACAATCTACATAAGAATATTCTACACTATCGGTTTCTTTCGTATCACTCATTACAAGAATTGCACAAGCTGCTTCTTTCATCATTCCTGTATAAGGCTGCAGCTCTTGCATAGTATTTAGTGCTTCTTTGTTTCGAATAACTAGAAAACGCCAATCCTGTCGATTACGTGCTGTTGGGGCATTCATTGCGGCACGAAGCAGTTTTTCTATTTTCTCCTCTTCTACTTTTTGAGTTGTAAAATGCCGAATACTTTGTCGCTCATATAGTTCCTTTAACATAACGTTCACCTCTATCGTAAGTATACAACGAAAAAGAAAAAAACGATAGAGAAAATTTCTATCGCTATTTTAAAGTGGAAGGTTTTATTAAATTGGATTTCGGATTTAGAAGATACTCTGGATCTTCCTTGATGAGGGTATCGATTGTCACAAACTGATATCCTTTTGCGTCTAATTCTTTTAATAACTGCTTAATTCCTTTTACTGTATCTTCATGTATATCATGCATTAAGACAACTTCATAGCCAACTTCTGCATTCTTTTTCACGATCTTACTCATGATAGAGGCATTATGGTTTCTCCAGTCTTCAGAATCAATATCCCATAAAACCATATCCAAACCACATACATCTTTCATTGTTTGATTTATTGCCCCAAAAGGAGGACGGAAATATCTTGGTTCAAATCCACTGGCTTGAAAGATCGCATCATTTACTTTATAGATTTCTTCATTTACATCTTCTTTTTTCATATATGGAGGTTGTGCTGCTATATGTATGGAATGGTCCCAGGAATGGTTTGCGACTTCATGGCCTCTTTTATATACATCTTTAACGATGTCTGGATTTGCTTTTGCGTTTTGGCCAAGCATAAAGAAAGTAGCGCGTCCATTGTATTTTTCAAATTCTGCCATGATTTCTTTTGTGTTTTTGTAGTGAGGACCATCATCAAATGTAAATGCAATCAGTTTTTTTCCTTTTTCTACTTTAGGCTGAGGAGCTGGAGTAATTGGATCTTTCATATAATAAGATGGAATATTTTTGTTTGTTAAGGCTATGTATTTTTTGTTTTCTTTATAAGGAACAGAAATCTTTTGGTTTTTCTTTCCTTCTACATAGAAACTAAGTTCATTTTTACCAATCGTAAAAGAAGAAAGATTTTGTTTTTTTATGAGATTCTCTTTGATACCTGCATCTTTAGCTTTTGTTTTCATCATGGCTATATAATCTCTTCGAAGAACATCATCTACCTGCAAGAAACGATTTCTTTTTTTGTCGTAGTTGTAATATGTATCTTCCTGCTGAAGAACTTTATCTTCTTCATCTACTACTTTTTTATGAAATACAAGTGAAATATAAGTATCAAAGATTTCTTCAGTATCATAATCAATACTTACATAATGCATGCTGTTTTTATCTTTTAAAGGAACAGCCTGCTGTTTTCCATATTTTGTGATTTCTGAATCCAGATTTTTAATATCGAAAGCAGGGTAGTAATAAGATATGAAATATGCATCTTTTTCTTTTTGTGTCGTATGCTTCATTTCACCAGCAAGCTTTGTGTCTTCCTTGTACGTTTGATAAGCAGCATATGGATCATGAAACAGCCATGTAACTCCTTTAAAAAGCAGAAAACCAGCGATAAAAATACCGGCAAGCAAGATTGCCAGATGTGACCATTGTATACGTAAATGGGATAAATTTTTATTTAATTTTTTCATGTAATCCTCCTGATAGGCAAATGTTTCATATATATATATATATATATAAAATCTTTAAGATTGATGATCTTTTTTGCCTTTATATTATGACATAAAAAAGAAGAGATAAACATGTAAAATTATTAAAAAAATCTAAATTTTTATTTATAAATAGAAAGATAACCTTCCTCTTTTAAACAGCGTATGATCATAATGATATTTGGAAGAAAAAGGAATCCTAAAAAGCCAAAAAGTTTACCTCCTATATACATGCATAGAAGCAAAATAAGAGGATGGATCCCCATTTGTTTTCCCATGATTTTTGGCTCTAATAGATTTTTCGTAAGCGTTGTAAGAAGATAACAAATAAGCAAGCCTACCGCAAGTTTTTTCTGTCCATTTAAAATACAAAATAAGATCCATGGAAGAAGTATCATTCCGCATCCAAAAACAGGCAAAGCATCAAATAAGCAAATAAAAAAAGCTAATAAAAAAATATTGTTTAAGTTGAGAAAATGAAAAATAAAAAGGAGTTCTATAAATACGATAAAAGAAAGAATGAGATTTGCTTTTATCATGTGCAGGATGCTTTTTTTTAAGAACGTGGAAGATGCCAGGACAACATTTCTTGTATTTTGTGGAATCTGCTTTATAAGAAAAGCAGTAATTCGTGGATAATCCATTTGAAATAAAAAACTGGAAAAGATCGTTATAAAAAAAGAGAGTAAAAACTTAGGCAGCTGAGAGAAAAAATTTTGTAAAAAGTTTAATATTGACTGTATAAGAGAGGATAGAAAAGAAGTAAAAGAAGAGTAAAATGCATTTTGTATCGCAGATAAAAATGTGGATAAATCAAAGGAAGATGAAAGAAGAGAAACGCTTTGTGTTGTGTGTTGTTCAAAGTAAGGAGCCAGTGTACTTTGATACCATTGACTAAATGGTTCTAAATATATTTTTATGTAGTGGTAAGCTTTCCATAAACATAAAAACAAAACGGTAAATAAAACAGTATAAAAGAATAGGATACAGAAGATAGATAATATTTTTTCATGGATGCCTAGAGACTGGTGAAGTTTACGTATAAGAGGACGCATCATATAGGCTATAAAAAAACCGGCAAAAACAGGGAAGAAAGCTGGTAATACATATTGGAAAAAAATATAAAAAAGAGAAAGTAGAATGGAGAAATAGATTATCTGAATGATAAAGGAACGTTGTTTTTCTGTATTCATGCGATCACCTTTTCAAGTATATGTTAATTTATATAAAGACATGAAAAAAACATCGCTATTTGCGATGTTCATCCAAGACTTGAGATATACGTTCAAATATTTCCTTTCTATTTTCTCTGTGATGAGGGAAGGCTTTCTTTAAACGTTTTACAGTATGTTTTTGGTGAGAGCGAAACAATTGAATTTTATTGCGTAATTCCTGGATATGAGCAAGTAAGATTTCATCTGCATCCGTACTGTCTAAAATTCTTTGTATGGTTTGTGAAAGTGGTTCTTCCTGTGGGAAAATGTTTGCTTGTTTAAATAAAGTACGAAGTGTATGAATGCTTGTCTCGACTGCTCTGAAATCGGCATTTTTTCGAAGAAGTGCAAATGTTGTTGTGACAAGGTCTGCAAGAAAACCAATACTTAACAAGCTGCCTATGATCCATTGCTGTGTATGTGTCAGTTTTTGTAGTAAATCTAATATAACAGGATGAATACCATAACATACCACAAGAGCCATGATACCGAATAAAATAGCATTTAATAAACAAACACGCCCATTAATGTTGAATCGATAGTTTGAATAATCCCACCAGCGTGTATGAAACATAATCTCCATTAACCAGCTGGTAATATATTCCAGTGTTGTTACTAGTATGGTACCTGCAATAAATAACGTTACGGGATGTTGTTTATATGGCAACAACAAAGAAATAACCAATAAAGCTCCTACTCCATAAATAGGACAGTAAGGTCCTTCTAAAAATCCGCGGTTTATAAATTTTTTGGCAGGAATGGAACAGTAAACACATTCACAGCACCATCCTAAAAAGCTATAACAGAAAAAAAGTAATATTTGTATCATTATATAAACTCCTTATATAGACGTGAATCGCTATAATCTTGTATACACATTTTTAATGAAGAAGTTTCTTCGCTGCATACACCGATAACCTCTAATCCCGCACTATGTGCTGCATGAATTCCATCTTTTGAATCTTCAAATACGATGCATTCATGTTTGGACAGCTGTATGGCTTTTAAAGCCTCTTCATATATTTGGGGATCAGGCTTGCTTCTTTCAACTTGCTGAGAAGTAATGACATAGGAAAACAGGTTTTCCATATGTTTTATCTCAAGTATATACTGTGCAATATCACTTGCATTATTCGTGCATAAACAAAGAGTATAGCCTTTCTCTTTCACATGATGAAGAAATTTTAATGCATCCTTTTTGAGTTCTGCTTCTTTGTAATGCATACATAGATAAGCATGTATTTTTTGAATAAGATCTTCCCCTTCCTGTTTATTTGTACATTCTAAGCGTACCTTTTTCTCCATCTCGGCAAAACTATGAATTCGTTTCTTTAAAATATCCAAAAGCAGATCTTTTTGTGTCTGATTTAACTCTTTGAAAATTAATGAATAGTCAAAATTATTATAAGTATTGATCAGTGTTCCATCCAAATCAAATAGTATTCCTCTTTTTCTCATAAAAACCACTCCTAACGAAACAGATATTTTTAATTTTATCACTTCCTCTGTGTATGTCAATGAAAGAAAAAGCATGTCAATGCGACATGCCGATTTTTACTTTGTACGTTTAATATAAGAATCAATGTGTCTTTCTACTACAGAAAATGGGGCAATTCCACTTTCCAGCAAAGCGGTATTAAAATCTTTTTCTTTAAATTTATTTCCTAGTTTATCCTGTGCGTTTTCTTTTAAATCTATAATTTCTTCATAACCCACATAATAAGGCTGGAAAGCGGCAGGGTTTGCCCATAACTGATTGTATAAAGGTGTTGCCTCTTCTTTTGACAATGCAAATCCAAATTCACTCATATAATCTGTAAATTGTGTAAGATCCCATCCCTCATAATGAATTCCAATATCTGCGCCAATAACAAGACAGTAAGAAGCAAGCTCATTTTCTTTAAATAGCTGTAATAATTTCTGGTTCATATTATCTAAATACTTAAAACTTTCATATTGTGCATATACAGCGTATCCTTCTACATAGGCATTTTCATTAATCAGGGTTTTCGCAAAGTTGTTGTCGATGTTTTCATATAAATAGGCATATTGATACATATGACCAGGAAATCCTTCATGTGAAACGGTGGAATAAGTAGAAAGGGATTTGATATCACTGCTTTTTGGGTTAACACGAAGCTGTTTGATAGAATCTCCATCGATAGATGGAATATTGAAATAAGCCGCAACACCGGAATCAGATGCGATTTCTTCGTTGATGTCTTTTATGTTATATTTTAAATTTTTAACTTCTGGAAAATCTTGAAACATATCTTTTTTTATATCTTCCAGTATTTGTTCATAGCTGGTATATGATGTTTGCGGGAACTGGTTTGAAGACAGTGCTTTTAAAAGCTCTTCATCATCAGAAAGATTTGACACGATATCCTGTATGTTCGAAATATGTGCATAGAAAGCATCTTCCATCATTTTCTTTACTTCTTTTGGTGTCTTATCTGAACCGATGGATTGCTGGAGTAAAAGTTTATAATACTCTTTTCCATTTTCAAATGCAGATAAACTTTTCGCATTTTTTACACCTTGTTTTTTAAATGTATTCATAGTATCTAAAATATTTTGATAAGCAGGAAGGAAAGAAGCTGCAAACGCTTTTTTTACTTGCTGTTTATAATCGCTTGTTTTTGTATCAGAAAGATGTAAAGCATCAATAGAATCATATAAAGAAGTTAAAATAGAACTATTTTCTCCTTTTTTTACTATGTTTTCACAATAGCTGATGATAGAATCCAGATCCAGCATTAAAAGACCTTTTTCTGCCTGTATTTTTGTATATTCTATTGCGCTGTCTACATAATCATCAACATCTTCCAATAATAAAATCAAATCTTTTACATCTTGTTCATTTCTTAATTCCCAATCGGCAAACAAGGTAGGCAATTGATAATGAAGTCCACCCATACTTTCAAATGCAGAAGCATAATAGTCAAATTTATCATCGCTCATTTGTTCGTATAAAGAAGCGCTTCGCTCAATGCTGTCATAAATATCCTGCTGTGTATCTGTAAGTGCATTTCGTTTGAATTTTTTAAATTGTTCATATGTTTCTTTTGTTTTTTTTTCTTCTTCTTTTTGTTCCTGCATGTCCATGCGAGTGCCAAGATTAATTTCCATGTTTTCTTTGGAAACACCAAAATTTTCCGGTTTGTTTAAATATACATGAGAAGTTGTATAATCACTTTCCATTGTTTCAATAAATTCATTATTTAAAAAATCATTAAATTTTTTCTGTTCTTCACCAGGGTCAACTCGCTGACATCCAAAGCTGGATAACAATAATGCAGAAGCTAATAAGAATGCTGATAATCTTTTTGTTTTCATGATCGTTCCTCTCTTTTTATTGTAAAAAGTGAACCAGTATGCTTCTTGTTTATAACTTTGCTTTACCAGTTCTTTTTGTTATGTCTATTTTATCATATATTCCTGCTGGAGAAAAAAGAATATGATATTTGTATATCTTTTAGGGATATCTGCGTAATTGTTTATGCATGGTTTTCATTTACAATTTATCTTTCTGTTTTTATAATATTAACATTGAAGAGATGAGGGATGTCATGAAAAAAGCAGTGATAGGAATATTGGCACATGTAGATGCAGGAAAAACAACATTGTCAGAAAGTTTGTTGTATTTATCAGGCACGATAAGAAAAAAAGGACGTGTAGATCATGGGGATACTTTTTTAGATTATAATGTACAGGAAAAAGAAAGAGGAATTACGATTTTTTCTAAACAGGCAAGGTTTCAATGGGACGATTGTATTTATACTCTTGTAGATACACCGGGACATGTTGATTTTTCATCAGAAATGGAAAGAGTCTTGCAGGTTTTGGATTATGCTGTTTTAGTTATTAATGGACTAGATGGTGTACAGGCACATAGTGAAACAATCGTAAAGCTTTTACATCATTATCAGATTCCTTATATTATATTTATCAATAAGATGGATTTATCGCATCATACAAAAGAAAAACTGATGAAAGATCTACAGGAACATTTGCATAGTGGCTGTGTAGATATTAGTGTTTCCAAAGAAGAGTGGATGGAAAATGCAGCTATGTGTGAAGATGCATTAATGGAAGAATATATCGAAACAAATATGCTTTCTGCAACATCCCTTCAAGATGCTTTTTCAAAGCAGAAATGGATTCCATGCTTCTTTGGTTCCGCATTAAAAATGCAGGGAGTAGAAGAGATGCTTCAGGGTTTAACTGCGTTGATCAAAGAAAAAACATATCCGACTTCTTTTGGTGCTCGTGTATTTAAAATCACACATGATGAAAAAGGAAATCGCTTGAGTCATGTAAAAATTACAGGGGGAAGCTTAAAAGTAAAAACGAAGCTGAAGGAACAGGATAAAGTGGATCAGATTCGTATATATTCAGGGAATCGTTTTCAAGTGGTGGAGGAAGTACAGGCAGGGGATATCTGCTGTCTTCAAGGTCCAAAAACGCTGTATGCAGGGGAAGGACTGGGAATAGAAAAAGAAGGAGAAGCTCCGCTATTAACATCGTATATGCGTTATCGCATGCTTCTTCCAAAAGGAAGCGATGTTCATAAAATACTATTACAGTTAAAAGAATTGGCACAGGAAGATCCACAGCTGCATGTTTCTTATAATGAACGATTTGAAGAAATCTATGTACAGCTTATGGGAGAAATACAAATTGAAGTGTTAAAATACCAGATGAAAGAGCGCTTTGAGTGTGAAGTAGATTTTGATGAAGGAAGTGTTATGTATAAGGAAACCATAGAATCACCAGTTGTTGGTGTAGGACATTTTGAACCTCTTCGTCATTATGCAGAAGTACATCTTTTATTAGAACCACTTCCATCAGGAAGTGGAATACAGTTTGTAAATGACTGCTTTAAGGACTTAGGGGAAAACTGGCAGAAACTTATCATGACACATTTACAGGAAAAAGAACATATTGGGGTGTTAAGCGGATATCCGCTTTGTGATATGCGAATTCGTTTGATAGGTGGTAGAGCACATCAGAAACATACAGAAGGCGGAGACTTTCGCGAGGCAACTTATCGTGCAGTTCGCCAGGGCTTAAAATGTGCAAAAAGCATTCTTTTAGAACCCTATTATCAGTTTCGCATAGAAGTTCCCAGTGAATATGTAAGTCGTACGATTTATGATATTGAACAAAATGGTGGAACGTTTACGATGGATAGTAATGAATCTGACATGAGTATTCTTCAAGGAAAAGCACCGGTTTCAAAAATGCGCAATTATGCTTCTACGCTTCTTTCCTATACAAAAGGGAAAGGAAGAATGCGTGTGGCTTTAAAAGATTATGAACCTGTTTTGAACCAGGAAGAAATTTTAACTGAAATTGGATATGACAGTGAAAAAGATATGGAAAATCCAACAGGTTCTATATTCTGTTCACATGGTGCAGGTTTTTATGTTCCATGGAATGAAGTAAAAGATTATATGCATGTGAAAACAGAATACAGCAAGCAGGAAGAAAAGAAAATACATGTTTCTATATCAAAAGAGAAAACATCTTTTAAAGGGGAAGATGAGGAATTAGAAGCTATCTTTAAAAAAACTTATGGAGAAAAAAAAGAGAAAAGAATTTTGTCGAATAAAGAAACTTATGAAAAAGCTGTACATAAAGAAACAGTATATAAACCGATGGAACAATGTGTATTGATTGATGGGTATAATGTCATTCATGCTTCAAAGGAGCTGTCTTTATTGGCACAGACAAATCTTGATGGAGCCAGAAGTCAGCTTGTTCATATGGTATGCAACTATCAAGGGTATAAAAAGGGTGAAGTCATTCTTGTTTTTGATGCTTACAATATGGAAGAGTACAAAGAAAGAATTTATAAGCAGGATAATATTTATATCGTATATACAAAAAAAGCACAGACAGCAGATGCTTACATAGAAAGTGCAACTCATAAATTAGCTAACCAATATCGTGTAACAGTTGTTACTTCTGATGGCTTGGAACAATTGATTACCAGTGCACAGGGAGCCTATCGTATGTCAAGCAGACAGTTCTTGCAAGATTTGCAATCTCTTCAAAAAAAGGGACTGGAAAATGTTCATACCATGCAGAAGAAACATCGTACATATTTGCTGGAAGATATTCGAAAGTATGAAGAGAAGGAGTGAAGGTAGCTATATAGAATTTTCAGAGAGTTTTATGCGTCATTTAATCTTCTGTTTTGGTTTTCTTTTCTAAAAAAATATGATACGATTATTAGTGACTCATAAAAGGAGTAGATTATAATGAAAGAAATATTAGGAAAAATTGATGCTTTTTGCGCTTATATAATCGCAATTGCCTTGATTTTGATTTTGTTGATAACAAGTATAGACATCAATAGTTTCAATAAGAATTTTTATGCGTCGGCATATAAAGAACTAGAAACAGCAGAGACTTTGGGGATGACAGAAAAAGATCTAAATCTTGCGACAAATACGTTGCTGGATTATCTTCAGGGAAAAAGAAACGATATTAAAGAAGAAGTTAGCGTACAAGGTGTAAAAATGATGGCTTTCAATAGTAAGGAAGAAGCACATATGATCGATGTTCGTAATTTGTATCGTTTCGCATTGCATATAAGAAATATCAGTATCGTTTTACTTGTTGTATCTCTTGTGTATTTGCTAGTTCGCTTGCGAAAAGGAACATGGACTCTTTTAAGCATTCAGTATATGAAAACCGCGATTTTGGCAGCTGTCTTTTTTGCCATGCTGGCAGGATGGGCATTTGTAGATTTTGATGCTTTCTGGACGACGTTCCATAAGATTTTTTTCTCAAATGATTTGTGGCTGTTAGATCCAGCAACGGATTTAATGATCAATTTGTTCCCAGCAGAATTCTTTTCTAAACTTGTGTTTCGCATCGTTGGTATGTTTGTAGCTAGTGGAGGAGCACTTTTCTTAGGGGGGTATTTCTATCTGCGTCATCAGTTAAATAAACTTAAGGGTAATGAAGATGCTGCATAGAAAGTTGATTTTAGCCAGTGCTTCACCAAGAAGAAAAGAATTGATGGAAGATATAGGGTTTCCATTTACAATTGCATGTGCTGAAATTGAAGAAGTACTTCAAAAGGATATTCCAGTAGAAAAAGCAATTGAGCAGATAGCTTTATCGAAAGCTCAAAATGTATTTCTGCGAAATCCAGAAGCTATAGTGCTTGGGTGTGATACTGTAGTATGTTATGGAAAAGAAGTACTTGGAAAACCAAAAGATAAAGATGATGCATACCGCATGTTAAAAATGTTAAGCGGGAAAACACACCGTGTGATAAGTGCAGTTGCTTTACTTCAGAAAGGGCATTGTGATGTGTTTCATGATGTAAGTGAAGTTACTTTTTATGATTTAGATGACGATTTGATTTCCTATTATTTGTCTTTGGATGAACCATATGATAAAGCAGGTTCTTATGGAATACAGGGAAAAGGAAAACTGCTTGTAAAAGAATTACGTGGAGATTATTTTAGTGTAATGGGATTACCTGTCGCAAAAGTATATAGACTTCTTAAAAAGTATGAAAAGTAATATTGAAAAAAAGAAGATGACCTATTATAATGTAATAGGTTTTATATGCCGGTATAGTATAGTGGTAATACAAAGCAATGGTAATGCTTAGCGCTCAGTTCAATTCTGGGTACCGGCACCATGTACGTCTAAAGCCTTTTTAAAGGCTTTTTTTAATGCTCGTTTTAAAAAATGAAAAATGCTAAACGACTATTTATAGAACAGTTTAAAGCTAACGGCACTTTATCTGATATTACGTTTAAAGAATTTGTTGAAAAGTACTTGTTATCCTATAAAAGAGGAAAGGAATCAACAAAAAGCCAAAGATATAACCAGTAAAGGACTTCAACTTTTTATTCATGATGAAAAAGAATTATTTGAAAAATATATAAAGAAAATCTTTTATGCAATAAAACAAGTATTTGATTACGGAGTCCAAGAAAAATATGTTACAGATAATCCAATGAAAAATGTAGAACGCACCATTTGTTTTGATACTCCAAAAAAAGAAATGAAATATTGGACATTAGAAGATTTTGATAGATTTTGTAACGCTCCTATAGAATATAATGATCATTACCTTTTTATATATTTTTATACAAAATGGGTGCAGAAGAGGTGAAGCACTAGCGTTAACATGGAATGATATTGATTTTTTGAATAAAACAGTAAATATAAATAAATGTCTTTTAAAGTAAGACCGCCAAAGCTAACAACCCCTAAAATAAAGTATAGTTACCGCATTATCACTATGCCAGATGATTTAATTGATTTATTGAAGGAGCATTATAATAAGTGCAGCAATTACTATGGGTTTAAAACCAGCAGTTTAGTATTTGGCTACACAAAACCATTAGATACAGAAAGTATTAGAAGATATTTACGCAATGCGATTAAAATAATAAATACTGATAAAGATGGTGATTTATTAGCAGTAGACAAACAAATTCTAGATATTAGACTTCATGATTTACGTCATAGTCACGCTTCCTATTTAATCCGCAATATGAATAAAGGAAATTATAATGACTATGATATAGCGAAACAGTTAGGAGATACAAGAGAAACGATATTTAACACATATGCACATTGGTTTAAAGATCAAGAAATTATTGATACGATGAATGTAAACAATGCTACTTTTTCAAATATAAAAAAGATGATTACATCAGCGAATTAAAATCTTTAAAAGAATACTGGATATAGGAGTAATTAATGAGAAAGAATTTTTAATGAAGAAGAAACAGATTTTGGGAATATAAAAAAGGTTGCTAGCCGGCAACCTCTTCTTTAATAGTATTTCTGATATTAATTTTAAGTTTATCTTGTCTATCTAAAATTTCGATTACATCATAAATTGTATTCATAATTTCATCTGTAGCAGTTCCCATTACAGTATAGTTGATTTTTGATTTATCAAAATAATAAAGTTGATCTGCCTTGACATAAGCCTCTTTTCCATTTTCTGGATTACAGTCACGATCTTCCTCTGTGATTAATATATTTTCTAAATAGCGAAGTTTCTTTTCTTTGTGTTTTTCACTTTTAAAAGAAGACATCACGTTAGCAATGAAATCATATGAATATCCGCTTATTGTACTACTTTCATCATCAATAACAATAAACGAATGACGACTCATATCTACACCATCTTCAGATATGTAAGATTCAATTCTAATAATATCTCCAACAGCGCACATAAAACAACCTCCTAAGCAGTTTTAGGAGGTAAAGTGAACACTACTTTGCGTTTTCCTTCTTCGACATCTTTAGAATACTTTATAGGTATGATATCTTGAATGGATTCGTTTTTGATACGTTCTCTATCTTTTTGAGTGATAGATTTAGGTAATCTTCTTTTCATGTTTGTTTGCCCCCCATCAATATATACTTCCTTTCATCTTTAGTATAATTGTTTTATAATGATTTGTCATTATGTTTTATGCAAAAAGTATAAAAAATCGTCAATAAGAATGGGTCATTTTTACTAAGTGACCCACGCAATAGCCTCCATAGAGACACTATCGCTTCTATAAAATTATATGCAGCTTAGGTATATTTATTCGTTTTTAAAAATAAATTTTTCACCTCTTGATAATAACTTTTTCCTATATATAGAGTTTCATTTATTATTTCTATATCATGATATTTTTTGGCTAATTAAAACGCTTTGTTGCACATAAAAGTGTTGTAAATAGTTTTTATATAAATCTTCCCTCCATTAAGTGTATTTCTCTTTAATTAGTATAATAGGATTATAAGATATAGTATCTGTTAACTCAATATAGTATAAGCAAATAGTATCAAGTCCTTTAGAAAATAATTTAAGTGCAGCAGCTATCATTAAAAAATGTCATGGCAATTTAGAAAGGAGAAGTTAAGATTAGGATGAATATAAAAAAAATTATAATGGTGTTGAATGATATTCATTCAGTAGAAGAAATTAAAGAAATATATGCAGTTGTTATGCGGCGTTTCATTGTTTAATCAAAAAAAAGAGCATTAATCGATCTCTTTATTTATATATACAGATAAGAATTTTTACAAGTGTTTTTTTTATCTTTCATTAATGCCTACAAGCTATATGTATTTTTACATATAATATAGGGAATCAAGGTTTATCGTTTTCATGTCTTGGAAAGACAGTAAGTTAATCGAAAAAGAGAAGATGTATAGAAATTGCAGGGATTATCTGGAACATCTAAAAAACAAGGTATCATGAAAGGGGGAATATAAAATGACTTTGAAATTTATTGATGTTGCCAGTTATCAGGCTGGATTAGATTTATCAAAAGTTCAAACAGATGGAGTAGTAATAAAGGCTAGCGAGGGAATAGGGTATGTAAATCCTTATTGTGATGAATTTTTTCAACAAGGGTTAAAATTAGGAAAACTGCTGGGGGTATATCATTTCGCAAGAAATGCCAGTGGAAATACACCTCAAAAAGAAGCAGATTATTTTATCCAGCATACAAAAGGATATATAGGAAAGGCAATTCCAATATTAGATTGGGAAGATAAGAATACAGGAGATGTTAATTGGGCGTTACAGTGGCTGCAGGTTGTGGAAAAAGCATATGGCTGTAAGCCATGGATTTATATGAGTGAATATGTAGAAAACTCGCATAACTGGAAAAAGGTGGCAGAAGCTGGTTATGGGTTGTGGATCGCAAAATATCGCGATCATGTAATTGATAAAAACTGGGATATGAAAAATGCAGGACCAATACCTACTGTGAAGTATTGGGGATTTTATGCGGCTTGGCAGTGGACTTCCAGTCTTGTGCTTGATGGATGGAGTGGAAAACTTGATGGCAGTATTTTTTATGGGGATAAGAATGCATGGAAGAAATATATAAATAATGAAACAAAACCACTTCCACCAAAACCAAACAGTACAAAATATAAAGTGGGGGATATTGTTAATATTAATGGAATCTATGTTTCGAAAGATTCAAAAGAAAAATTAAAACCGGCTATTGCAAGTGGAACGATTACAAAGATTTATCCCGAATCAAGGAATCCGTATTTAATTGGCAATGGTACTGGATTTGTAAATGATGCTTGCATTACAGGAATTCATTCTTCAAAAGTGTTAAAGGTAGGGATGATGGCAAAACCTAAAAAAGCTGTGTTGTATGATGGGGTAAAACTTGATTCATCTGTAACTAAAAAAAGCTATAAAGTAATTGAAATAAAAGGGAAACGTGTCGTGCTTGGAGATGGATTAAATACTGCTTTTCATATTGATAACTTATCGTATTAAAATACTCTATAATAAAAAGGTGAGTGAAATACGTATGTATAAAAACGTATTTTTCTCACCTTTATGCATTTTATTTCCTGAACGGATATACAGTTTTCATAATCTAGAGACATGGAATTGTTTGCTGTAGGATTACTTTCTTAGCTGCAAACAAAACGAATGCTCTGAAATTAGTTTTATAATCTGTGAAGTATAAAAAAACATCCTTTCGGATGTATCTTTTTAAATGGCGGAGTAGGAGAGATTTGAACTCTCGCGCCAGTTTCCCGACCTATACCCTTAGCAGGGGCACCTCTTCAGCCTCTTGAGTACTACTCCATATCTGAATCGCAACAATTTCGTTTGCCATGAAAGTATATCACAGGAGAAAATAAATGTCTATAGAAAAATTAAAAAAAAGATGACTTTTTATGAATCAAATAGGACTTTTCAGAAAGTTTTTATATTATGAATTAAAAATAGATAGTTTGACAGACATTTTATAGTATGTTAAATTAATAAATAGGCGTTGAAATAAAGGAGGTATCCTTATGGAGATAAAATCAAAAAAGGAACTCATTGATTATATAAATAAGATTTCACAGAAATTATCAAAACAAGCTAAAAATCTAAAAAATAACTTACAGGAACTTGTTCTTAAACTAAAAGAGCATAAATTACCTGAATTAAAAAAAGTGAGAGATGAAAATCAGGTAAAAAAATATCGCATATTTTTTGTGTCTGACATGGATGAAGAAGAAGCGTTTCTTCATGAAATGTCTATAAAAGGCATGTACTTTAAAGAAAAAAAGGGCATTCGTTATATTTTTGATAAAGGGGAGCCTAGCAATTCTTTCTATCATTTGGGATATTATGAAAAAGATAAGATGGATGGGGAACGATATTTAAAAAATTATGAAGAAGCAGGATGGAAGAGCGTATTCCATGAAAAAGCAGAATTTGATGGTACATGGCATTATTTTAGATTGGATCTTCCAAAAAACGAGGTAGCGCCTCAAATATTTAGTGATCGTATATCCAGAATGGCATTGTATCAGCGATTGCTGGCAAGCTGGCAGACTTTGATCGTTATGCTTGTTGTATGTCTTTTGATCATGAGTGGAATCTTTGTATTTACATTGATGAATCCATCAAATGCGCAGCGCATGATCTTAGTTTTGTGCTTATTGGTTATTTTATTAACTGCTGGTGCGGTTTTATTGTATTTATACATCTATTTAAAAGTACACGCTAAATATCAGGAATTTACATATAAATATGGAAAAAGACAGTTTGAATAAAGCTGTTTTTTTTGGGCGCTTTAAATTCGTGTGTGGGTGTGCCATACCTTTAAACTTTGGTGTTGCTAT
>OGZY01000010.1_pt1 | contig 160620 bp, 143 predicted proteins | sample 1576911 | NCBI WGS metagenome assembly OGZY01 (sample SAMEA3541488, study PRJEB24748) | human gut metagenome | biome: human gut; feature: human-associated habitat; material: faeces | place: China | collected 2012 | reverse complement strand
TTATAAAAGTAAAAAAATATTTAATAAATATTTTATAAACACATTATACAAGGAGGAAATTATGAAAGTAGAATTACCAAGCGGAGATATAAAAGAATTTGAAGGGCAAGTTAATATGTTTGAAGTAGCAAAGAGTATCAGCAACTCTTTAGCAAAAAAAGCAGTAGCTGTTAAAATAGATGGAACACCAATGGATATGGCAACAATTTTAGACAGAGATGCAAAAGTAGAATTTATACCAGCTGACAGTGAAGAGGGAGAAGAGGTAATAAGACACTCAACAGCTCACTTGATGGCTCAAGCTGTTATCAGATTATTCCCAGGAACAAAAGTAGCAATAGGACCAGCTATAGAAAATGGATTCTATTATGATTTTGATCCAAAGGAACAGTTTACAGAAGAAGATTTAGTAAAAATTGAAGCTGAAATGAAGAAAATAGTAAAAGAAAATGAAAAAATTGAAAGAGTTATGATGACTAGAGAGGAAGCTATAGAGCACTTTGAAAAATTAGGTGAAATCTATAAAGTGGAAATCATAAAAGAAATAGCTCAAGGAGAAATACTTTCTTTCTACAAACAGGGAGAATTTATGGATCTATGTAGAGGACCTCATGTACCTTCTACATCATACTTGAAAGCTTTCAAATTAAAATCAGTTGCTGGAGCTTATTGGAGAGGAGACTCTAACAATAAAATGCTTCAAAGAATATACGGATTTGCTTTCTCTGATGAAGCTAAATTAAAAGCTTATTTAACTCTATTAGAAGAAGCTGAAAGAAGAGACCATAGAAAATTAGGAAAAGAATTAGATTTATTCTTTGTAAGCGAATATGGACCAGGATTCCCAATATTTCTTCCAAAAGGAATGGTTATAAGAAATACTCTTATAGACCTTTGGAGAAGAGAGCATACTCTTGCTGGATATCAGGAAATCACTACTCCAATAATGCTTAATAAAGAATTATGGGAAATTTCAGGTCACTGGTTTAATTATAGAGAAAATATGTATACTTCAACAATAGATGAGACTGAATTTGCTATAAAACCTATGAACTGCCCAGGTGGGATCTTAGCATATAAATATCAATTACATTCATATAAAGATTTCCCAATCAGATGTGGAGAATTAGGAACAGTTCACAGACATGAATTTTCAGGAGCTTTACATGGACTTATGAGAGTAAGATCATTCACTCAGGATGATGCTCATATATTTATGACACCAGATCAAATAGAAGAAGAAATCATTGGAGTAGTTGAACTGATAGATAAATTCTACAGCAAACTATTCGGATTTGAATATCATATTGAATTATCAACTAAACCAGAAAAAGCAATTGGTTCAAATGAAATATGGGAAAAAGCAGAAGCTGCACTTGCTGGAGCTCTTGATAAAATTGGAAAACCATATAAATTAAATCCTGGAGATGGAGCTTTCTACGGACCTAAATTAGACTTCAAAATCAAAGATGCTATTGGAAGAACTTGGCAATGTGGAACTATCCAGTTAGACTTCAATCTTCCTGAAAGATTTGATATTAGCTATATTGGAGAAGATGGTGAAAAACATAGACCAGTAATGATTCACAGAGTTGTTTATGGTTCAATCGAAAGATTTATCGGAATCCTTATTGAACACTTTGCAGGAGCTTTCCCATTATGGTTAGCACCTACTCAAGTAAAAATATTAACTATCAATGATGAAGTAGTTCCTTATGCTAAAGAGATATTTAAAGCTCTTCAAGAGAGAGGAATCAGAGCAGAAATTGATGACAGAGCAGAATCTATTGGATATAAAATCAGAGAAGCTAACGGAAAATATAAAGTTCCTGTACAACTTATTTTAGGTAAAAATGAAGTTGAAAACAGAGAAGTAAATATAAGAAAATTCGGTTCTCAACAACAAGAATCTATGAAGCTGGATGAATTCTTAGATATTATTGTAGATGAAGCTAAAATAAGATTTGACAAATAGTTCACAGTAAAAGCCTTGACTTGTTCAGGGCTTTTATTTTTTTAAAAATAATTTTTTTACTCTAATATGTCTAGTTATATTGAAAAAATATCATAAATATGGTAAAATTTTTAGATTGAGATACCTTTTTTTATTTGATGTCGGAGGAAGAAAAATTTATGATAAAAATATATACTGCTCCTATTGCAGGAGTTACAGATTATACATATAGAGGAATTTTAAAAGAATTTAAACCAGACCTTTTATTTACAGAAATGGTAAGTATAAATGCTTTGGAGGTTGCTTGTGAAAAAACTCTCAAAGTTATTTTAAGATTGAGAGAAGGAGATTCTGTACAGCTTTTTGGTAAAGATATAAAAAAGATGGTAGAAAGTGCAAAATTTGTAGAGAGTCTTGGAGTAAAACATATAGATATAAATTCAGGATGTCCTATGAAAAAAATAGTCAACAATGGATATGGAGCAGCTCTTATGGAGCAGCCTGAACTTGTGAGAGCTATGCTTTCTGAAATGAGAAGCGCCTTAGATGATAAGACTGACCTCTCTATAAAAATAAGAGTAGGTTACAAGGAAAGTAAAAATCCTGTTGAAATAGCTAAAATAGCTCAGGAAACTGGATGTAAACATATAACAGTTCATGGAAGAACAAGAGAGCAGATGTATACTGGAAAAGCTGACTGGTGTCTTATAAAACAGGTAAAGGAAAGTGTAGATATTCCAGTAATAGGAAATGGAGATATATTTACTGCTGAAGATGCTAAAGAGAGAGTAGATTATTCAGGAGTAGATGGAATCATGCTTGCCAGAGGTATATTTGGAAATCCGTGGCTTATAAGAGATATCAGAGAATACTTTGAACATGGAAAAATTCTTCATCCAGTAACTGATATTGAAAAAATAGACATGGCTATTGAACACACTAGAAGAACTGAGATAGAACACCCAGAAAGACCATTTATTTTTGAACTTAGAAAACATTTATGCTGGTATTTAAAGGGAATAAGAAATACTGCTGAAATAAAAGACAAAATAAATCATACAGATAATTATAATGAAATAGTAGAACTTTTAAATAGAGTGAAAGATAATCTTCTTTCAGAACCAGAAATAGTAACTATGTAAGGAGTTGAGAAAGTGGCTGGAGATACGCCTTTAATGAGTCAGTACAAAGAAATAAAAGAACAGAATAAGGATAATCTTCTATTTTTCAGACTAGGAGATTTTTATGAAATGTTTTTTGATGATGCAGTGATAGCTTCTAAGGAACTAGGATTGACATTGACAAGCAGAAACAGAGAAAAAGGTCAGGATGTCCCCCTTGCAGGAGTTCCTTATCATTCAGTATCTTCTTATATAGCTAAACTGGTCAACAAAGGCTATAAAGTAGCAATATGTGAGCAGGTAGAAGATCCTAAAAGTGTTAAAGGAATAGTTAAGAGAGAGGTTGTAAGAGTTATAACCCCTGGTACAGTAATTGATACTGATTATCTTGATGAAAAAAGCAACAACTATCTTATGGGGATAAAAATAGATGGAAATAGAGGGGCGATAGCTTATGTGGATATTACAACTGGTGAATTTAAAGCAAGTGAACTGGAAGGGGAAGATATAATATTTAAGCTTTTGGGAGAGATAAATAAAACTGCTCCTAAAGAGATATTGCTTGAAGAGAGAACTTACGATAAATATTATAATGAATTAAAAAAACATAATTCTTTATCAGATGTAAATATAAGTAAAATAACTGAAAAAAGAAAATGCGAAGATTATTTGAAAGATTATTTTAAGGTAATATCACTGGAAAGTTTTGGACTGAAAGATAAAAAGATGGCTGTTACAATATCAGCAACTGTTTTAAACTATGTAGCAGAACTGCAAAAGGGAAAAGAGCTTCCTGTTAATAATATATTATACACTAGCAGTGAAAATATTATGGAGCTGAATATAACTACTCAAAAAAATCTGGATATAGTTGATAATTACAGAGAAAAAAATGGAGCAGGAACACTTTTATGGGTGATGGACGAATGTATGACTTCTATGGGAAGCAGACTCCTGAAAAAATTTATAAAAAATCCTCTTCTTGATATAGAAAAAATAAATGAAAGACAAAAAGATATAGCTTTCTTTATAGAAAATGTACTTCTCAGAGAAGAGGTCAGAGAAAGATTAAAAAATATATATGATATAGAAAGAATAATTGGAAAGCTTGTTCTTGAAACTGAAAATGGAAGAGATCTGATTTCATTAAAAATTTCTATAAAAAATTCATTGGAAATATTAAAGCTTTTACAGGGAAATTCTATATTTTCTATTGAAGTAAAAACTCTTATTGATATCTACAACTTGATAGAAAAAACTATTGTAGATGAGCCCCCTTTCTCAGTGAGAGAAGGAGGAATCATAAGACAGGGATATAATGAAATGCTTGATGAGCTTCATGGTTTATCAAAAGATGGAAAGGACTATATCCTTGAAATAGAAAATAGAGAAAGAGAAAGAACTGGGATAAAAGGGCTTAAAATAAAATACAATAAAGTATTTGGATATTTTATTGAAGTAACAAGAGCTAACTCTCATCTAGTACCAGCAGACTATATCAGAAAGCAGACTCTTGCTAATGCTGAAAGATACATAGTACCTGATTTGAAAGAGTATGAAGAAAAGGTATTAAATGCCAAAGATAAGATAGAAAATCTTGAATATCAGTTATTTAAAGAGGTATCCTATGAGATAAAAAGTCACAAAGGAATACTTCAGGATCTGGCATATAAGATAGCATATCTTGATGTTATGAGCAATTTGGCACATATAGCAATTAAAAATTCATATATTCAGCCTGAAATGCATGGTGGGAAGGAGATAGAAATAATTGTTGGAAGACATCCAATAGTGGAAAAGCTTATTCCTTCAGGAGAATATGTAAAAAATAATATAGTGCTTGATGACAATAAAGAAATGATAATACTTACTGGACCTAATATGTCAGGAAAGTCTACTTATATGAAGCAGGTAGCTTTGATTATAATCATGGCTCATATGGGATCTTATGTACCAGCAAATTATGCTAAAATAGGATTGGTAGACAAGATATTTACAAGAATAGGTGCAAGTGATGATCTTCTTACAGGTCAGTCTACATTTATGCTCGAAATGAGTGAAGTGGCTAATATAGTTAATAGTGCAACTGACAGATCATTTATCATACTTGATGAAATAGGAAGAGGGACTTCTACATTTGATGGAATTTCAATAGCAACAGCTATTACAGAGTATATTCATGAAAGAATAGGAGCAAAAACAATATTCGCTACACATTATCACGAACTGACTCAGCTGGAAGATAAACTGGACAGAGCTGAAAACTACAGAATAGAAGTAAAAGAAAATGATAAGGAAATAGTTTTTTTGAGAGAGATAGTAAAAGGCGGAGCAGATAAGTCTTATGGAATAGAAGTAGCCAGACTTGCGGGACTCCCTAAAGAGATACTTGATAGATCAAAATCTGTACTGAAAAATTTAGAAGATAGAAAACAGATAATTGAGAAGAAACTAAAAGGAGAGCAGCTTATACTTTTTGGAACTCCTCAAAAAGAAGAACCAGTAGAAGAGGATAAAAATAATTTAAAAGGAAAAGAACTGACAAAAGAACAAAAAATAGTTATGAGAGTACTAGAAGAATTGGATCCTAATGGAATGACACCTTTGGAAGCACTATTAAAGCTTAATGAGCTGAAAAAAATATTAAATAGGAGTTAACTATGAATAAAAAGAAAATCTATATAATTATTTTTGCAGTTATAATAATATTAGGTTACCTGAACTATTTTAAAGATGAAAGTGATCTTTCAGATGTAAAAAAAGCTATAGAAACTACTAATGTTACTTATGATAGTGAAGATTATCACGTTGAGGCTGATAAGCAGGTAGATTATGTAGATGATAATGAAACAAACTTTGAAAAAGCAAAGGCTCTAGTAAAAGATATGGTACTTAGTGGGGATAATGTATTTATTGATAAAGTAAGAAACCTTGCATTGAAAAATAATATACTTGGAGTTAGTCCAAATGGGTGGAAATTCAATACAGAAGCAGCTCATTATGATAAACTGAAGGATGAAATAACATCTGATGCTGGAGTAACAGCAGAAAATGATGAGAAAAAAGTAAAAATTTCAGGAAAAAATTTCATAACAGACAGTAAAATGAGTTATATAGAATTGAAAGATAATGTAGTTCTGGAAAATGAGAAAATAAAACTGAAAGGAGATATTGGGAGATACAGTGATGCTAATAAGATAGTTACTCTTTCAGGAAATATAGTTATTGATGGGGCAGATGAGCAAAATGCTAAAATATCTGGAAATTTTCTTAACTTAAAATACTCAATAAATGATAAAATTCTTGAAGCATGGGAACCTTATGATGTAACATATAATGGAGCTGAATTATCAGCAGGAAATCTGTGGTACCAAGATGATACAGAGGCGTTTTTAATTACTAAAAATGTAATGATAGAAACTAATGGATACAAGATATATGTTGATAAAATACAAAGAGAAGCCAACAGCAATATAGTTAAGTTTTTTGGAAAAATAACTGGAAGCAATGGAGTATATTCTTTTTCTGGAAAAGAAGCAGTATATGATATAGCTACAGAAGAACTGACTTTTTATGGGGATGTAAAAATGACATCAACAAAAGGTGAAGAGCTTACAGCAGATAAAATAGTATATAATAATGCTACTAAATTTATAACTGCCTATGGAACAAATAGAGATGCAGTGTATATTTCAAATAATGGAGAATTAAGAAGCAGGGAATTTAGATATAACAATGAAACAAAGGAAATGTTTGCTGATAAAAAGTATGATTACAAAAGTCAGAAATATGACAGTGTTGGAGATAAGTTCTATTTTAATGATATAACAAAAGATGGATATATAGTAAATGGAACTATGTATGACAAAATCAAAAAACAAACTGCTAAAGGTAAAAGAATGGATTTCAATACAGAAGCACAAATATATAAAGTAAAAGAAAATGCTGTATTTGAGAATCAAGACTATAGATTAGAAAGCAATGATATAACATATAATGGAGCTACTGGTAAAGTAGAAACTCCAAATAAATATAAAGTGACAGCTTTAAAAGATGGAACATCTTTCACAGGAATTGGAGCTGTATATGATGAAAATACTGGGGAGCTTGTAAGTAATGGAACAATAAATGCTGCTGGAAGAAACTTTGTTGCCAGTGGAGAGAATCTTACATACAATAATAAAAATGGAACAGGAGAACTTCAAAGTAAAATTTCATTTAAAAATACAGAAAATGGAACTACTGTAACTGGGGATAAACTCTTATTCCAAAAAGATAATTATATGGAGCTAATTGGAAATCTTGTAATAAATAGTGAAAAAATAGTAGCAAAATCAGCAAGAGGAAAGTATAATTTAAAAGATGAAAAAGTATATATACCTGAAACTATAAATTTTGAAAGTCATGATAAAGCTACATCAGGAACTATGTCAAATGGAGTATTTGATGTAAAATCTTCAGTATTTACTGGAGATAATTTTAAAGGTAAAAATGTAGAAAACGATATAAAAAGTGACAAAATGAAATATTTTACAAACGAAGATAAGGTGGAATTCGGAAAAAATACTGTGATAGTAACTCCAGAAAGCAGATTGAGAGGAAATAGACTTGACTACAATCTTAAGACTGAAGTAGTTGTTTCTCCTGAAAAATATACAATAGATTATGGAGATTTTACTATAATCGGAAGTGAAGGAACTTTTGATAATAAGCAAGGATTATTAAAAAGTACAAATGCAGATATAACTTCTAAGTCTGGAGATAGATTCAAATCAGATATAGCAGATGGAAATATGAGAGAGATGAGAATAGATTTCATAGGGAATGCAAAAGGAAACATGATGCATCAAGGAAAACGTACAGATTTTACAGGAGATTTTGCAAGAGTTTACTTTAAAAATGATGCTGGATACAAAGCAATAAGAAGTGAAATCAAAAAAAATGCAGTGTTTATTCAAGAAGATAAGAAGCTTCAATCTGATTATATTGAAGCAGATATAGAAAGAAATCTTGTTTTCTCAAGAGATAATACAAAATTAACAGTAACTGATGCTAAAAATGGAAATACAGTTGTAACTTCTGATACTGCTGAAATAGATATTAATAAAGATATAGCTACTTTAGTAGGAAATGTTTATATTGAGAATAAAAACCCAGAACAGGGAATAACTATTATCACTGCTGAAAAGGGAATAGTCAGACAAAAAACTGGTATACTTGATCTTATGGGAAATGTAAAAATTGAAAATAAAGATTCCATAATAGAAGCAGATGAAGGTACTTATGATATGAACACAAGAAAAGTAAAAGCAAGAGGACATGTATTTATAAACCATAAAAATAATTAAGGAGGAGCTAATGAGAAGTTTAGTAGCTCAAAATCTTTGTAAAAGCTATAAAAAAAGAACAGTAGTGGATAATGTCAGCCTTGAAGTAAATAAGGGAGAGATAGTGGGGCTTCTTGGACCTAACGGAGCAGGGAAAACAACTACTTTCTATATGATAACAGGAATAATAAAGCCTGAAAGCGGTAAAGTTTATTGTGACAATGCTGATGTAACAACTTATCCTATGTTTAAAAGAGCCAATCTTGGAATAGGATATCTGGCACAGGAGCCATCTGTTTTTAGAAATCTTACAGTAGAGGAAAATATAGCAGCAGTTCTTGAGATGAAAGGAATAGCTCCTAAAGAACAACAGGAAATAATTGAAAAGCTTATGGAAGAGTTCAAACTTACTCATGTAAGAAAATCTTTAGGTTATTCACTCTCTGGAGGAGAAAGAAGAAGAATAGAGATAGCCAGAACAATAGCAAATAACCCAAGCTTTATACTTCTGGATGAACCCTTTGCCGGGGTTGACCCAATAGCAGTTGAAGATATACAGCAGATAATAAGATATTTGAGAAATAGAGGATTGGGAATACTGATAACTGACCACAGCGTAAGAGAAACATTGCGTATTACAGAGAAGGCATATATAATGGCAAATGGAAAAGTTTTGATCAGTGGTACGCCAGAAGAAATATCTAATGATGAAACAGCAAGAAAAATTTATTTAGGTGAAAAGTTTAAATTAGATTAAATTTTAAATAGTTGGAGGAGAACATGTTAACAGGAAATCAAATTAGAAAAGAGTTTATTGAGTTTTTTGAAGCAAAACATCATAAACACTTCGAAAGTGCATCACTTATTCCTGATGATGCAACTTTATTACTAACGGTAGCAGGAATGGTTCCTTTTAAGCCATATTTTTTAGGACAGAAGGAAGCACCATATCCAAGAGTAACTACTTATCAAAAATGTATCAGAACAAATGACCTTGAAAATGTTGGAAGAACAGCAAGACACCACACATTCTTTGAAATGCTTGGAAACTTCTCTTTTGGAGATTATTTCAAAAAAGAAGCAATAGAATGGTCTTGGGAGTTTGTTACTGAGGTATTAAAAATAGATAAAGATAAACTTTGGGTATCAGTATTTACAACAGATGATGAAGCGGAACAGATCTGGATAGAAAAATGTAATTTTCCAAAAGAAAGACTTGTAAGACTTGGAGAAGATGAAAACTGGTGGGCAGCAGGACCTACTGGATCATGCGGACCTTGTTCAGAAATTCATGTGGATTTGGGACCAGCTTATGGTGGAGATGAAAACTCTAAACTTGGTGATGAAGGAACAGATAATCGTTTTATTGAAATCTGGAACCTTGTATTTACTGAATGGAACAGAATGGAAGATGGAAGCCTTGAGCCTCTTCCTAAGAAAAATATAGATACAGGAGCTGGACTTGAAAGAATAGCTGCTATGGTGCAAGGAAAATCAAATAACTTTGAAACAGATCTTTTATTCCCATTGGTAGAGGAAGCAGTAAAACTTACTAACTCGCAATATGGAAGAGATGAGGAAGAAAACTTCTCACTAAAAGTAATAACAGACCATTCAAGAGCAGTTACTTTCTTGATCAATGATGGAGTTATACCATCAAACGAAGGAAGAGGATATGTTCTGAGAAGAATATTGAGAAGAGCAGTAAGACATGGAAGACTTTTAGGACAATCAGAGTTATTCCTATATAAGATGGTTGATAAAGTAGTAAGTATGATGGAAAATGCTTATCCAGATCTTAGAAGTAATATTGATCATATTAAAAAAGTTGTAAAAATAGAAGAGGAAAAATTCTCTCGTACTCTTGATCAAGGTATGCAGCTTGTAAATCAGGAAATTGAAAAATTAAAAGCAGCAGGAATTACTAAACTTGATGGAGAAGTTACATTTAAACTTTATGATACATATGGATTCCCATATGAGCTAACTGAAGAAATATGTCAGGAAAAAGAGATAGAAATATCTAAAGAAGAATTTGAAGCAAAAATGACTGAGCAGAAAGAAAAAGCAAGAGCTGCCAGAGAAGTTGTAATGGAAAAGGGACAAGACAGTTTTATCGAGGAGTTCTATGATAAATATGGAGCTACTGAATTTACTGGATACACAACTCTTAAAGATACAGGAAAACTTTTAAGTGCAAGAGATGGAAAAGATGGTAAGAAACTTATGATATTTGATACAACTCCATTCTATGGTGAGTCTGGAGGACAGGCAGCAGATATCGGTATTATTACTGGAAATGGATTTGAAGGTAAAGTTATAGATGTTCAAAAACAAAAAGGAATATTTACACATACTGTTGAAGTATTAAAAGGAACTCCAATTGAAGGAGAGGAATATTTCTTAGAAGTTGATGAAGCTAACAGAATGGCAACAGCTAAAAATCATACAGCAACTCATCTGCTTCATGAAGCTTTGAGAGAAGTATTAGGTTCTCATGTACAACAGGCAGGGTCATTTGTAAATGGGGAAAGATTAAGATTTGACTTTAACCATTATGAAGCTATGACTGGTGAAGAACTTGAAAAAGTAGAAGAGTTAGTAAATGAAAAAATAGCTGAAGCTATAAATGTCTCAGTTGCTGATATGAGTATGGATGAAGCTAAAAAAGCTGGAGCTACAGCTCTATTTGGAGACAAATATGGAGATGTAGTAAGAGTAGTATCTGTAGAAGGATTCTCTATAGAACTTTGCGGAGGAACTCATATAGATAATATAGGTAAGATAGGATTATTTAAAATAGAAAGTGAAGCTGGTATTGCTGCTGGAATAAGAAGAATTGAAGCTGTAACTGGAAAAGGAGCATACAAAGCAGTTAAAAACATTGAAATGCTTCTAAAAAATGTAGAAAAAGTTGTAAAGTCTGATGAAGCTAATCTTCTGGACAGAGTTGAAAAAATGGTAGAAACAATTAAAGAAAACAGCAAAGAACTTGAAGAATTAAAAAGCAGATTTACTCAAATAGAAGCTCAGGCTTTAGCAGAAAATTCTGAGGTTATCAACGGAGTAACAGTTATCATGAAAACTTTTAAAACTACAACAGCTGATGATTTAAGAAAAATGGTCGATTATGTAAAAGATAAAATGACTAATACAGTTGTAGTTTTAGCATCTGGAGCAGATAAAGCTATATTTGCTGCTGGAGTAACTAAAGAACTTACTTCTAAAGTAAAAGCTGGAAATCTTGTAAAAGAAGCTGCTGTAATCACTGGGGGAAATGGTGGAGGAAGACCTGACTTCGCTCAAGCTGGTGGAAAAGATGCAACTAAAATACAGGAAGCTATGAATGCAGTAAAAGAAACTTTAAAAAATTCTTTATAAGAGGTAATGAATGTATAAAAAATATATTTCCTTAGATGTGGGAGATGTGAGGATAGGAGTAGCGAAATCAGATATAATGGGGATAGTAGCTACTCCCCTTGAAGTAATAGACAGAAAAAAAACAAAAGCAGTAAAAAGAATTAAAGAACTTTGTATTCAAGAAAATACAAAAGCATTAGTAGTAGGTATCCCTAAAAGTCTGGATGGAACTGAAAAAAGACAGGCAGAGAAAGTCAGAGAGTTTATAGCTAAATTAAACAAAGAGATTGAAGGCTTGGAAATAATAGAAGTTGATGAAAGACTTACTACTGTGTCAGCAGACAGAATGCTGAATGAATCAAACAAAAAGGGCGCTTTGGAAAAGAGAAAGGTAGTTGATAAAATAGCTGCTGCTATAATACTTCAAACTTTCTTAGATACAAAAAGATAAACTAATATTTTGGAGGAGAAATGGGATCAAAATTATTAATGAGATTGTCTCTTGTTATAGTTGTGGTAATAGGAGCTATATGGCTTAGCTTTTTTAAACCAACTAAACTGGGACTGGACTTAAAAGGTGGAGTGTATGTAGTATTGGAAGCTGTACCAGATGAAGGGGTAACTCTTGATGACGCAGCAATGAACAGACTGATTGAAGTTCTGGACAGAAGAATAAATGGATTAGGGGTAGCAGAATCTCTTGTACAAAAAGCTGGAAGTAATAGAGTAATAATAGAACTTCCAGGAATAAGCAATACAGAAGATGCTATAAAAATGATAGGGAAAACAGCTCTATTAGAATTTAAACTTGAAAATCCAGATGGAACTTTAGGAGAAACTCTTTTAACTGGAGGAGCATTAAAGAAAGCAGATGTATCTTATGACAACTTGGGAAGACCTCAAATTCAATTTGAAATGAACCAAGAGGGAGCAGTAAGATTTGCTGAGATTACAAGAAATAACATAGGAAGAAAACTTGCTATCACACTAGATGGAAAAGTACAGACAGCTCCTATGATCAATTCAGAAATACCAAGTGGAAACGGAGTAATTACAGGAAACTACACTGTAGAAGAAGCAAAAGCAACAGCTACATTGTTGAATGCAGGAGCTCTTCCAGTAAAAGCTGAAATAGTTGAAACAAGAACTGTTGGAGCATCTCTTGGAGATGAATCAATAGCTCAAAGTAAACAGGCAGGAGTATTTGCAATGATGCTTATAGGAGTATTTATGATAGTATTCTACAGACTCCCTGGAATAGTTGCTGATATAGCTCTTGTAATATTTGGACTTATAACTTTTGGATGTCTTAACTTTATTGATGCAACATTAACTCTGCCAGGTATAGCAGGTCTTATCCTGTCAGCAGGTATGGCAGTTGACGCAAACGTTATAATTTTTGAGAGAATAAAAGAAGAACTTAGAATGGGAAATACAGTACGTAATGCTATAGATGCAGGATTCAGCAAAGGATTCGTGGCTATATTCGACTCAAACCTTACAACACTTATAATTACTGTTATTCTTTTCACTTTTGGAACTGGTCCTGTAAAAGGATTTGCTGTAACATTAACAATAGGTACATTGGCATCTATGTTTACAGCTATCACAATTACTAAGATAATTTTACTTACTTTCATTACAGTATTTAAATTAAACAGACCAGAATTATTTGGAGTTAGGGGGAAAACAGCATGCAAATAAAAATTATAGAAAATAGTAAAAAATTTGTAGGACTATCATTAGTTATTGTTGTTCTTTCTCTTGGAGCTTTTTTCACAAAAGGGCTTAACTATGGTATTGACTTCTCTGGAGGAAACTTATTCCAGTTGAGATTTGAAAACCCAATAACATTAAATGATATTAATAATAATTTAGATGAAATTTCTAAAGAGATAAATCAGGTAAATCCTAACAGTAGAAAAGTACAGATTTCTGAAGATAATACTGTTATCATAAGAACGCCTGAACTTACTGAAACAGAAAAAACAGAAGTTTTAGACAGTTTAAAAAAAATTGGAAACTTTGATGTAAATAAAGAAGAGAAAGTAGGAGCAAGTGTTGGAGAAGAACTAAAAACTTCAGCAATATATGCATTAGGAATAGGAGCTTTCCTTATAATCCTTTACATAACTTTCAGATTTGAATTTACATTTGCAGTAGCAGCAGTAGCAGCATTATTCCATGATCTGATTATAGCTGTTGGAGTAATTTCACTTTTAGGTTACGAAGTAGATACACCATTTATAGCAGCCATATTGACTATACTTGGATATTCTATCAATGATACAATAGTTGTATTTGACAGAATAAGAGAAAATATGAAGCGTAAGAATAAAATTTCTTTTGAAGCTTGTTTGGATAAAAGTGTAAATCAGGTAATGATAAGATCTATCAATACATCTGTGACTACATTATTTGCAATCATTGCTATACTTGTTTTTGGTGGAGACAGTTTAAAAACATTTATAGTAACTCTTTTGATCGGTATTCTTGCAGGAACTTACAGTTCAGTATTTATTGCAACACCATTGGTATATTTCCTAGATAAAAATAAAAAAGGACCAAATAAGGGACTTCATATTTTTGGAGAGGAAAAAAAGAAAGAGTCAAAGAATGAAGAAAAAATATTAGTTTAATAATAAAAGATAATATATAATATAAGAGGGCAGCTAAAAATGAAAAATTTTAAAGTCGCCCTCTATAAATTTAATTCATAATAGGAAAGGGAGCATAGAAAAAATGAGAGCTTGGTTAGAAATCGATATGGACAATTTAAAATATAATCTGAATAAAATTAAAGAATTGGTCCAAGGCACAAATGTATTAGGAGTAATAAAAGCTAATAGTTACGGGTTTGGAGCTATCGAAACAGCTAAAGAGCTTTCGAAAAATGGGGTAGAAATCTTTGGAGTAGCCTCTTTGGAAGAAGCAATGGAACTGAGAGAGGGAGGAATAGAAGAAGAAATCCTTATACTAGGTTCACTTTTTAATGATGAAATAGAAATAGCTGCTGAGAAAAATTTTCAAATAACTATAAGCAGCATGAGACAGATAGAATTTTTAGAGTCTAATAAAATAAATGCAGAAATACATATTAAAATAGATACAGGAATGGGAAGATTAGGTTTTACTCCTGAAAAAGGGAAAAAAGCTGTAGATTATTGTATAGAAAAAGGTATAAAAGTAGTTGGTATTTATTCACATCTTTCTGATGCAGATGGAATGAGTGATGAAGCATATAATTATACTAAAGAGCAGATAAATAAATTTAAAATATTTGAAGAGTATAAAAATATAAAATATATACATATTTTAAACAGTGGAGGAATTCTTAGATTCAATGATGGATTTAAAGGAAATCTGGTAAGAGCTGGTATATGTATGTATGGGATGTTGGGAAATGAAAGAATACCAGGATTCAAAAGGGTTTTTACAATGAAGACAAGAATACTTTTTATAAGAACTCTTGAAGAGGATTCATATATATCTTATGGAAGAACTGTAAAATTGAAAGAGGGGGAAACATTTGCCACTCTTGCAATAGGATATGCTGATGGTATGAAAAAAGAATTTTCCAATAAAACATATGCTTTAATCGAAGGAGAAAAATGTCCAATAGTTGGGGAGATATGTATGGATATGTGCATGGTAAAGATACCAGAGTCAATTTTGAAAAAAATAAATATAGGTACTGAAGCAATTGTTATAAGAGATGATATAATAGAAGAAATAAATTCTGTACATAAATCAACTTGGGATATACTGACAGGAATAGGAAGAAGAGTATATAGAGTCTACAAAAAGAATGGTACTCCATATTTAATAACAAGATAAAAAGGAGAGCTAATGACGAAAATAATATTAATAAGTGGGAAGGAAAAGAAAATAATAAATTTCTATCCCAATGTTTTTAAAGATGAGATAAAAACTATAATAGGAGAGGCAAAAACTGGAGATATAGTAGATGTATGTTCATCTGATATGGCCTTTGTAGGAAGAGGATACGTAACAGATTCTACATCAGCTTTTGTAAGAGTACTTACTACAAAAGATGAAAAAATAGATAAAAATTTTATTCTTGAAAAAATCAGAAAAGCTTATAAAAAAAGAGAACATCTTTTTAATGAAACTAATTGTATAAGAGCTTTCTTCTCAGAAGGAGATGGAATCCCAGGTTTAATTATAGATAAATTTGATAAGTATGTATCTGTACAGTTTAGAAATTCCGGAGTAGAAACTTTTAGACAGGATATAATAAACAGCATCAAAAAAGTAATGAAGCCAAAGGGTATATATGAAAGAAGTGATGTTGAAAATAGAACTCTTGAAGGAGTAGAGCAAAAAACAGGAATTGTTTTTGGAGAGATACCAGAAAGAGTTATAATGGAAGACAATGGTCTTAAATATAGTATAGATATAATAGATGGACAAAAAACTGGATTTTTTCTAGATCAGAGAGATTCAAGAAAATTTATAAGAAAATATCTTACAAAGGATACAAAATTTTTAGATGTATTTTCAAGCAGTGGAGGATTTTCAATGGCTGCTTTGAAAGAAAACTGTAAAAAAGTAACAGCTATAGATAAAGAACCTCATGCATTGGAACTGTGCAGAGAAAACTATGCTTTAAATGAATTTACAGGAGATTTTGTTACTATGGAAGGAGATGCTTTTCTTCTGCTGAAAACTCTAGTAGGAAGAGGAGAAAAATTTGATGTAGTTACATTGGACCCGCCATCTTTAATAAAAAGAAAAGCAGATATTCACAGAGGAAGAGATTTTTTCTTTGATCTTTGTGATGATAGTTTTAAACTTTTAAATGATGGGGGAATACTTGGAGTAATAACTTGTGCATATCATATAACTCTTCAAGATTTGATAGAAGTAACAAGAATGGCAGCATCTAAAAATGGAAAACTTCTTCAAGTAATAGGAATAAATTATCAGCCAGAGGATCACCCATGGATACTTCATGTGCCAGAAACTTTGTATTTAAAAGCTTTATGGGTAAAAATAGTAGATAACTAAAAAAGAAAGGTGATAGGGGATGTATTTAGATATAATAATAGGAATCATAATAGTTTTTTCTCTTCTTTATGGATTAAGAAATGGATTGTTTGTTGAATTTTTGGCTATCTTTGGACTGGTAGTAAATTTTATTATTGCTAAAAAATATACTCCAGCTGTAATAGAGTTTTTAGGACTGTCAAAAGATAAAGATCGTTATTTTGTGACGTATATAATAACTTTCTGGGCAGTGTATATTTTACTTGGAATAGTGATACATCTAGTGAGAAATATACTTAAAAATCAGAGCAAGGGAATTGCAACAAGGGTATTAGGAGGAGTAATTGGAATAGCAAAAGGAGTACTTCTTTCTGTTCTTATTCTTTTAATTTATAATTATTCAACAGACATGTATACAAGTCTAAAGAAATATTCTAAAGGAAGTTATACAAATGAAATTTTTCTAGAAGTGGTTCCAAATATAGAAAAATATGTACCTGAAGTTTTTCAAGATAAAATAAAGGAATTGAAAAATTTGGAATTAATTAATAGATATGTCAATAAACTTTTTTAGGAGAAATTTATGAAAATAATAGAAAAATATATTTTAGAAGAGGTGAAAATGCCAATATTATTTGGTATCTCGCTCTTTACATTTATTTTCCTGATAGATATCATAGTGGCTATGATGGAAAATATAATAGTAAAAGGGATATCAATAATTGATATAATGAGGATATTATCGTTTTATCTTCCCCCTATTTTATCACAGACTATTCCCATGGGAATATTTTTAGGGGTAATGCTGACATTTTCAAAATTTACAAGAACCAGTGAAGCAACAGCTATGAGTTCAATAGGAATGGACCTTAGAGGGATTGTAAAACCTATATTTATATTAGCTTGTGCTACTACACTTTTTATATTTTTTCTTCAAGAAAGTATAATTCCAAGATCTTTTAGTAAACTACAATATATAACTACTAAGATAGCTTATAAAAATCCTGTATTTCAGTTAAAAGAGAAAACTTTTATAGATGAAGTTGAGGAATATAATCTCTATATAGACAGAATAGAAGGAAAAGACAGAGTTGCTCAGGGAGTGCTTATATTTCAGAAAAATGAAGATGTAGAATTTCCTACTGTGTTGGTTGGAAAGGAAGCCTACTGGAAAGATTCTTCAATGGTGATAACAGATTCTAAATTTTACGATTTTGATAAAGATGGAAAAGAAAAATTGAGAGGAGAATTTGATGATAAAAAAGTTCCTCTTGATGCTTACTTTGATGGAATAAATATAAAAGTAAAAGATATTGAAGCTATGAGTATAAGTATGCTTCTTAAAGAAATGAAAGATCTGCCTCAAAATGAAAAAATACCATATAAAGTAGAAATAAATAGAAAACTGGCTCTTCCATTATCCACAATAATGCTTTCTCTATTGGGAGTATTTATTTCCATAGGACATCACAGAAGTGGAAAAGGAGCTAACTTTGCTTTGAGCCTTGTAGTAATATTTTCATATATAACATTCCTGAATATAGGAATGGTTATGGCTAACAGAGGTAAAATTCCTCCATTTGTAGGAGTATGGACACCAAATATAATTTTATTTTTAGTGACTTTCTATTTCTATAAGAAAAAATCTAGGGGGATATAAATGAAAATAAAAATAATAGATAAATACATAAGTAAAAATTTTATAAAATCATTTTTCCTTAGTTTGATCGCTTTTGTAGGAATATTTTTAGTAAGTCAGTTATTTAAAGTTATAAGATATGTAAGTGACGGAAGATTTTCAGCAAATGAATCTATAACTTATATTCTTACAATGATACCAAAGATATTAATAGATGTGGCCCCTCTGGCAGTGCTTTTGGGATCATTAATGACAGTGAGTTCTATGGCTTCAAACCTAGAAATAATATCATTGAAAACAGCTGGAATAAGCTTTAAAAGAATAGTGCTGTTTCCTATTTGTATTTCAGCAGTGATAGCTGTAATGGTGTTCTATATAAATGACAGTCTTTATCCATATTCAGTAAGAAAAAATAGAGAGATAAAAGATGGAGAAAGAGCAAAAAGAGAGATGCCAGTAGAAAAGAGAAATGCTTTTCTGAGAGGTGAAAATTCTAATTATGTTTATCTCATGGGAAAAATAAACAGAGAAACTGGTTTTGGTGAAAATATAGAGATAGTTGATTTAAATGAAGAATTTAATAAAGTTGAAAGAATAATAACTGCAAAAGAAGGAAGATATAATTTTAGTAAAAAAGTATGGGTATTGAAAGATGCCAATATTTATGATGGTGAAAAACTTGAAAAGCCAAAAGAAGTTAAGATTTTTACAGAAAATAAATATGATGATGAACCAGAAAAATTTATAACTAAAAGTGTAGAGCCTAAAACCCTCACAATAAAAGAATTAAAAAAATCTGTAAGAGAAATAAAAAGTATAGGTGGAGATACAAGAGAGCTTCTTGTTGAGATAGGAAATAGATATTCTTTTCCATTTTCAAGTTTCATAATTTCTTTCTTAGGTTTATCCCTTGGAAGTAGATATGTAAGAGGAGCTTCAGCAATAAGTATGGCACTGTCTGTAGCTTTAGGTTATGGGTATTATATAGTACAGGCTTCTTTTGAAGCTTTAAGTATAAATGGATTTTTAAATCCATTTATAAGCGGATGGATTCCTAACATAATTTTTCTAGGAATTGGAATATATTTTATGTATAGAGCAGAATATTAAGAGTGGAGTGAGTAAATGAATATAGAAATAAGAAAATTAGACAACGGTATACCTGTTTTAATGGAAAATATAGACAGTGTAAGTACTGTAAGTCTAGGGATATTTGTTAATACTGGGTCAAGGAACGAATATCCAGATGAAAGCGGAGTTTCTCATTTTATAGAACATATGATGTTCAAAGGGACAAAAACTAGAAGTGCAAAAGAAATATCTGAGTTGATAGATAATGAAGGTGGATTAATAAATGCCTATACAAGCAGAGATATGACTGCTTACTATATCCAGATGCTTTCAAGTAAAATTGATACTGGTATAGATGTATTGTCAGATATGTTTTTAAATTCTACTTTTACACAGGAAAATTTAGATAAAGAGAGAAATGTAATAATAGAAGAGATAAGAATGTATGATGATATTCCAGAAGAGATAGTACATGATGAAAATGTAAAATATGCAATAACTGGAGTTCAGTCAAATATAGTATTGGGGACTATAGAGAGCCTTAATAATATTACTAGAGAAAAATTTCTAAAATATTTTGATGAACAGTATGTGGCATCAAATATAGTAGTATCTGTTGCAGGAAAAATAGATTTTGATCATGTAGTAGCAGAATTGAATAAAAGTTTGGGAAAATTCAGAGACAGTAATTTCAAAAGAGAGATGGATGCCTCTTTTACAATAAATCATGGAGAAAATAGAATAAAGAGGGAAACTAATCAAGTACATCTTTGTTTTAATACAAGAGGAAACAGCCAGATAGAAGATATGAAATATCCAGGAGCTATAATTTCAAGTGTACTAGCAGGAAATATGAGTTCAAGATTGTTTCAAAAGATAAGAGAAGAAAGAGGATTAGCTTATTCAGTTTACAGCTATGGAACAGCATTTATAGAGGGAGGACTTTTCACTATATATGCAGGGACTACTAAAGAAAGCTATCAGGAAGTTATAGATATAATCAAAGATGAATTTGAAGATATAAAGAAAAATGGAATAACTCCATATGAGCTTCAAAAATCTAAAAATCAATTTTTAAGTATGCTTACTTTCAGCCTTGAAAACAGTAAAGGAAAAATGACAAGAATGGCAAGTACTTATATGCTCTATGGAAGAGTAACTGAAATTGATGAGATAATATCAAAAATAGAAAATATAACATTAGAAGATATAAAAAAGACAGCAGAATATTTATTCCAAGAGGAATTCTATTCTTGCACGATACTTGGAGATATATAAAGGAGATTAATAATGGAAAAAGTTATAGTTAAAGTAGTAAGAGAAGAAAATGTATCACTTCCTAAATATGAAACGTCAGGATCAGCAGGAATGGATGTAAGAGCAAATATAGAGGAACCAATAGTAATGGGTTCACTAGAGAGAGTATTAGTTCCAACGGGACTTAAAATAGCTATACCAGAAGGATATGAGGTACAGGTAAGACCTAGAAGTGGACTTGCAATCAAACATGGAATAACTCTTTTGAATACTCCTGGAACTATCGACAGCGATTACAGAGGAGAATTAAAAGTAATAATGGTAAATCTTAGTAAAGATGAATATGTAATAAATCCTCAAGAGAGAATAGGACAGCTTGTTTTAAATAAAGTTGCACAAATAGAATTTGTAGAAGTGGATTCTTTAGATGAAACTGAAAGAGGAGCAGGGGGATTTGGTCATACAGGAAAGTAAGGAGTAGCAGTATATGGGAAAAAGCAGAGATACAGCTTTGATTTTAAAAAAGATAAAAAAAATGAACAACCTTCTTCTGCTTAATGCAGTGATTATCGTTGTGATAAGTGTACTGACAATCTACAGTGCTACTATACATAAAACTACTCTTTTTTATAAAAGAGAAGCTTTTTGGGGGATCATAGGTATATTTGTATATCTATTTTTCTCTTTTATAGATTATAGAAAATATGCAAAATATTATAAATTAATCTACATACTTAATATTTTAATTCTGCTTTCAGTATATGTAGTTGGAGTAAAGAGACTTGGAGCTCAAAGATGGATAGATCTTGGTCCTATAAGTATACAGCCTTCTGAAATTGGAAAGATACTGGTTATCTTGACTTTTTCAGAATTTCTTGTTTCAAAATATAGAGATAGGTTTATTGGATTAAAAAGCGTTTTGATATCATTTCTTCATATTCTTCCAGTATTTTTATTGATATTAAAACAGCCTGATTTGGGAACAGCTCTTATACTTATGATGACTTATTTTGTCCTTATATTTATACATGGAATAGACTGGAAATCAATAATAATAATGGTTATCACAGGAATAGTTTCTGTGCCAACAGCCTTTTTCTTCTTTTTAAAAGATTATCAAAAACAAAGGGTGCTTACATTTCTAAATCCTGAAGCAGATCTTTTAGGAAGTGGTTGGAATGTTACACAGTCTATGATAGCTATAGGTTCAGGAGGTCTTTATGGAAAAGGATTTCTGAACAGTACTCAAAGTAAATTGAGATTCCTTCCAGAAGCACATACAGACTTTATAGGTTCAGTATTTCTGGAGGAGAGAGGATTTATTGGAGGAATTGTTTTATTAGGACTGTATCTTATTCTGATTTTACAGATAGTCTATATAGCAGATACTACAGAAGATAAATATGGAAGACTGGTTTGTTATGGAATAGCATCTATATTTTTGTTCCATCTGATAATAAATGTTGGAATGATAATGGGAATAATGCCGGTAACAGGAAAACCTCTTCTTTTAATGAGCTATGGAGGAACATCTCTTTTGATAAGTTTTATGATGCTTGGAATAGTTCAAAGTGTAAAAATGTATAGAGATTAGGAGTAATATGGAATATATAGTAGATAAAGAGTTTGAAGATGTAAGGCTGGATAAATTTCTTAGAAAGAAATATGAAGATATACCTTTAACTGAAATTTTTAAAGGAATAAGAACTGGGAAGATAAAAGTTAATGGTAAGAAAAGCAAAGAAAATTACAGGCTTCAGATCAATGATGAGATAAAAGTTTTTTTCAAAGGCGGAGAAACAAAAGAAGAAAAATTACTAGAAGTTGAAGATAAAGAAATTGAAAAAATAAAAAAATCTATTGTTTATGAAAATGAAAACGTTCTTATTTTCAATAAAAAAAATAATATGGTCATGCATAAAGGAAGCGGTTATGATTTTGGAATATCAGAGCTATTAAAAGGATATTTGAAAAATCCTAATTTTAATTTTGTAAATAGAATTGATAAGGCAACTTCCGGATTGATTATAGGAGCTAAATCTTTGGTGATAGCTAGAGAACTTGCTGAAGAGATAAGAAACAGGAATATAGACAAGAGGTATTATATACTTGTAGAAGGAAAAGTAAAGGATAAAGAGTTTACTATAAAAAGTTATTTGAAAAAAATAGAAGATAAAGTAATAGAAGTGGAGAAATTTGAAGAGGGAGCAAAGGAAAGCCTAAGTTTTTTTAAAGTGAAAAAATATGGAAAGGACTGTACTCTTCTTGAAGGAACTCTTGGAAGTGGAAGAACACACCAGCTAAGAGTTCAATTAGCTAATATGGGAAATGCAATAATAGGTGACACTAAATATGGAAAAGGAAAAGAGAAAATAATGTATCTGTTTTCTCACTACTTAAAAATAAATAAATATGGAATAGAGATAGATCTTCCTATTCCAGATGAGTATATTAAAAGACTTGGTAGTAATTAAATTTTAACATAGGAGGAAAGAAAATGTCACAAAACAATGGTATTTTAGAAGGAATGTTTAAAATATCTGAAAGAGGAAGCACAATAAGACAAGAAGTCATCGGAGGAGTAACAACATTTTTGGCAATGTCTTATATTATCTTTGTAAATCCATCTATACTTGGGGATGCAGGGATGGATGTTGGAGCTTTGATAACAGTAACTTGTCTGGCGTCAGCAGTAGCAACTTTATTATCTGGAGTTTGGGCAAATGCTCCATTTGCATTGGCTCCTGGAATGGGATTAAACGCATTTTTTACTTATACTCTTGTATTAGGTAAAGGAGTGCCTTGGGAAACAGCACTTGGTATTGTATTTATTTCTGGATTCTTTTTCCTTTTACTTTCAATAGGTGGAATAAGAGAAAGAATTGCAAATGCTATACCTCTTCCACTTAAAATAGCAGTAGGTGGAGGAATTGGAATGTTCATTACTTTGATAGGACTTAAAAATCTTGGATTAGTAGTAGCAAGTCCAGCAACTTTAGTAGCACTAGGACCAATAACAGTTCCTGTAATAATAGGAATAGTTGGACTTGTTGTAGCTATGGTATTGGAAATAGACAAGTAAAAGGTGGAATTCTTATTGGAATAATGGTTTCTACTATTCTAGCTTTTATAACTGGAAATGTAGAAGTTCCTAAACAAATAATATCTCTTCCTCCAAGTATCGCTCCAATAGCTATGAAGTTAGATATATTATCAGCTTTAAAACTTTCTTTGATAGGGCCAATATTCTCATTTATGTTTGTTGATTTATTTGACACATTGGGAACTCTTATTTCTTGTTCTAAACAAATAGGAATGGTAGATGAGAAAGGACATATTAAAGGTCTTGGAAGAATGCTTTACACAGACGTAAGTGCTACAATATTTGGATCTATGCTTGGAACAAGCACAGTAACTACTTTCGTTGAATCAGCAGCAGGAATAGCTGTTGGTGCAAGAACTGGTCTAGCTTCTGTGGTTACAGCTCTGATGTTTATAGGGGCATTATTCTTTTCACCAATAGTAGGAGTAGTTCCTGCATATGCAACTGCACCAGCTCTTATCATAGTTGGAGGATATATGTTTAAAAATGTTAAAGATTTAGATTTTACAGACATGAAATCTTTATTTTCAGCATTTATTATTATTGTAATGATGCCTTTAACATATAGTATCAGTATAGGATTGAGTTTAGGATTTCTTACTTATATAATTCTTCACTTAGTAACTGGTGATTTCAAAAAAATAAATATTACTTTAATGTTCATAGGAGTACTTTGCTTAGTCAATCTTATGATCTAAAATAAATAATACTAAAAATATTAAATGAGGCTAACTTGTAAGTAAAATTAATTTTTAGCAGTTTTTAAATAATAACTGTTAAGAATTGCTCTACTTTTTGGTTGGCCTCATTTTTATTTATATAATATTATCTATTTACGTATAAACCGTACCAGTGTTCAAAACTAATAAAATTAATTTTGCTTATACTTATATTTACGTTATAAATACTTAAAATATAAAAATAGAACAAAAAGAGTTGAAAAATAACTTGAAATAATTTTTGATAAGTGGTATAAGATATTAAATAGTTAATAAACTTAATCATTAAACGCAAAATATATTGGGGTGATGAATTTGGACATTATAAAATTAATTGTCATATTTACAGGGATAGTATTTTTCATAAAATTAAAAAAACCTCTGTATATATCTATATTAGTTGGAGCAGTAATAAGTGTTATTCTCTATAGAATTCCTATAATAACTTCTTTTCAGCTTGCATTTAAATCTTGTACCAGCAAAGATACAATATCTTTGGTCCTTGCCTTTTATACGATAACATATGTGCAGAGAATGATGGAGAAAAGAGGACATCTTTTATTAGCAGAAAAATCTTTGGATAATATATTCAATAGCAGAAGAATAAATGCAATGATAGCACCATTTGTTATAGGGCTGCTTCCATCTGCTGGAGCTGTACTTATAGCAGCACCGATAGTTCAAAATGCCAGTGGGGATTATTTAACAAGAGAGGAACAAACTTTTGTAACAAGTTATTACAGACATATATCAGAGGCCTTTCTTCCAACATATTCCTCAATACTTCTAGCTCTTGATTTATCAGGAGTAGATATGACGAAATTTGTTGTTGGAATGCTTCCTATGGTAGCAATATTATTTATTCTAGGATATGTATTTTATGTTAGAAAGATACCTAAATCGAATGGAATCAGTCAATCAAAAGATAAAAAAGATGACATAATAAATCTTATAATAAGTTTATGGCCAATAGCAGTAACTATAACTATAATATTGACATTAAAAATACCTGTATACATGGCAGTTATACCAGTGATAATAGTATCAGCAATCTTAAATAAATTTTCAGTTGATGAACTTATTCCTATGGTAAAAACAGCATTTGAAACAAAATTGATAGTAAGTACAGTAATGATAATGATATTTAAAGAACTTCTTACTTTTACAGGAGTAATAGGAAGATTACCTGAATATTTTGAAAAACTTCCAATACATCCAGCAATAATATTTTCTTTGATATTTGTGATAGGAACTCTAGTAGCAGGATCACAGGCAATAATAGCTCTGGCTTTGCCACTTGCTTTTGCAACTATACCTGATGGAGGACTTGCATTGATGATACTTCTCATGTGTATGACTTATATAGCAATGCAGGTATCTCCAACTCATATATGTCTTGCAATAGTGACAGAAGCATTTGATGTATCTTTTATAGAATTAGTTAAGAAAACTTTTCCAATATTGATTATATTTACAGCAATAACAGCAGTATACAGTTATCTGCTTTTCATGTTGACATAAATATTTTATAAAAGTTTTTATAGAGAACAAATATCTTATATTTAGAAAAAAGGAGGAATAAAAATGAGTTATGACTTTACAACACTTGTATCTAGAAAAAATACTGGGGCATCAAAGTGGGAACAAATGTACAGCTGGAATCCAAATGTGGCAGATGATGTAGTACCTTTATCAGTGGCAGATATGGAATTTAAACCAGCTCCTGAAATTGTGGAAGGATTAAAAAAACATTTAGACACTGCTATATTGGGATATACAAAAGCTTATCCAGATTTTCTTGATTCAGTAATATCGTGGATGGATAGAAAACATAAGTACAAGGTGGAAAAAGAATGGATATTAAATACTCCTGGAGTAGTTAATGCTTTCTATGCAGCAGTTAATGCTTTTACAGAGCCAGGAGAAGGAGTAATAATATTCAAACCAGTGTATTATCCATTTTCTATGGCAATAGAGAAAAATGAGAGAAATATTATAAATTGTCCTTTAATAGAAAATGATGGATATTATACTATAGATTTTGAGAAATTTGATGAGATTTCAAAAGATCCTAAGAATAAACTTCTTATTTTCTGTAGTCCTCATAATCCAGTAGGAAGAGTATGGACAAAGGAAGAATTAGAAAAAGTAGCTGAAATATCAGTTAAAAATGATTTAGTAGTAGTATCTGATGAAATCTGGGCAGATCTTATTATGCCGGGATATGAGCATTATATGATGGGAAGATTAGGTGGAGAGATAGAGGAAAGACTTATTACATGTACAGCTCCTTCAAAAACATTTAATCTTGCTGGATTGGCAACATCTAGTATTATTATAAAGAACAAGGAAATAAGAGAAAAATATTCAGAAATGCTTCAAGTTATGAGAAGTTCATCTGTAAATATATTAGGATTTAAAGCATGTGAAATTGCATATAACCAAGGAGAAAAATGGCTTGAAGAATTAATTACAGTATTAGATACTAATCAAAAGGTAGTAAAAGAATTCTTTGAGAAGAAATTCCCTAAAATCAAGGCCAGATTAATAGAGGGAACATATCTTCAATGGTTGGATTTTAAAGCATTAGAAATTAGTGATGAAGAATTAGAAAGATTTATGCATATGGATGCTCAGTTCTTTACTGATGAAGGATATATTTTTGGAGAAGAGGGAAGCGGTTATGAAAGAATAAATCTGGCAGCTCCTACTTGGGTAATAGAAGCTGAATTGGAAAGACTTGGAAAAGCATTAGAAAAAATCTATAAGTAAATATGTGGGAAATTATATTATAGGTCAATTAGAATCATAGTTAAAAATAAAAATATTTAGGGGTAAAAAATTCATATTTTCAAGGGTTAGAAAGATATGAAACAACAGGAGGGAAGAGAAAAAGGCAGCTTATTAAAATATTTCTCCATAAATTATTTGGAGGTATAAAAATGAGCAATCTGACTTCAACAAAAGAACTAAAAAGAACACTTGGCTTTTGGGATTTGATGGGAGCATCTGTGGGGCAGATAATAGGAGCTGGAATAATGTCTCTGACTGGGGTGGCAATAGGAATGACTGGAAGATCAGCACCTCTGGCATTTGTATTGTCAGCAGCTATGGTACTTATTTCATGGTATCCTTTAACTCTTATCAATACTACTGCAAGATTTAGAGGTGGGCAGTATTCAATAATTGGTTCACTTCTTGGGGAGAAATATACAGGTGCTTATACAATAATATTTATTTTAACAAATATATCATTATCAATGTACTGTCTTTCATTTGCAGATTATGCATTGCCATTTGTGCCATTTGTACCAAGAAAACTTTTGGCTATTGGAATTTTGATAATATTATATGGATTAAATTTTTTAGGAATAGATAAGTTTGCAAAATTCCAGAATGTTATAGTAGTTTCTTTAGTGGTTGCACTTACTACATTTACAGTTTATGGATTTGGAAAAATAGATCCTAACTATATGGATCCAGCAAGCTTTATGACTGGAGGATGGTTAGGACTGCTTAGAGCTACTGCTCAATTGACTTTTGCAACAGGAGGGGCACAAGTAATAGCTAACTTATCTGGAGAGGCTAAAAATCCGACTAGGGACATTCCTAGAGTTATGGTAACATCAACTCTGGCAGTTGCAGTTCTCTATGGATTTATGGCAACAGTTGCAGCAGGAGTATTTCCAGTAGCGCATGTAGCTAATGAACCTCTTACTCATGTGGCTAAAGAGATACTTCCAAAACAGCTATATGTATTCTTTATTATAGGTGGAGCATGGGCAGCCCTTATTTCAACACTAAATTCACAGCTTGCTTCTGCAACAAAACCATTGATGCAGGCAGCAAATGATGGATGGCTTCCAGCAAAACTTGCAACACTGCATAGAAATTATAAGACACCAATGTATCTGTTGACAATATTCTTCTTTGTAGGATTATTACCAATAGTTTTCAATCTTAATATAAGTATAATATCAAAAATAGTAACAACTGTACAAAGTGTTACAAATTCTATGATAGCTTTATGTTTATTAAATGTAGCAAAAAAACTTCCTAAACAATGGGAAAATTCACCACTGCATATAAAAGAAGGAGCAGCAAAAGCTTTGGTAACAGCAGCTGTAATGATATTTATAGTACAGGCGATACTTCTTGGAACAAGCTTATCATTACCGTTATTAATAGGAAATGGATGTGTTATAATTTTTGCTTTCACATATGCAAATGTAAGATATAATAGTGGAAAAATAAAATGTGACATAAGTTATGAAGTTGAAGATACAAAAGAAGAGGAGGAAAAAGCAGAATAAAAAGATAAAATAATTTGATATGGGAGTGATGCCATGATAGTAAGAAAAAATGAATTTCTTGAGAATTTTGTATATAATACAGCATATGAAATAGGAAAGGACTATTTTAAAAGCAAAGGAAGTAAAATAGGAGTGTTAGCATTTTTAAGATATTACGGCTGTACAATATGTCAGCTGGATATTATGGAATTTAATAAATTATATGAGAAATTTGAAGAAATGGGAGCAGATATTAAAATAGTACTGCAATCAACCCCAGATGTAATAAAAGAAGCTGATAAAAAAGCAAAACTGAAATTTGAAATAATATGTGATCCTAAACAGGAATTATATGAAAAATTTGAAATAAAAGCAGCAGAATCTTTAGAGGGATTAAAAACGGGAAATATAGCTGAAAAAGTAGCAGATGCTAAAAGTATGGGGCTTTCTCATGGAGAATATGAAGGAAATGAGCTTCAGCTTCCAGCAATGTTCATTGTAGATGGAAATAATAAGGTGATATATTCTCATTATGCAAAAGATGGAGCAGATATTCCCCGAGCCAAAGAAGTGTTAGATATGGTATATAATCATATTTGTACAAAATAGAATTGAATCATTCTTGAGTCATAATATCCTAAAAAAAACAGGCCTGAAATTTTTTCAGGTCTGTTTTTGTATAAAAATTATTCTTTATTTTCTTTCTTTGTTTCACCTTTTAATAAAATAGAAGTATATTCTTCAAGAATATTATCAAAAGTAACAAGATCATCAACAGAAAATTTTTCTAAAAGTGATTTATTAGTTTTAACTATATCTATATTATCATATCTTTTGTGAGCAAGAGCAAAATCTTTTGCTTTATCATAAGGATAAAGATAAAAAAACTTAGCATCATCCTTAGAATTTACTCTGTAAATATATTCTTTTTTTAATAAACTCTTTATAGTTTGTGAGATAGCACTTCTTGTTTTTCTCCATTTTTTTGAAAGCTCGGTAACTGTAATACCTTCAAAATCAACTATATCAGTAAGTATATGAGCCTCTGTCATAGACAGCTCTTCACCAGTTCCATAATCTCTTTTTGCATTCATATAATTTGTATAAGCAATAACAAAATTATATAATATCTCTGATTTTTTATTTAGAGATTTGAATCTTTTATTTACTATTTCTTCACTTTCATCCATGCTGACCCATTTATCAACAATTTCTTCATAGTATAAGTCCTTATGATTTTCCAAATCTGAACCTCCAGACATTAATAATTTCTACATATATTATATCATAGCATTATATATATTCAATTTCTATTTAAAAGATAAACAATGTTTAAAATATTTATGCCTTTTAATAATATGTTGTTTTTATTGTGTTTATATTTGAATATTTATATTAGAAAAATATTCAAAAGAAAAGATTTTTTAATTTATATAGAAAAATTGTAACAGCAAGAAGATCAGCACTTCCTCCTGGGCTTATTCTTTCTTTTATATAGGTCTTTTCAATATTTTCAGCAGTTTCTCTTCCTAGTTCACTATAGACTCCACCAGCAGCAAAGAATTCCTCTGCTTCTCTTTTTACTCTGCGGAGCATGTGGATATCATGCCTGTGAACAATAGTACTATCCATAACTTTTCCCATAAGGAAAATAAGTGTTTGAAGAGATGCAAGATTCATATCATTACTTTTTTCAATAGATTTTTCAAAAACATTAAGAGAACCATTAAAAATTATATCAAGACCTTCTCTTACTTCACCTCTTACTCCTGTGAAGCCATAATTTTTATATAATTTTTCTCCATGAGTGAGGTTAGTTTTGTCTTTAATATTTTCAAAATCTTTTAATATATCTTTGCACATATTTTTTATCATAGGCTGAATATCGTTAAAAGAAGTTCCTTCATATAATGCTCGTGAAGCTGTAACTACAGCTATACCAAGAAGGAAGATCATTCCTTTGTGGGTATTAATATTTTCAGTAGCTTCAAACATAGTTTTTTCAGTTTCAATTCCTATTTTTCTTGTTCTTAAAAAAGCTTTTTCAAGGGTAAGGTAAGAATATGAAACTCTTGCCATTTTTTCAAATCCCTCTTTGATAGCGAATGAACTTTTTAAGAAAGTAAAGAAGTCCATGTCATCATGAGATCCTTGAGTAAGAGGAGAAACAAGACCAAAAGATGGAGAAGTAGCAGCTTCAAATATCATAGCTTCAACAGCAATATCTCCAAGTTTTTTTACTATTTTTTCTCTTTGGATAATATAATTATCATATTGTATATATTTTTCCATGAGGACATTTTTTATCTCTTGATGAGAATGCTTCATGGCTCTTCCACATACGAAAGCCATTTCATCACAAATAAGACATTTTCTTTTTTCATATCCAAACTGGCTTCGAGAAAGGCCGTTTCCCTCTGTATCATAGACATCTATGTCTACACATCTTCCAAGAATATGATTTTCTTCAAAATATACAGTAGTTTTTTTTATATTTTCAGCTTTTTCATCTATTACAAAAAGATATATTTTTCCTTCAAGATTTTCTAAAGTTTCACGATATACTATCTTTTCAGAGAAACATTCTTCCATCTCTTCAGCAGCTATATCAGCTATTCTTACAGCTAGAGCTTCAAGTTTATTTTCTCCTGGATAGTTAGTCCTCACAGCAATAAGAGGAAGAGAATATTTTTTAATAAGTGAATTTTGAAGTTCTACTCTCTCTTCTCGAAATTCTAAAAATTTATTTAAGTCAAACATTGGTATTAATGAGGAGAGTTACTGTTTTTCAGTTTCTCTTCTATCTCCTTTCCTTCTGGGCTGATTAAAAATTCGAAAGTTGTAGGAGGAACAAATTCTTTTAATTCCTCAATTTTACCCTCTTTTAGTTTTTCTCTGACAATAGAAGCGCTGATTGCTGTATGATGCAGTTCTTTTCTAGGAACAAGAACAACTTCCATTCCATATTCAGGAAGTATTTCCATTAAAGCATCATTATATTTTTTAGTTACAGGACAATAAGGTTCTTCTCCTATATATCTTCTGCTTATGTTTAATTTTTCTCCAAACTGTTTTCCAGCTATAGTAGCATCTAATTTTGTATATTCCATAAGAGAATCATCTTCTTTACGAAGAAAATAATTAGGGAAAGTAGCAGAAGAAATTATATACTCAGTTCCAGGAATTACTTTTACATTTCCAAGGTGAGCAGTTCCTTTTTTAACAAGGTCATATCTTATTTTAAAAGGAAAAACAGATTTATCTTCCTGAACTACAAAAATGAGGACTTCTTCATTTTCTGAAGCAGCTTTTTCTATAAGAAATTGATGTCCATAAGTAAATGGATTGCAATTCATAACAAGCATAGCTTTTTGAGTTTCAGTTTTTACATCAAAATCTTTTTTTATTTTATTTATAGTTTTGTCAATACTGTTGATACCCATTTCCATAAGAATAACTTTATCAGTATGAGCTACTTCTTTGTAACCTATTCCAGAAAATATATCCTGATTGCTTGTTTTTGTAAATACCATACTGTGAAGATATCCCTGATCAAACATTTTATTTGTTACATTTGTAAGAATAGAACCAGAAATTCCTTCACCTTGATGATTTTTATCAATGGCAAAACATTTTATAATATTTTTTCCTTTTGAAGCAGTAGCTATAATTTTATCATTTTCTCTGATGACAACAGTAAAGTCGATATTTTCATCATATTTAAGATCAAAACCAGCTAAAAAATCTACAACTTCCTTTTTTTCAAAAGGATTGCTTAAATTGACTTTTTCTATATTCATTAGTATCGCACTCCTGATATTATTTTTATAAATTATTCCCCTTCAGATAATTTATCTTTTGTATTCAGAAGTCTTCCTGAGATGTCTTCTAAGAATGTCGAGAATACATTTTTTGATTGAACAGATACATCATCTCTCTCTACAACAAAAAGAGAATAAACTTTTTTATTATTTTCCCATGCTCCCTTTTGAGAAGCGTTTTTAAGTATAAGTTCAGATGCATATTCAGTAAGATCAGGAAGCACTGGAGATGCCAGCCCTTTTGAATATGAATCCATGTTAAGCATAAAAGAATTGAAGTGAATAGCCACTTCTTTTTTTATTTTTCCTTTTAGTAGATCTTTAGCATTTTTATTAGCTTTTGCTTGGGCAATAATAGCACCACTTGTTTCTACTTCTGCTGATCCAAGAGCAAATAATTCCTGTTCAGGATTTACTCTAGTTGCCATTTGTTCCTGTAATTCTAAAGGAACAGCATTGGATTTGCTAGGAAGTACACTAGATAATGCATTATCTAAGCTGCTGCAACCAGTTGCCAAAATAATAAGAAATAAAAACAGTGTAAAATTGATTTTTTTCATGAAAAACCTCCCGGAGAAAAAATAATTTTAATTTTTTCAAAAAATTATTTTTGTAATTTTTAATTCTAAAATTTCCCTCTATCATTCATTTTTAAGTCGTTAGAAGATTATATATTACTATATATTTTATAATATAAAGAAAGTAAAATCAAATATTTATTGAAATAATTCAAAAAATCTTATAAAATTAGTTATTAGAGAAAAGTGAACGAGGAGGAAGAAATGGGTTTTTTTTCTTTGAATAAAAAGAATTTTTCATTAAATAAAAGCAGAAAAAAATATGTAACTTTAACAGTAGAAAGTACAGAAGATCAAGTAGAACAGAAGGATACAAAGCATATAGATAACAAGTCAACAGGTTTGTGGGTAAAATGCCCTCATTGTCAGGAAATATTATATAAAGTTGACATAGAAGGAAATTTGAAAAAATGCAGTCATTGTGATTATTATTTTGAGATGACAGCAAGGGAAAGAATAGCTCTATTAATAGATGAAGGAACTTTCAAAGAGGAAGATTCAGATCTTGAATCTGTAAATCCTCTTAATTTCCCAGGATATGAGGAAAAAAATAGAAAAGCCAGAAATGAATGTGATATGAGAGAAGGAGCTATATCTGGAACTGGGGATCTTTCTGGAATAAGAGTAAGTATTGCAGCTATGGATTTTAAATTCATGGGTGGAAGTATGGGTTCTGTAGTTGGAGAAAAAATTACAAGAGCTATGGAAAGAGGACTAAAAGAAAGAATTCCTGTAATTGTTGTTGCTACATCTGGTGGAGCAAGAATGCATGAAGGAATATTATCTTTAATGCAGATGGCAAAAACTTCTGCTGCTGCTGAAAAATTGAGAATGGCTGGAGTACCTTTTATAGCTGTTCCTGTAAACCCTACTACTGGGGGAGTAACAGCTTCTTTTGCTATGCTTGGAGATATAATAGTAAGTGAACCTAAAGCTATGATCGGATTTGCAGGAAAAAGAGTTATAGAACAAACTATCAAACAAAAACTTCCTGATGAGTTTCAAACAAGTGAATTTTTACAAAAAAGCGGAATGGTTGATGTAATAACTAAGAGGGAAGACATGAAAAATACATTACATACTATTCTAAGTAATTTAATATAAACTTAGGTAGGAGGGAAAAATGGAATTTGAATTTGAAAAAGAAATAATTGAAATTGAGAAAAAAATAGAGGAATTACAAAAATTTTCCGAAGAAAAAGGTATAGATTTATCTGGAGAGATAGAAAAATTTAAAACAGCTAGAAATGAAAAATTAAAGACAATATATAAAAATCTAAGTTCATGGGATAAGGTCTTTGTAGCAAGACATTCTGAAAGACCATATACATTAGATTATATTGAAAATATGACTACAGATTTTCTTGAACTTCATGGAGACAGATTATTTAAAGATGATCCTGCTATAGTTGGAGGATTCTGTAAAATTGATGGAAAAAAAGTACTGATAGTTGGACATCAAAAAGGAAGAACAACTGATGAAAAAATATACAGAAATTTTGGAATGGCTAATCCAGAAGGCTATAGAAAGGCGTTAAGACTTTTTAAAATGGCTGAAAGATTCTCGATTCCTATTCTTACGTTTATAGATACTCCAGGAGCATATCCAGGATTGGAAGCTGAAGAACATGGACAGGGAGAAGCCATTGCCAGAAATCTTATGGAGATGAGTGGACTTAAAGTTCCTGTTATTTCTGTAGTTATTGGAGAAGGTGGAAGTGGAGGAGCTCTTGGACTTGGAGTTTCTGACAAAATATTCATGCTGGAAAACTCTGTATACTCAGTTATTTCTCCAGAAGGATGTGCAGCAATATTATATAAAGATGCTTCAAGAGCTGAAGAAGCAGCAGAGAGTTTAAAAATATCTGCCCAAAGCTTATTCAAACTTGGAGTTATTGATGGTATCATAGAAGAACCTTTAGGAGGAGCTCACAGAGATCATAAATGTATAGCTCTTAACCTAAAAAATATCATTTTATCATCATTTTCTGAATTAGAAAAAATATCAGTGGAAGAACTAGTAGAAAATAGATATAATAAGTTTAGAAAGATGGGTTCTTTTATTGGGACTGAGATTTAAAGGAGATTGATAGATAATGAAAAAAATAGCAATATTGACAAGCGGTGGAGATTCTCCAGGAATGAATGCTGCTATCAGATCTGCGGCTAAAATAGCAATGAGCAAAGGGATAAAAGTATATGGGATTCAAAGAGGATATCTTGGAATGCTTAATGATGAAATTTTCCCTATGGATGATCGTTTTGTATCTGGAATAATAGACAGAGGAGGAACTCGTTTATTAACAGCAAGATGTCTTGAGTTTAAAGACCCTAAATTTAGAGCTATTGCAGCACATAATCTTAAAAAAAGAGAAATTGAAGGAATAGTAGTAATTGGAGGAGACGGATCATACCGTGGAGCTGATGCACTTTCTAAAGAACATGGAATAAAAGTAGTAGGAATACCAGGTACAATAGATAATGACATCAAAGGAACAGATTTTACTCTTGGGTTTGATACATGTCTTAATACTATTCTTGATGCTATATCAAAAATCAGAGATACAGCTACTTCTCATGAAAGAACTATTCTTATCGAGGTAATGGGAAGACATGCAGGAGACTTAGCTCTTCAAGCTTGTATAGCAGGTGGAGGAGATGGAGTACTTATTCCAGAAATGGATAATCCTATTGAACTGCTTGCATTGCAGATAAAAGAAAGAAGAAAACATGGAAAACTTCATGATATAGTTTTAGTTGCTGAAGGTGTAGGAAAAGTACAGGATATAGAAGAAGCTTTAAAAGAGAGAATAACTACAGAAGTAAGAAGCGTAGTTCTTGGACACGTTCAAAGAGGTGGAACACCATCAGGATTTGACAGAATGCTGGCTACAAGAATGGGAGCAAAGGCGATTGAAATTCTTGAAAATGATGAAGGTGGAGTAATGGTAGGACTTGAAAACAACAAGCTTGTTACTCATCCAATATCTTATGCATGGGATGGAGAAAGAAACTATTCTATAAATGACGACTATGAATTAGCTTTAACTTTAGCAAAATAATCAATGGTATTGAAATTTTTTTCATATTATTATACAATATAGAGGTAGAAAAACTCTAATCTTTAGGGAGGGAACTATGGACAGCGTATTAGAACTTGTAAGAAAAACTAGAAGAAAAAATAAAATCAAAAGAGAAATTGAAGACAATGACAGAAAAGTAAGAGACAACAGAAAAAGAGTAGAACTTCTTTTGAATCTTAAAGAGTACCTTAAACCTGATATGAGTTATGAAGAAATAATGGATATCGTAGAAAATATGCAGTCTGATTATGAAGATAGAGTAGATGACTATATCATAAGAAATGCAGAGTTAGGAAAAGAAAGAAGAGATATCAATAAAACTATAAAAGATTTGAAAAAATCTTTTAAAGAAGCTGTAACAAATAATTAATTTAAGGGAAAGCTGGATTACTCCAGCTTTTTTTGTAAGGAGAGGGATTTATGGCAACTAAAAGTTTGGAAAGATTAATTGATGAATTTAATAAACTTCCTGGAATAGGAAGGAAAAGTGCAACAAGATTAGCTTTCCATATCCTTGAAATGAGTGAGGAACAGGTAGAAAAATTTTCAGAAGCTATGAAAGAGGTTAAAAAGACTATTAAAAAATGTCCAGTATGTGGAGATTTTTGTGAAAATGATTTATGCAATATATGTGCAGATGAAACAAGAGATAAAGAGATAGTATGTGTTGTAGAAGACAGCAGAGATATAATATCTTTTGAAAAAACTGGGAAATATAATGGAACTTACCATGTATTAAATGGAAAAATAGCTCCATTAAATGGGATGACACCAGATAAGCTCAATATAAAATCTCTTTTGGAGAGAGTGGCAGCAACAGATATAAACGAAGTGATACTTGCACTTAATCCCGACTTGGAAGGAGAAACAACTTCCCTTTATCTCACAAAGCTTTTAAAACCTTTTGGAGTAAAAATAACTAAAATAGCAAGTGGAATTCCAATAGGAGGAAATATTGAATTTGCAGACACTGCAACTATTTCTAAAGCTTTAGATGGAAGGCATGAAGTGTAGAGGAGGGAGAAATGGTAGAAACACCTAGAGGAAACAGAGTCCATATAGCAATATTTGGAAGAACCAATGCAGGTAAATCAAGTTTGATAAATTGTATAACTAATCAAAATATATCACTTGTATCTGATGTGAAAGGAACTACTACAGACCCTGTGTATAAGGCTATGGAGCTTTTGCCCATAGGACCTGTAGTCTTTATAGATACAGCTGGAATAGATGATATAAGTGCCATTGGCGCCCTCAGAATTGAAAAGACCACAGAAGTTTTAGATAAGATGGATATATCTATTTTGGTAATATCAGCAGAAACTATTTTAGAAGATGAAATTTTGTCTTTTGAACAAGAGTGGATAAAAAAAATAAAAGACAAAAAGAAACCTTTTATAGCTGTATTAAATAAAATAGACATAGTTAAAGATAAAGAAGAGTTTAAAGAGAAGGCATTAAAAGCAGAAAAAAAATTAGGAATAGATTTCATTCAGCTTAGTACTGAAAATTGTTTTAATGTAGATATATTAAAAAAAGAGATAGTGGAAAAATCTCCTAAATTTATTGAGGGGGAAATCCTCATTGGAGATAAAATAAAAGCAGGAGATAAAATTCTTCTGGTAGCTCCACAGGATATACAGGCTCCTAAGGGAAGGCTGATACTTCCACAGGTACAGGTATTGAGAGATATACTTGATTTTGGTGGAATTCCTGTGATGACTACATTGAATCAGCTAGAAGAAGCTTTGAAGATATTTAATGGAAAGCCGGATTTAGTAATAACAGACTCACAGGTATTTAAAACAGTCAATGAAAAATTAGACAGAAGTGTTCCTTTGACATCATTTTCTATAATAATGGCAAGATCAAAGGGGGATTTAAAAACTCTCTATGCAGGTGCAAAAAAAATAAATGATTTAAAATCAGGAGATAAAGTTCTGATTGCTGAAGCTTGTACACATCACCAGCTGAAAGGTGATATAGCAAGAGAGAAAATACCTATGCTTCTCAAGAAAAAAATACCAGGAATAATTATAGAAAATTGCTCAGGAAAAGATTTTCCAAAAGATTTAGAGAGTTATTCTTTAGTTATACACTGTGGATCATGTATGCTCAATCGAGCAGAAACTATGAGCAGAATAGAAAGATGTTCAGAGATAACTAATTTTGGGCTTATTATAGCAGAGCTCACAGGAATATTAGATAGAGTAGTAGAAATATTTGAAGTAAAGGAGTAAGGAGTGGCTAAAAAAGTGATAACATGTCCTCTTGAACTTACACAGGAGATACTAAAGAAAAAATGGGTTTCAATGATACTTTGGAGATTGAGATTAGGGGCAATGAGGATAAGAGATTTTAAAAAAGATATAAAGGGATGTAATGAGAAAATGCTCATAGATCATCTTAATGAGCTTTTGAAAACAGGATTAATAACAAAGATTGAGCATGAAGATACATACCCAAAACATAGTGAATATCTATTGACTGAAATGGGGAGAGAGCTTCTTCCTATACTTGAAAAAATGCAGAGCTTTGGAGCTAAATATCTGCTTGATAAAAATTCTGATGAAGAATAATACTAACAAAAAAGTGAGTTATTTACATTAAATTGATATACATTTATAATCTAATCAAGAAGATTAAATGAGGAGGTTATAAATGAAAAAATTTATATTAATTTTGATGGTTTTATTGGGGGTGAATTCTATGGCAATGACACTTGAAAGCAAAGGGATAAAAAATGGTAATATTTCTGTAGAATATGGACAACATGGAGAGAAATTTATAGATGGAATGCCAGCTCTTTCAATTCCTTTGAAATGGAAAGACGTGCCAAAAGGAACAAAATCTTTTGTACTTGTAATGGAAGACTATGATGCAGTACCTGTTTCGGGATTTTCATGGATACACTGGGTAGCTTTAATTCCAGAAGATTATACAGAATTAAAAGAAAATGGCAGCAGAGATGATAAGAAAATATTGCAGGGGATAAACAGCTGGGTATCATCAATGGGTGGATTAGATAGAGAAAAAGCTTCATTCTATGGAGGACCTGCACCACCAGATAAAGAGCATACATACATTTTCAGATTATATGCTTTAGATAAAGAGATAAAAATTGATGGAACATTCTATCTAAATGAAGTGTACAGAGAAATGAAAGGTCATGTTCTTGGAAGTGCTGAATTAGAAGGAAATTATAATAATTAAAAAGTTGAAAAATAGTGAAGGCAGTTATTTGGCTGCTTTCTTTTTTTGCCTTTTTTTAAAAAATATATTAAAATATATAAAAGGAAAAATATTTCAGCTATTGAAATTACATTAAAAGGAGAGTTATCTTATGGAAAAAGTGTGTGTAGTATCAGAAAAAAGATTGAATAATTTTAAAGATCCGGATATTACCAGCAAAATACAAAAATTATGGCATGAAACAAGTATGAAGCTCCCTGAAAAGGACCTGAATAAATATGCTGTCTATTCTGAATATGAAAGTGATTATAAAGGTGATTACACACTTTTCATAGGAGCTGACAATATAAATTCTCATAAAGAAATAATAATTGAAGAAGAAAATTATCAGATTTTTTCTGTAGAGGGTTCATCTTCTGATGGAATTGTAAAAACGTGGCAGAAAATATGGGAGATGGAAGAAAAAGGACTTTTAAACAGAGCTTATACAGTTGATTATGAGAAATATTATCCAGATGGTAAGGTAGAAATTTTTATTGCCCTAAAATAATATCTTTTCATTCTTAAAAAAATGTGGTAGAATAAATTGACCAAGTGGTCAGTTGTGTGTTTGCATATAATTTTTTATTTCATACATGGTTGGAAATACTGGAGGGATATATATGAAAAAATTAATAATAATAGGAATGTTAGCAGTATCAGCTATAGCTAATGCGAGCTGGTGGGGAAGTATGAGTGGTGGAACAAGAGCAGCTATCATAGGAGGTTCAGCACTTATATTAAATAACAGTTATCAAAATAGTGAGATAAAACACCAGAGAGATTTGGATCAGTTGGATACAAATATAAGAAGAGATTATGAAAGACAGGCAGTTGCTCAGAATGCTCGTTATAAATATGAAAATTCAGGAGTACCTGCAAGATTAAACACAGTTACAGCTAATAATTATAGTGGTGGATATAATAATAATTATAATGGAAATTATAATAATAGATACAACAATCAGCAAGCTCCACAAAGAAGTGGAAAAGTAGTTTATTCAGATGGAAGAACTCAAATAATAGAATTGTCTGATGGAACAAGAATAACTATTAACCAATAAAAATAAATTTGACATTCTAAAAAAAATGGTGTATTCTCTTTTATAAGAAAAAAAAATAAAAAATGGAGGTGAACAAAAATGATGAATAGATTTACTTGGTGGTGGCAAAACAGACTTCACAAATTTAATACCAGACAGGTGGATCAGGTTTTGTCATAGATGTTCATTTTAAAATATAGATACTTTTATTTATTTTAGTATGTATTTAAACCTGTTCCAAGTGAACAGGTTTTTTATTTTATATAAAAAATATTTGTTTAGTAAGCCTTGTCTGATTTTGACAGGGCTTTTTATTTTTAATACATTTCAGGGAGGAAAAAAATGAAAAAATTATTTATTTTACTTTTAGTTATTTTATGTACAGCATGTGGAACAGAAAAGCAGAAAAAGATAGAGATAGGAATTACTCAAATAGTGGAGCATTCTTCATTGGATGATGTGAGAAGAGGAGTGATAGATGCTCTTAAAGAAAAAGGTTATGATGAAAATAAAGTAAATATTGATTATAAAAATGCACAAGGAGATTTTGGAACAGCACAGGTAATAGCTCAGGAATTTAATAATAAGAGTGATATAATAATTGCTATATCTACACCAAGTGCTCAGGCAGCTGCAAATAATATAAAAGATAAACCTATATTTTTCTCAGCTATAACTAATCCAGAAAGTGCTGGGATACTTAGAAAAAATGTAACAGGGGTAAGTGATAAGTCACCAGTTAAAAAACAGGTACAGCTTATAAAAAAACTTTTACCAGAAGCTAAAAACATAGGAATTGTATATAATACAAGCGAACAAAATTCTTTTTATCTGACAGATGCATTTACTAAGGCAGCAGAAGAGGAAGGGTATACAGTAAAAATAAAAGGAATAAATAATATAAGTGAAATGGCTTCAGCTTTAGATACACTTTTACCAACAATAGATGTTCTTTATACTTCAATAGACAATACAATTGCTTCTACATACCCTCTTATTGTGGAAAAATGCAATAAAGCTAATAAACCAATAATAGGAGCAACAAAAAGTTTTGCAGATCAGGGAGCTTTGGCAGTAGATGGAATCTCTGATTATCAAGTGGGATATCAGACAGGAGAAATGGCAGCTAGATATCTGTCTGGAGAGAAGATAGAGAACATTCCTTATGAGGTTGTGGAGAAGTCAGAAATGTATATAAATAAAGATGTTGCAGAAAAATTTGGCATAAAGGGAGAATAGTACGAACAGATTTTAGAAAATAATATTTTCAAATCCTTATAAAATAAGGGTTTTAGAAATACAATGTGGAACAAATAAGTATTTTAATTGTTATCTATAAGAATAACGGTTTTAGTGGTATTATAACCCTATGAAATAAAAGTTAGTTCACAGGGGGAATGCAAAGATGAAAAAGATAATTATGTTATTAATGGGACTTTCAATGGTAGCTTTTGGAAAGGAACCAGCAAAAATAAAAGTAGGAATTACTCAAATAATGGAACATCAGGCTTTGGACTCAGCTAGAGAAGGATTTATCAAAGCACTTAAAGATGGCGGTTATGGTGATGCAAAAATAGATTATCAAAATGCACAGGGAGATTTTGGAACAGCTCAAATGATAGCAAATTCATTTGTTCAAGATAAAAAAGATATTATTCTGGCAATATCTACACCAAGTGCTCAGGCGGCATATAATGCAACTAAAAAAATTCCTATCCTTATAACAGCAGTAACAGATGCTGAAAGTGCAGGATTAGTTGGAGACAATATCACAGGAACAAGTGATGCAGCTCCAATATACAAGCAGCTTGAAATAATAACAAAGCTTTTACCAAATGCTAAAAAAGTAGGAATTATCTATAATACAAGTGAACAAAATTCACAAGTACAAGTAGCACAGGCAAAAGTAGAAGCAGCAAAATTAGGACTGGAAATAGTAGAAACAGGAATTACAACAATAAATGATATGGCTATTGGACTAGATTCACTTCTTCCAAAGGTAGATGTTCTTTATACACCAACAGATAACTTAGTAGTTGCATCAACTCCTCTTTTGTTGGAAAAAGCTAATAAAGCAGGAAAACCAGTTATAGGAAGTGTTGAAGATCAGGTTATGCAGGGAGCTTTAGTTACTGAAACAATAGATTATGAAAAATTGGGATATCAAACTGGAGAAGTTGCTGTACAGGTTTTAAAAGGAACTGCACCAAATACTATACCAATAGAAACTTTAAAAGATACTCAATTAATAATAAATAAAAAAGCAGCAGAAAAATATAATGTAGATCTTTCATCAAAAGCTTTAGAAGGAGCTAAGCAATATTAATGCTTCATTGATGAAGGGAGAAAAGGAGATAGAGATGTTATTAGGAACATTAGAACAAAGTTTTATTTTTGCAGTAATGGTATTGGGAGTTTATATATCATATAAGATACTGGATTTTCCAGATATGACAGTGGATGGGAGCTTTCCTTTAGGAGCAGCAGTAGCAGCAGCTTCTATAGTAAAGGGAGTAAATCCTGTACTGGCACTTATTCTGGCTATGGCAGCAGGAGCAGCAGCAGGTTTCATTACAGGAATGATTCATGTAAAGCTGAGAGTTACAAATCTTCTGGCTGGTATCATTGTTATGACAGGTCTTTACAGCATAAATTTAAGAATAATGGGAAAATCTAATATACCTCTATTTTCAGTAAAACATCTGTTTAATGGAAATGTTTCAGCTATTGTTGTGGTAGCTGTTATCCTTCTTATTGTAAAATTAGGAATGGACTTTCTTCTTAAAACAAAATTTGGTTTTGCACTTAAAGCACTTGGAGATAATGAAAGCCTTATAATTTCATTGGGATTAAATGAAAAAACATTGAAGATATATGGACTTATGCTTGCAAATAGTCTTGTAGCTCTTTCAGGAGCAGTACTTGCACAGTACCAAGGATTTGCTGATGTAGGAATGGGAACAGGAACTATTATCACAGGTCTGGCATCTATAATAATTGGAGATGCGTTGTTTGGAAAGAAAAAAGTAATAAAAATATCAATGATGGTAATATTTGGAACTATAATCTATAGAACTATAATAGCACTGTCTTTGAAAGTAGGAATGAATGCAAGTGACTTGAAACTTATAACTTCAGCGCTTGTAGTAATAATAATCTTCTTGAAAGAGAAAAAACATTTGTTAAAAGGAGGGATTGTAAATGCTTAACATAAATAATGTGAAGAAGAGTTTCCAGACTGAGCTTGGAAGTATAAAAAGAGTATTTAAAGGTTTGGAACTTCATGTTGAAAAAGGAGATTTTATCTCTATCATAGGAAGTAATGGAGCAGGAAAATCTACTCTTTTGGACACTATAACTGGAAATATTGTTCCTGACAGCGGGACAATAGATATAGATGGAAAAGATATAACAAACCTTCCAAGATATAAAAGAGGAAGCTTCATATCTAAAGTATATCAAAATCCAGCAATGGGAACAGCTCCATCTATGACAGTGTTTGAAAATCTTTCAATGGCAGATAACAAGGGAAAAAGATTTGGGTTCACATTGGGATTAAATAAAAAGAGAAAAGAATACTATAGATCATTATTGAAAGAACTTGATTTAGGAATAGAAGACCAAATGGATACTGAAGTTGGATCATTATCAGGGGGACAAAGACAATGTCTTGCTTTGATAATGGCAACATTAAATAAACCGCAAGTTCTTCTTTTAGATGAGCACACAGCAGCTCTTGATCCTAAGACATCTAAAATAATAATGGATAAAACAAAAGAGATAGTGGAGAAAAATAATATATCTACTCTTATGATAACTCATAATCTGCAAGATGCGATAAATTATGGAAATAGGCTTATTATGCTTCATGAGGGAGAGATATTGATAGATGTAAGAGGGGATGAAAAGAAAAATCTAACTTCTGAAAAGCTATTGAGAATATTCAATAAAAAAGAGGCTGGATTAAAAGACAGCGAACTTTTTTCAGCATAAACTAAAAAAATATAAAATAGGAGATTGATTATTAACTCAATCTCCTATTTTGAATTGTAGAAATTAATTTTATCTGGTTTTCATATTTCTGCCTTTGTGGTATAATATCTAAAGATATTCTAAAAAAGGAGCAAAGGAAGATGAAGAAAATCAGGGTGACAGTACCAGAAGATATCTGGCGTCTTATGAAAAATGACATTGAAGAATTTGGAATAAACAATAATAAACTTTGCAACTATATCCTTGAAAGATTTAAATATAATAGAAAAATGGATGTTGAAAAACTTTTAGAAACACAGGGAAGACCACTTAAAAAAATAATTCAGTTTGACTTGAATGTTTCTAACAGAGAAATATATTATGATGTATTAAAAGCTAATGAAGTAGATATAGAGGCTGAATATTTTAGAGATCTTTTTGAGTTATATACTTCTAAATTCAAATATCAAAGAGAGATATTTATATTTGAAGACAGAGTTAAAATGATATTGGAAGGTATAAAGGAAAAAAAGAAAATAAAAATAAAATATCTGAAAAGAGTATTTAATGTAGAGCCTTATTTTATAAAGAGAGAGGAAAGAGGAGACGAAAACTTTCTTTTTTGTTATGATGAAGAGAAAAAGAATTATGCTAACTTTAAATTAAAGGAATTAGAAATAATTTCTATACTGGATGAAAAAATAAAAGGTAAGGATAAAAAATATATAGAAAATGTTCGTAAGAATTTTGATCCATTTCTAGGAAATGGAAATATAGTAAAAGTGAGATTGACAGAAGAGGGAGACAGCCTTTTAAAAAGTTTTACTAACTATCGTCCCAAGCTTATAAAAAAAGAGGGGGATATATATTTCTTTGAAGTGGCAAATGAAAATGCCAAATTGTATTTCAGGCAGTTTTCAAAGGAAGCAGAGATATTAGAGCCCAAAAGTTTGAGAGAAGAAATAAAGAATGAGTATTTAGAAGTTTTGGAATTATACAAATAAAAAAATTTTGATAATTTAGATAATATTAAAAAAATACTAAATTTTCTATATAGATCAGCTTGAGAATTATAAGTTTTGTTCTTAATCTGATCTTTTTTAATTAAAATAGTTTATTGAAAACATATTTTAATAATCAAACCTTTTCTATTGACAAATTTTTCTTTTTTGGTATAATATATTATATAAAATGTGGATAGAAGGATTTTGTTTCATTGGGAGGGGTAGTTATGTTACCATTAGCTTTTGCTGAACCTAATAAAGAATTAATCATAAAAGATATAAAAGGAGCAGGATGCTGTAAAGGAAGACTGCTTGAAAAAGGTTTCTGTATAGGAAATAAGATCTGTGTTTTAAGAGATGGCAGTGATTCTATTGTTGTGAAAATTAATAATTGTAAATATGCTCTTAACTTTGGACTGGCTAATAAAATATTGGTGGAAAATAAATAGAAATATAAGCATGCAGCCTATATAGGCTGCTATTCTTTAGAAAAAATACTTTGATATACAAAAGATTTCTATTTTTAATTATTATATATGGAGGCAGATTATGAAATTATGTGATTTAAAAAATGGAGAGAAAGCAAAGATTGTAAAAATCGGAAAAATTGGAGAACTCAAAAAAAGATTAGTAGATATGGGGATAACAGCAGGTGAAATAATAAAATTAGAAAGAAATGCTCCATTAGGTGATCCGCAAGAATACATAATAAAGTCTACAGGTATAGCTATAAGAAAAGAAGATGCTAAAAATATAGAAGTTGAAAAGATAGAGGGGTAGATAGAAGATGATAAAGCTAGCTTTTACAGGAAATCCGAACGTAGGAAAATCGGCACTTATCAATGCAATAGCAGGGTCAAAACTTAAAGTAGGAAACTGGCCTGGAGTAACAGTAGAAAAGAAAGAAGCAATATTTAACTACAAGGGAGAAGAGATAAAACTTGTTGACCTTCCAGGAGTTTATAGTTTAAGTCCATATACTCTGGAAGAAAAAATAACTAGAGACTTTATTCTTGATGAAGATCCAGATGTAGTTATTAATGTAATTGATTCTACTAACTTAGAAAGAAATCTTTATTTAACTTATCTTTTGAAAGAATTAGAAAAACCAACTATTATGGCTTTGAACTTCTACGATGAGTTTACTAAGCTGAACTATAAATTGAATATGGAAGAGTTTCAGCAATTGATAGAATTAAAAGCTATTTCAGTTTCAGCTCTGAAAGGAACTGGTATTGAAGAATTATTGGATTCAATAATAGAATTAGCAGCTAAAAAAGAGAAAATAAAAAAATATTCACTTCCATTTGATGATACAATAACAGGAATAATAAGAGATATAGAAAAGAAAATTAATTCAGATGAAAAATTTAAAAATATACTTAAGGAATATCCAAGTGAATATCTTTCTATAAAGCTTATAGAGAGAGACAGTCACTTAATTGATAAGCTTAAAAATAAATATGGTGTCGATTTAAAAGGTGCCTTTGAAGAAGAAATAGCTAAAATGGAAGAAAAATATGACAATGACAGTGAAACTATTTTAGCAGAAGGAAGATATGGAGCAGTAAACGGGATTCTTGCTCGTACTTTCACTACTTCTATAAAATCAAGACTTGATTTTACTGATAAGGTAGATAAAATACTATTAAATAAAGTTTTTGGACTTCCATTATTCTTATTGATAATGGCAGGAGTAATGGGATTTGTCTTTAATGGTAGTGCTCCATTTATAGATTGGGTAGATGGATTTATCAATGGATACATAGGAAAATATGTAAGGGTTCTGGTAGAAGGAACTCCAGACTGGTTAAATTCACTGATAGTAGATGGAATAATAGGAGGAGTAGGAGGAGTTTTAGTATTCGTTCCTGTTATGGTATTTCTTTATTTCTTCCTTGCAATACTGGAAGAAAGTGGATATATGTCAAGAGTAGCTTTCTTAATGGATAAAATAATGAGAAAACTTGGATTGAATGGTAAAGCTTTTGTACCTATGGTAGTAGGATTTGGATGTTCTGTACCAGCTATCTATGCAACAAGAACATTGGAAGATGAAAGCTCAAGAAAAATGACAGCAGCAATGGCACCGTTTATGTCATGTGGAGCTAGACTTCCAGTATATGGGCTGTTTACAGCAGCTTTCTTTGGAGCTAAAGCAGGAATAATAGTTATGTCTTTATATGTTTTAGGAATAGTTGTAGCTATTCTTGTAGGGCTTGCTCTTAAAAATGTAAAAGGATTTAAAACAGATAATAAAGCTTTATTAATAGAGCTTCCTCCATATAGAGTTCCAAGTTTAAAAGTTATTTTGAATTCAACTTGGATGAGAGTATCTGAATATTTAAAAAGAGCAACAACTATAATTATGGGAATTTTGATAATTCTTTGGACACTTACTTATTTCCCTGGAAAAGGAGATGCAAGTGTATCATATATAGCTAAGTTTGGACATGCATTTGCTCCAATAATGAGACCTACTGGATTTGGAGACAGATGGGAAACTGTTGCAGCTATCCCGCCAAGTATCGCAGCTAAGGAAATAGTAGTTGGGTTTATGGCTCAGGTACTTCCATTAGAGGATGCTGGTGAAGGTGATGAGGAAGAAGAGGCAACAACATTTGCAGAAGATACTATTGAGCAGGTAAAAGGTTTAGGAATAGCAGTGAAAGATTCAGTAGTAGGTATGCTTAGTTTTGATTTAGAAGGACTTTTCGTAACTCCTGATGAAGAAGAAATAGAAGAAGAAGGAAGAGGAATTGTACAGGCTACAGCAAACTTATGGCCAAATGATAATTTAGCTCCATTAAGAGCATATTCATTTATGGCATTTATACTTCTTGTAGTACCATGTGTAGCAACTCTGGCAGCAATTAAACAAGAGTTTGGATGGAAATATTTAGGTTTTGTAGTATCAATAATGCTTGTAGTACCATATGTTGTTTCAGTATTGATATTCCAAATAGGAAGCTTGTTCTTCTAATTTAGTTCTTTTGGGAAAGGTTTATTTTCTGAAAAAAGGAGATGAAAATAAATGAAAACAGTGATATTGATAGCAATAGTAGCAGTTATAGCTTTTTATTCTCTTAGAAGTGTATATAGAATGTTCAAAGGAGAAGAGAGCAGCTGTGGATGTGGTGGAGGATGCAAGGGCTGTGGCGGAAAATGCAGTGACCATGCTCATGATCATAAATAAATTATAAATACAGGCAGACTTGAGTAAAATCTTTTATTCAGGTCTGTTTTTTTATTTCATTTTTTAAAGTGAAATAAAGATAATTAATAAAAGGAAAAGAATATTTTTACTTGAAAAATCATGTGAGAATGCTATAATAACTCATTGTATAAATAACAATAAAGGAGAATTGATATGGACAACTTAACATTTGGAGCAGTAGGAGCTGTTATTGTTATAGGGCTGCTAATACTTTTTAAATTTTCTGGGAAAAAAGAAAGAGAAGAGAACAAAGATGAAATAAGGATCTACTACAGGTATGCTGGGGATATAGAATGGATCAAATATGAAATAGAACGATATAGATTTGGTTCATTAAAATATTTATTTAGTTGTAAAAATAAAGAAGAGTCAGATTTTCAAATTATAATAACTAATACAGAAACTGAAATAAGTGCAGATTTTTATGCAACAGAATTTAATTATTCTAAAAAATATTCTTTAGAGTATATTGTTAAAGATTTGAAATTAACTGATGAAAAATATGATGAACTTATGGATAATCTAAAGGATACTTATATAGAAGATAATCATGATGGAAAAGCAATTGAAAAAATCAAGAAAAATACAGAGGAAGAGACAAAATAAATAATTTGATAATTATGTTGACTTTTATCTCAACATAAAGTATATTAAATTTGCAAATAAATCAATATTAAGAGGGAGATGATAGGAGAGAAATGAAAAAGAAACAGGTATCACTTTATTATGCACTGCTGCCAGTAATATTTTTGGTAGTAACACTTTATTACGCTGTTCAAGTAGCTAAACTTGATGTGCATATTCCAATTTTTATTTCAGCAATTTTTGCAGCATTAATAGCAAAAATATCTGGATGTGCAACTTGGAATGAATTGGAAGATGGTGTGGTAGACACTATAAAGATGTCTATGAGAGCTATACTGATTTTAATAATAATAGGAATGGTAATAGGAAGCTGGATACTATCAGGAGTAGTTCCAACAATGATATATTATGGATTGAAAATAATAGAGCCTTCAGTATTTTTGCCAGTAACTGTAATAATATGTTCCATAGTATCTATATCTACTGGGAGCTCTTGGAGTACTGCTTCTACAGTGGGAATAGCATTAGTAGGTATAGGAGAAGGACTGGGACTTCCCAGACCTATAATAGCAGGAGCTATTATCTCAGGAGCATATTTTGGAGATAAACTTTCACCTATGTCAGATACAACAACTTTGGCACCAGCAATGGCGGGATCTAATTTATTTGATCATATAAAACATATGCTGTACACAACAGTACCATCATATATTTTGACTTTGATTGGATTTGTAGTGGTTGGATTGAGGAAGACATCTGGTGGGGAAGTGGATACAGCTCAGATAAATGAGATTTTAAATGCTCTTACAGGTTCGTTTAAAATAAATCCTTTCCTTCTGCTGATACCAGTATTTGTTATTGGAATGGTTATAATGAAAGTGCCAGCAATTCCTGGACTCTTTGTTGGATCATTAATAGGAGCTGCTACAGCAATAGTTGTGCAGGGTTCTAGCTTGAAGGAAGCACTTTACTCACTTCATTATGGATATGTAGGCCATACTGGAATGCCTATGGTAGATGAGCTTCTTACAAGGGGAGGACTGGATTCAATGATGTGGACAGTTTCCCTGATACTTTGTGCCATGACATTTGGTGGAATAATGGAAAAATCTGGAATGCTTGGAAGGATTGCACAAGAGATTCTTAAATTTGCCAATACAAATGGAAAATTAATTCTTTCAACTATACTTACACCTATATTTGTTAATCTGGTAGCTGGGGATCAGTATCTTTCAATAGTTATACCTGGAAGAATGTTTAAAGAAAGCTATGAGGAGAGAGGATTGGCTGCAAAAAACCTTTCCAGAGCTTTAGAGGACTCTGGAACAATGACATCTCCTCTTGTCCCTTGGAATACATGTGGGGCCTTCATGATGGGAGCCTTAGGAGTAGGACCATGGGTATATGTACCATACTGTTTCTTTAACCTTATCTCTCCTGTTTTATCTATAATATATGGATTTACAGGATTTACAATTGAGAAAATAAAAAAAGAAGATAAATAGATAAAAAACCTGAGTATAAAATAATTACTCAGGTTTTTTTACAAACTTATTGTATATTTCTTTTATTTTAGTAATAACATATTCAGGAGTTATAAGAGCATATTTTTCCTCTCTGGAAAAAGAAGAAGTATATGAAGGCATATCTTTTGATTCTACCCCCTGATGTCTTTCACAGGCATTAGAAAGCCATTCTTTTTTAGAAGCACTTGGACTGAAAATAGCAAAACTTGGAATATCCAAACTTTGTGCTATATGTCTGGGTCCTCCTTCATTTCCAAAAAACAGATCACAATTAGCTAAAAGCATTGCAAGCTCTCTAATAGAATTAGTTTTTATATTTGAAAAAATATTGATATTGTTATTTAATTTTTTATGAATATTTTTAACAAATTCTTTTTCGCTGGAGCAATAATAGAATATAATCTGAGCATTCAAATTTTTTATTAACTGCTCAATAATAACTTTCATTTTTTCTGTATCATAAACTTTTTCAGGCCTTCTGGAATTTATGGCACATGCAAATACAGGACGTGAAAAATCTATTCCAGCTTCAACCATTCTTTCTCTCATTAACTTTTTTTCTTTGTCTGTTACAGAAATAGTATATTGATTGTCATATATCAAGTTATATTCTTTTTTTAATGGATCCAATAATTTTAAAAACTTATCAACTTTATCCTTTGCATATTCAGGCTCTTCTACTTTATCTGTATAAATAAAGCCTCTGTATTTTTTTGCTCTTCCTATTCTGTATTTACTATCCATAGAAAAAAGAGAAAAAATTTCACTTTTAGGAGTAGACATAATATCAATAATAATATCATATTTTTTTCTTGTGACTTTCCATACTTTTAAAATATATTTTAATGGATTTTTTTGCTCCTCCTTAGTTATAGAAATTACATTATCAATATATTTATGATTCTGAAAAAGTGGAGAGATATGTTCATATAAAACATAATCAATCTCAGCATTAGGAAAAGATTTCTTTAATGTATTACAAAGAACAGAAGATAAAACAGCATCTCCTATTTGTTTGAATCGAATTATTAGTATTTTCATAGAAGCACCTCATAGAATAAAAATGTTATTTAATATGATAATAACAAACTAAGATTAAAATTTGGTAAGTATTTAGATTAAAATAATTAAAAAAAATCTCAATATTAATATTAGAAAAATATTGAAAAATCCTTTTATGTGTTATATCCAAATAAAAAAGAGTGGTCTAAGACCACTCTAGCTTAGTAATTTCTATTCAATTTTTATTTTTCAATTCTATAAAGAGTTTTTATTTCAAAGCCTAAAAACTGTTCTGCTACTTTTCTAAACTTATCTTTATCTCCACTAACAAAGAAATCAATTTTTCCTTTAGTATCAGAATCAGATAAAAGGTTAGAATTTTTTAGTGTGTTGTATAAAGCAACTGAAGTTTCTCTTGCTGGATCAACAATGTTTCCACAGAAGTTTCTTGCAATATCTTCTCTTGCTATAGGATAATGTGTACATCCTAAAACAACTGTATCTACATTTCTAGGAAATTTAGAAATATGATTTTTAATAATAGTTTCTCTGTCTTCAAAAGTTTCCCAACCTGCTTCTATCATAGGACATAATTCTGGACATCCTTCTTGATATACTTTAGCAGTTTTTGAATACTTAGCTATTTCATCAGCATAAGCATTTGATGCAGCTGTAAATGGAGTAGATAAAACACCAATACATTTATTTGTGCTTGCTTCAACAGCTGATTTAGCTCCAGGTGAGATAACTCCAATAACAGGAACTGTATATTTTTCCTTTATTAATTCTAATGAAGCAGCAGTTGCAGTATTACAAGCAATAACAACAGCTTTGCAGTTGTTCATCATGAAAAAATCCATAATATCTAGACAAAATCCTTGAATCTCTTTGATTGTCTTTTCACCATAAGGTGCGTTACCATTATCACCATAATATATAATATTTTCATTAGGTAATAATTCAATAATTCTTTTTAATACTGTTGTTCCTCCAACTCCAGAGTCAAAAACTCCGATGTTATAGTTTTTTTTCATGATTCAAGCCCCCCTGAAATAAAAATTTACATTAATATTTATTGAAACATGTTTATAAAGAAAGTTATTACAGCAGCATTTGTAAAGTCAATAAATAGTGCTCCTACAAGAGGTACGATGAAGAAAGCCTTTGTAGAGAAACCATTTACAGAAGTAAAAGATTCCATGTTAGCAATAGCTGTTGGAGTAGCTCCCATACCAAAACCACAGTGTCCTGTAACCATTACAGCAGCGTCATATTTAGTTGCTATAAATGGAAGTCTCATAACATTGTAAGTTACAAAATAAGTATATAGTATAACAAAGATTGTTTGTACAGCTAAGATAATGATCATAGGAACAGCTAGTTCTACTAGTTCCCATAGTTTCATTGTCATTAATGCCATTGATAAAAATACAGATAGAGATATGCTTCCAACAATATCAATCTCTTTCATAGGAAGAGGTTTTTTAATTGAGTCAGCAATATTTCTTAATACCGCAGCAACAAGCATTGGTCCGATATACGCAGGAAGAGCTAGTCCACCTTTGATTAACCAACCAGTATGTGCTTTAACAAATGGAGGTATAGATGCCCCTATTCCCATTGCAACAGCTATAATAATAACAGCATTTAATATTTTTTCTTCTGTTACTTCAACTTTTTCAGCTTTTAAATCAGGATCTTGAGCTTTATTATCTTCACCTTTTAAGTTATGTTTAATCATAAGTCTTCTAGCAACTGGACCACCAATTAAACATCCCATAACAAGTCCATAAGTAGCAGCAGCAAATCCTGCTGTTCTAGCTCCAACTACTCCTAATTCTTCTATTGTAGCTCCAAAAGCTCCTGCAGTACCATGTCCTCCTGTAAGAGGTACAGATCCTACTATAAGACCAAATAATGGATTCATTCCTAAAACTTTAGATAATGTAACTCCAATTGCATCTTGGCAGATTACCAATCCTGTAGCAACAACTAAGAATATAGCAACTCCAACTCCCCCTTGAGCCAACAGCTTGAAACTTGCCATGAACCCAACAGTAGTAAAGAATGCAATCATCAAGAAATTTTGAAGTGTTAAATCAAAATCAAATTGAAAAGCATTAGTTTGACGTCCTATAAAAACGAAAATAGAAAAAATCAATCCACTAACAACTGGTGCAGGTATAAAGAATTTTTGTAAAAATTCACTTTTATTCTTTATCCATCTTCCCAAGAAAAGTAAGACTGCAGCTATGGCCAGCGTTTCAGCCATGTTAAATTTGTACTCAAACATTTTTGAACCTCCTAAAAATATTTTTGTCATGATACCCTATATTATTAATAGTACCTTATATTTTCAAATAGTCAATAGTTCATATAATATACTCCAGTAATGTTTAAAATATATAAAAAGAATAGAATAGAATTGATTATATTTTTTTTAATAGGTAAAAAATAAAAAATATAGTTTTTTTTAAATATATAGTTTTCTAAAAAAGAACGATTAATATAAAAAACAAAACACACATACTAAAATAGAAATGATTTTATTAGAAAAGAGAATGAAAATAATAATAATAATTTATAAAATATATAATTTATATTCAGAAAAAATAAAAAAAAACATAAATTAAAAAAACAGAAATTTTTTTTCAAAATTTTCTGTTTTTCTAAAATATTGAATACTTTTGTCCAATATATAATACATTCTTTCTTTAAAATGGGCTAAAAATATTTTTTATGAAAATATTACAAATAAAAAATGGAATTGACATTTTTTCAAATTAAATATACAATAAAAGTTGTTTACTTTAAGCTGTATAAAAACAAAGTTTAAATATATTATTTTAAATTTTGATATTTATATAAAAAAAGAAAACTTTTAAAGTGATTAAAATGTGTTGGAAAAATGTTTGAAAAATTTTAGAAATTTGAATCAATTTCAAATCTAATAAATTATTTTTATACCACTTTTTATACAAGAAATATTTAATGGAAAACTTGGTCCAGGTTCACCATCTATATCTGTAACAATAGACTTATCTTCACAAGATACTTTGAGATCAGATGTTCTAAAGTGAATAAAACTTCCAGGGATTTCAAGATGTTCACTCTTAAAAAATTGAAATAGGGAAGTAAGAGTTTTTGTAAGAGTATCTCCTTTTACAATTATTATATCTAAAAGTCCATCATCTATTTCACTTTTGTAAGCAATATTGATATTTCCTGCGGTTCTTCCATTAAAAGCAAAAAATATAAGGGCACTTCCATCATAGTTGAATTCAGATGATTCTACAGAAATATTCATTTTTTTAAATGTAGGAAGTTCCATAATACCATTAAAATAATATGCTAATTTTCCAATAGTATTTTTTAAATGAGTAGGAGTTTTTTGAGAAATATCAGTAAAAAGCCCATAACTAAATACATTAATAAAATATTTACCATTGGCAAATCCTAAATCGACATCTTTTGGAGTTCCTTTTAATATTTTTTTACATGAATCTTCAATATTAGAAGACATTCCAATATGTTTAGCAAAATCATTTGCTGTTCCAACAGGAAGAATAGCAAGCGGCAGATCAATATTTTTGTTCTTTATAATATTTACAACTTGATTGATAGTACCATCTCCACCAGCAGCTAAAATATGATCATAACTTTCATCTAAGGTTATAAAGGCATTTTCCAATGAAGTTTCCATACTTATTCTAAAGGGGACTATTTCCATAGATTGTTGTTGATAAAGGTGAATAATAGTATCAAGATGTTTTAGAATTTCATTTTCACCTGAAAAGGGGTTATAAATAAATTTAACTTTTTTCATAGTAGAACTCCTTTTTTAACTTTTAATGTTTATTATATAATTTTAGTTTAACAGATATAGTAGAAAAATTCTAGCTACAAAAGTTTGAAAATATAAAAATTTAATAAAAAATACATGGGGGAAAGATGCAGAAAATTATAATTGATGGAGTTTTACGGAAGGTTGTATATGATACTGAAGCAAAAACATATACTAAGACAATAAAATTAAAATGGAAAAAGAAAATAAAATGTATTTTAGGTTTAAGAAAATATCCAGGAGAAAATATTAAATATATTGCTGAAATATTTCAAAAAAATGGAATTAAAACTTTTAATGTACTGGAATATTCGAAACATTCAGTTATAACAAGCGAAATAGAAGGCAGAAGTTTAATGGATGAAATACTGGAAACTAAAAGTAAAGAAGAAGCTCAAGTATTGATAGATAAATTTGTAAGTATAGTTACTAAAATTATAAATTTAAATGTGTATTATGGGGATTTTAATTTTAATAATTTCATAGTTTCTAATGGTGAAGTGTATGCAATAGATTTAGAAGACTATCGAAAAGACTTTCTTACTAAGTTTAGAAAAAAATCTACAATGAAGAGATTAAAGAGGCAACTTTTAGAAAAAGAAGAAGTTTTAATAAAAATGCATGAATATTTTAATGGTGAAAAAATATATCAGCAAATAGAAAAAGAATTAGAAAAAAATAAGTAAGTAAAAATATTTTAAATATGATATAATTTCCTTGATAGTTATAATAAACTTGGAGGAAATTATGGATAAATTAAGAAAATTACAGTTGGTAGAAAAAGACTGTTTAGATTTTTTTGTGAAAATATGTGAAGAAAATAATCTCGAATATATATTAGACTTTGGAACTTTATTAGGTGCAGCAAGACATAAAGGCTTCATCCCATGGGATGATGATGTTGATCTGGGAATGCCTAGAGAAGAATATGAAAAATTTTTAAAGATATTTGATAAGTATACAAATAATGGAAGATTTTCTTTAGAGATATATAAAAGAGGAGCTTTCTATAAATTGAAAGATAATAATCACTATATATTAAATGAAGATGGAAGTAAATCAGAAATTGATATTGATATTTTTCCTTTAGATTACTATGATGATGTAGAAAAAGTAAATTTTCTGAATGGATATTTAGAATTAAGTAAAGATAGGAGCTCTCTATGGAGAAAATGGAAAACTCATTTTAAAAGAGAGATACATTTAAAAATATTATCAAACAGTTTTTTCAAGAAAAGATTTGTTTCAAAAACTAAAGGACCATATATAGGAAGAGGAGTGGAAACTGGATTTAAAATTAAATTGAATCCTGTAGAAAAATTTTTTCCTTTAATAGAAATTGAATTTGAAGACAGAAAATATAAAGCACCAAAAGATTATGATAGTTTTCTTACATTATTATATGGAGACTATATGACTCCACCTGAAAATCCAAAACCTTTACATCATAAACATATTAAAGATATAATAAAAATTGAAAATAAATAGGAACTACAGAAATAACTATACTTCAAAATTGAGGGATAGTTATTTTTTTATGCTTATAATAAAATAGAATAAAAAAATAAAATATAGTTGACTTTTTTTTAATTAAAATGTAAAATTATCTGATTATATATTTGTATTTAAGAAATCAATTGAATATAAGTGTGTAAATTTAAAATGCTAAATATTTAATTAAAATCTTTGTAATATAGTTTTAATTTAAAAGTAAAAAAATATTAAATTTTAAATAAAATATTTAAAAAATAATGAGGGAAAGAATAAATGAGAGAAAAAGATGTAGTTATTTATAATGCAAAAAAGAAAACATATACTAAAATAATAAAGCCTAAATTAAAAAAGCAGTTAAAATATTTTTTTAAGCTGAGAAGATATCCAGGAGAAAATATTAAATATATTGCTGATATATTTAATAAAAATGGAATAAAAACGTTTGAAGTATTAAAATATTCAAAATATATGGTAGTAACTAAAGAAATAGATGGCAAAAGTTTGATGGATGAAATTATAAATAATAATGACAAAAAATATATAAAAATATTAATAGAAAAATATATAGATATGGTAACTAGGATTATAGAGCTTGGGGTATATTTTGGAGATTTTAATTTTGGTAATTTTATAGTTTCTAATGGAGAATTATATGCAATAGATTTGGAAGACTATAGGAAAGATTTTCTTACTAGGTTTAGAAGAAAAGCAATGATGAAAAGATTAAAAAGAGAATTAAAAGGAAGAGAAGAAATATTAAATAGAATGAACGAATATTTTAATGGTGAAAAAATATATCAGCAAATAGAAGAAAAAATCAATAAATAAATAGGAACTACCAAAATAACTAGACTTCAAAATTGAGGGATAGTTATTTTTTATATCTAAAAGAAATGTAAGGAAAAATAAAAAAAATCTGATTTTTAGATAAAAATATGTTATTAAAGTGATTGAATTGTGATATAATTGTGAATAAGATTATTTTTTGTTTAGAAGAAAATGGGGAGAGAAATCTATGTTGAAGAAAATAAATAGAATATTTCAAAACTATATGAGAGAAAAAAGGTTGAAGCTAGGAAGATATTTATATGATAAAAAAGAAATTAAAGAAGAAATAAAAATAGGGAATTTTATAGAAAATAATAATATAAAAAAAATATTATTTATGAGATATGATGGAAAAATAGGAGATATGGTAATAAATACCTTAATGTTTAGAGAAATAAAGAAAAAGTATCCACATATTGAAATAGGAGTAGTAACAAAAGGTGGAGCAAGAATAATAATAGAAAATAATCCAAATGTAGATAAAATATATGAATATCAAAAAGATAGAAAAAGTATAAAAAAATTAGCTTCTAAAATAACAGAAGAAAAATATGATTTAGTAATAGATTTTTCAGAAGTATTGAGAGTAAATCAAATGATGCTAATAAATTTGTGTAGAGCAAGATTTAATATGGGATTAAATAAAGAAGAGTGGGGTTTATTTGATATATCATATTCAAAACCAGAAGGATATATTCATGTAACAGAAATCTATAGAAGAATATTAGAGAAATTAGGAATAATAGATATCACAATAGGCTATGAATTGTTTTTCGATGAGAAGCAAAAAAATAAAGTTGATGATTTACTAAGGGATATCACTCATAAAAAAATAGTTGTATTCAATCCATTTGCAGCAAGTAAACATAGAGACCTAAATTTAGAAAACATATTAAAAATAGGAAAAATAGTTCTTGAAGATGAAAATAATATTTTGATTTTTATAGGAGAAAAAAGAAGAAAGAAAGAACTTGAAAATGTAATAAAAGAATTAGGAAAAGATGTAATTTTTCCAGAATTAGAAAATATAATGGAGACATCATATTTGATAAGTAAAGCTGATTTAGTAATAACACCAGATACTTCAATAGTACATATAGCAGCAGCATTTAAAAGAAAGTTGATAGCAATTTACAGGTTGGATAATAAGGAAGAAAATAAAATAAATAGATATTTATGGGCACCTAATTATGAAGGATCTGTACAAATATTTTCTAAAGATTTTGAGATTAAAAATGGAGAAGAAGCAGATATAAATAAGTTTGATGTAAAAGAAATAGAAAAAGAAATAAAAAGTATTTTTAAATTATAGGAGAAAAGAATGAGTAAGTTTAGAGGCCTTTTCATAAGACTAGTGGGAATGAAAAATAAAGAAAAAAATATAGAGTTGGAAAATATAAGAAGAATATTAGTTCCAGGTGGAAGAATAGGAGATATGGTATGTGAAACACCATTGATCAGAGAATTACATGAGTTTTTTCCAGAAGCAGAGATAGATGTTTATTTAGATAAGATAGTAACACCATTGTTTAAAAATTGTCCATATTTAAATGTTATAGAAACAAAAAGGGGAAGCAGATTTGTACATAGAGTAAAAATATTAAGGATAATATCTTCATGGTATGATGCATTTTTGAAAAGAAAGAAATATGATTTATATTTTGAATTTACTAGTGGATTAAGATTCTATAGTGTATTTGCTTTAAAAATAATGAAACCAAGATATAGTATAGGGGTATATAGGGAAGAAAAACATGGAATAAAAAAAGATGAATTAACTATTTTTAATAGATATATAGAAACAAAGAAAAGTAATCATATGAGAGATATCAGCTTAGCAGGAATAGAAGTATTGGGGAAGAAAGTAGAGAATAGAAAATATGAATTATTTTTAGGAGAGATGGAAGAAAAGTATAAGGATTATTATTCCAAAGAAAATATAAATATAATATTTAATTATACAGGTGGAAATATAAAGAAAAATTTGTCATTAGAAGAAGTAAAAGAAAGCTGTAAAAAGCTTATAAAAATAGATAAAAGAATAATTGTATATGTGATGACATTACCAGATAAATATGAAGAATTGAAAAAAGAAATAAATGAATTGAAAGAAGAAAGAATAAAAATTTGTGAAAAAACAAAAGATATATTAGAAGCAGCAGCAATGATAAAGTATGCAGATATATTGGTAAGTGTAGATACAGGAGTAGTACATATAGCTTCTGTGTATAATATACCAGTAATTTCAATATTTCCAAATAATGAAAATAGTATAGAATATTTTTCACCAAAATCAGAGTTAAGTTATGTAATAAAGTGTGAAGACAGAAATTGGATAAGAGATTTTGATAAAGAAGAGATGAAAAAATACATAGAAGAAATAATAGAGAAATTAAAATGGAAGGTATAGATGAAGAAGAAAGTAATATTCAGAAGTGGAAGTTTAAGGATGGGAGGGCTTGAAAGAGTCTTAATAGAAGTTCTTCAAACTATTAATAAAGAAAAATTTGATATTTATCTTGTAATAGATGATGATTGTGGAAAAGAAAATATATTTGAAAAGGATATACCTAAAGATATTCCATATTTTTTTCTTAAACCAGAAAAATTGATAAGAGAAACGGAAAAATATAAAGAAAAAAAGAAAAATATTATATATAAATTGATGTATAACTTAATGATGGAAAAAGAAAATAAAGTTATGTATAGAAATATGCAGAAAATATTAAAAGATATAGGGAAAATAGATGTAATAGTAGACTTTGATGCAGGAGCTTCAAAGTATATAGAGAAATTAGATATAAAAAAGAAAATTGTATGGATTCATAACTCTATACCTAATTTAAAGAAAAAAGAAGGTAAGATAAAAAGATTTGGGAAGAGATTAGAAAAATATGACAGAGTAGTGGCCATATGTGATGAAATGAAAGAAGAGATAGAAAATATATATCCAAATTTAAGAGGAAAAGTAAGCAGAATATATAATCCATTTAATTTTGAAAGAATAGAAAAGTTAATGGAAGATGAAAGAGAGTTAACAAAAGAACAAAAAAAAATGCTAAATGAAGATTATTGTATTGCTATATCAAGATTAGATATTATTCAAAAAGACTATGCTACTCTTTTAAAGAGTTTTAAAATATTAAAAGATAAAGGAATAGAACAAAAGCTATATATAATAGGAGATGGACCTTCTAAAAAAACAATTGAAGATTGGATAAAAGAATATCAGTTAGAAAATTTAGTATTTCTATTAGGAAGAATGAAAAACCCATATATATGGTTGAAAAATTCTAATTTTTTTATACATAGTTCAAAGTTTGAAGGATTTGGATTAGTATTAGTTGAAGCTGGTTATTCAGGAAAAACAGTAATTTCTTCAAGTTGCCCAGTAGGTCCAAGAGATATTTTAAAAGATGGAAAGTGTGGAATTCTATTTGAAGTTGGAAATGAAAAAGAGCTTGCTGATAATGTAGAGAAAATTTTAAAAAACTATGAATTAAAAAAAGAGTATGAATATTTGATAAAAGAGAGAGTAAAAGAATTTGACAGCAAAAATGTGATACAAGAATATGAAAAACTAATAGAAGAAATTTAGAATAGAGGATAATTGAAATGATAAAAAATGAAAAGTATAAAGAATATAATATATATTATCCAGAAGAAGAAATATTCTATGAGGAATTAGGAAAAAAAATAATTGATAAAGAATATAAAGAGTTAGAAGTATATAAAAACACAGAGAGAAATTATGTAGCAAAAATAGAAATAGAAGGAAAGAAGTATATATTGAAGTCTCCTAAGTCAGAAACAATAATACCTCAGAGAAAAATACAAACATTTATAAAAAAAGGAGAAGCATTAAATACTTTAATAAATGTGAGAGAAAGAATAGCAGAAGGAATTACAGAATATGCAGTTCCCTTTTTAGCTATAGTGAGGAAAAAGGTTTTCATAAAAGAAAGCTACATATTAATGGAGTGTGTAGAAGGAAATTCAATAAAGAGTGTTTCTGATATAGATGAAATAATGGAAATAGTTAATAAATTACATAAAAGAAAAATATATCATGGAGATTTAAATACTTCAAACTTCATAAAAAGCTTAAATGGAATAAAAATAATAGATACTCAGGGGAAGAAGGAAAAGTTTTTTTATTTTAAGAGATGGAATGATCTTTTTATAATGAAGAATGATTTATTGGTAATAGAAAAAGAATATAAAGTAGAAGAAAAATATTATAAAAAAAACAAGAATTTTTCATACTATGTAATTTTACTTATAAGGAAAATAAAAAAGTTAAAATTTATAAAAAAAATAAAATTAAAGAAAAAAAAATTGAGAAAAAAAGGTTGGAAAATATAAAAAATTAAAGTGGTGAAAGATATAAATGGAAAAAAAATACTATTTAAAAAAATCATATATAAAAAATTTATTAAATATGTACATAACAAGGTTTTTCTTGATTTTATTTTTTAAAAAGGAAAAAAATCCAGAAAATATTTTAATAAAAATTTCTGATGGTATAGGAGATGTGGTAATAAGAAGTCGATTGTCAGAAAAATTAATAGAAAAATTTGGAAAAGATAAAGTCTATTTTTTAATGCAGGAAAATTATAAACAATTAGGGGAAATCTTAGGATATAAAGTAATTGGAATTTCAAAATCAGAAAAATATAATTTATTAAAAAGAATCAGAAAATTCTTCGAAATAAATAAATTAGGAATAAAAATATTTATAAATCTTGAAGGTAAAAATGATAGTGTAGTAGGAAATATAATAACAAAAGAAAAGATAGGAATTTCAGATATGGATCCAGCAGTAAAAATTTATAATAAATTTTATACAAAAGAAATTAAGGTAAATAAAAATGAGAAAATTTTAAATCAAATAAAAACTATAGCAGAGAGCATACTTGAAGGAGAACTGAAAGAAGAAGAATTAATCCCAAATTTAAAAGTAAATATAAATTTTAAAAGTGAGGGAATAGTCATAGCAATAGGATCAACTTCACGAGAAAAAGTATGTAGCCCATATAGAATGGCCGAATATATAAAAGAAATAGAAAAGGAATTTCCAAAAGAAAAAATATATTTAGTAGGAAATGGAAAATTACAGTTAGAATATGCAGAATATTTAATAAAAAAATTGAATGAAGTTAAAATTATAAATTTAGTAGATAGAACAAATTTAAAAGAAGTGTTTGAAATAATTGAAAATTGTAAGTTATTTATTGGATTTGATTCTGGATTATATAATTATAGTTATTCATTAAGAAAAAAAACAATAGCATTATTTAAAGATTTAAATAGTCCATTTAAACACGAAGCTGAGTGGGTAAAAGTTTTAGGACCAGAAAAAGAAAAAATCAATGATTTTGAAGATGAAAATTATCCAAATAAAGAAATAAATAATATTTCAATTCAAAGTTTTATAAATGCATTAAATGAAATGAAAATGTATAAAAGAGAAGGAGAAGAAAGATGGTAATTTTCAAAAATAATAAATTTGTAAATAATTTCAATGTTATAGAATTAATGTCAATAACTATCTTAATGATTTTATTTATTTTTGTGAATGATAAAAAAATAATAATTGGATTGCCTTTTTTAGCAATAATTTTATATGGAATGTTAAAAAATAAAGATAAAAGAGAAATAATCAATAAAAATCTAGGAATAGTAGGAGCAATATTGTTTATATTTGGGTTATCATTTAGTGAATATTCAGGAGATAGGGGTAATATTCTAATGATAATTAGTTTTTTGACTAATGTTTTTTATTATAAAAATAAGAAAATAGAATTAGGATATAAAAGAATAATGTATATGTTTATTTTAATCTTTGTTTTAGGGATTATTTGGACTTGTTTTTCTTATGATGGATTACATAGTGTTGGAAGGTTTATAAAAGTCAATAAAAGATTTATAGATATGTTTTTATTAATAAATATAATTAAAGAGAAAAAAGAATTTTTAATATTAGAAAAAGTTTTTTTATTTTGTGGAGGATTAGTAGGTGGATACTATATATATGATTATGTAAAAAACTTAAAAACTCTGTCTATGAATTTAGGATATAGATTTGGAGGGTTTAAAAATGTTGCATATTCGGCTGGGTTATTGATGATGGTTTCTTTATATGTTTTTGGAGTAATATGGAATACTAAAAGTATAAAAGAATTGAAAGAAAAATATTATTATGTAATAGTGTTATTTTTATCTCTTAGTGGATTATTATTAACTAAAACTAGAGCAGCGATTTTAGGATTTTTAGCAGGAGTAATATTTATAGTAATAATGAAATTTAGTATAAAAAATTTTTTATTGTTATTACTAGCAACAACCATTGTATTTACAGCTTTACCAAAATCCATTAAATATAGGGTAACAAATATAACAATAAAAAAAGATACTGAAAACATGAATAAAGTTTCTGATAATTTTAGAAGAGTAATGTGGAAAGGAAGTATATACACTTGGGAAAATAACAAAATATTTGGGGCTGGAGCTAGAGGTACTAAATATTGGATTCAAAAATATGCTGATGGAAATGTGGATAAAGATGGAAATATTCTTCCAGGGATAACAAGAAAAGGTTTTACTTATGGGGAAGCTCACAGTATATATTTAAATTTACTAGCAGAAATGGGAATTTTTTCAATATTATATTTTATACAATTTTTTATATTTATTCCTATGTTAATTTTGAAAAATATAAAAATTAAAGAAGATATGGGAGAAAAATTAGGAGCATCTTCAGCCATTGTTGGATATTATGTATATGGTTTAGTATGGAGTATTTGGGGATATTATGGAACAATACAAAGTGTTTTTCAATTTATGATTTTTATTTTAATATTTTTTTATATTAAATCTAAAAAAATTAAAATAAGTTAGGAGATAAAGATGAAAAAAATAAGTGTAATAGTACCTGTATATAATGTAGAGGAATATATAAAAGAATGTTTAGAATCAATAATTAACCAAACATTAGAAGATATAGAAATAATAATAGTAAATGATGGAACAGAAGATAATTCTATGAAAAAAATAGAAAATTTTTTATCAGATGAGAGGATAATTGTAATAAATAAGGAAAATGGTGGACTTTCCTCAGCAAGAAATTTAGGTATAAAATTAGCAAAAGGTGAATATATATCATTTGTAGATAGTGATGATTTTATAGAAAAGACAATGTTAGAAGATTTGTATTGTGCCTCTAATAATCATGATATAATTTTTTCAGATTTTATTTTTTATGATGAAAAAAGTAAAAAAGAAATAAAAAATGAAAGAGAAATTTTATTTTCTGAAAATAAAGGAAGCTATTTTTATCTCTATGGTAGTACAGTTGTTTGGAATAAGATATATAAGAGAGAATTTTTATTGAAAAACAATCTTTTTTTTAAAGAGGGAATAATATATGAGGATGAATTATTCACTTTCAAAAGTTCTTTTTTTAGCTGAAAAAATAAAATATGTAAAAAAACATCATTATTATTATAGAAATAATAGAGAAGGAAGTATAATGAATACCTTGAAGAGAGAAAAAAGTATTGATTCGTATGAAAAAATAATATTTGAAATCAAAAAATTTAAAAATGAATATAATTGGAGTTTATTTGAAAAATCAAGAATTTTTTTATGTGAGAATTATTTTGTTTCCTATCTTTATAAAATGAAAGATCAAAATTTTAAAAGAGAAGAAGTAAGAGAATTCGAAAACGAATTAAAGGAGAGTTTTTTTTTAATTATAGTGATGTTGTTGTGTGGAATAAAATCTATAAAAATAACTTTTTGAAAAAATTTAATATAAAATTTGATGAAAAAATAATTCACGAAGATATTATTTTTACTTTTAAAACGATGTTTTTAGCTGATAAAGTAAAGTGGGTAAATGAATATTTTTATTTTTATAGAATTAATAGAAGTGGAAGTATAATGAGTAGTTTAAAAAAAGAAAAAAGTTTAAAATCACATAAAGAAATTCTAAAACAAATTGAGGAATTTGAAACTTTTGTTAAAAAAGAAAATTTTGAAAGAATGAGAATATTTTTATATAATGAATATTATAAAACTTATATTTGTCATTTAGAAAAGAAAGAAAGAAGTCTAAGCGAAATAAAAAAATTTGAAAAAAAATTAAAAGAGGATTATAATAATAATTTCTCAAAAGATGAATACAAAGTATTGAAAGAAGATATAACTAAATTATTTAAAACTAAATTATTTTATCATATAAATATTTTTGATAGTTTTTATTGGAAAAATAAATTATTTACTAAAAAAACTTTCAGAAGAATAATAGAAGGAAAAATAAAAAATATTTTAAGAGGTAGTAAATAATTTTTCTTATATGATATAATTAAATAGAAATAGAAAAATATGGAGACATCTTGATGAATAAATTAAAAAAACTAGAAATAAACTTACAGGGAATATACATAATTGAGCCTTTAGTATTTGAAGATAGTAGAGGTTTTTTTCTTGAATCATATAATAAATCTGAATTTGAAAAAATAGGAATAACAACAAATTTTATACAGGATAATCATTCTAAGTCTAAAAAAGGTACACTTAGAGGACTTCATTTTCAAACTAAACATTCTCAAGCAAAACTTATAAGAGTAATAAAAGGAAAAATATTTGATATTGTTGTTGATATAAGAAAAGGAAGCAGTACATATGGAAAATGGTGTGGAATTGAGTTAAGTGCAAAAAATAAGAATATGCTCTATATAGCAAAAGGCTTTGCACATGGATTTTTAGCGCTGGAAGATGATACTGAAATAGAGTATAAGTGTGATGAATATTATGCACCACATTATGATTCTGGAATAATGTGGAATGATAAAGATATAGCTATTGACTGGAATTTTGAAAAATATGGATTAAAAGAAGAGAATATAATTTTATCTGAAAAAGATAAAAAGCATCAATCTTTTAAGGAATACACAGAAAAATATATTGGAGAAAATGTATTGCTTACAGGAGCAGATGGACAGCTAGGTCAGGATTTTCTAAAACTTTTTGATAAGTTAGGGATAAAATATACAGCTACAGACTATAGAGAATTAGATGTAACTGATAAAGAAAGAGTAAAAAAATTTGTAGATAACAATGATTTTACAATGATAATAAACTGTGCTGCATACAATAATGTAGATAAGGCAGAAGAAGAACTGGAGAAATGCTATGCTCTAAATTCACATGTTCCTAAGTATCTGGTAGAGATATGTAAAGAAAAAAATATAGCATTTGTAACATATTCAACAGATTTTGTATTTGACGGAGAAAAAGAAATACCATATACAGAAGAAGATATTCCAAATCCATTATCAATATATTCAAAAGCAAAGCTAGAAGGAGAAAAATATTCTCTTGGTTATGACAAAAGTTTTGTAATAAGAACATCATGGGTATTTGGAATGGGGAATAATAACTTCTGCAAGCAGGTAATAAATTGGAGCAAAGGAAAAGATAAATTAAGGATAGTAGATGATCAGATATCATCTCCAACATATTCAAAAGATTTAGCAGAATACTCATGGGAACTTATTCAGACAGGTAAATATGGATTGTATCATCTGTCAAATGATGGAGAAGCTTCTAAATTTGAACAAGCGCAATATATATTAAAAAAAATAGGATGGACTGGAGTACTTGAAAGAGGAAAAACAGAAGAGTTTCCATTGTCAGCTAAAAGAGCTCAATATTCTAAACTAGACAGCAGTAAAATAGAGAAAATAATTGATAGAAAAATACCACACTGGAAAACAGGAATAGATAGATTTTTAGAAGAGATGAAAGAAAAGGGAGAGATATAGATGAAAACATATCTTGTAACAGGAGCAGCAGGATTCATAGGAACAAATTTTGTGAAGTATATGCTTGAAAAATATGGAGAATATATAAAAATAGTAGTTCTAGACAAACTAACTTATGCAGGAAATATTGAAAATATACAAAAAGAAATAGACTCTAAAAAGATAGATTTTGTAAAAGGAGATATCTGTAACAGAGAATTAGTAGAGGATATATTTTCTAGATATGAAATAGACTATGTAGTAAACTTTGCAGCTGAATCTCATGTAGATAGAAGTATATCAAATCCACAGATATTTTTAGAGACAAATATATTAGGAACACAAAACCTGTTAGAAGTATCTAAAAAATTCTGGAGCATAGGAAAAGATGAAAATGGATATCCAGTGTATAAAGAAGGAAAGAAATTTCTGCATATATCCACAGATGAAGTGTATGGATCGCTTTCAAAAGACTATACAGAAGCAAAAGAACTTGTACTTAATGATAAAGTAAAAAAAGTAGCAGAAGGAAGAAAGAATTTAAAAACATATGGAGATAAATTCTTTACAGAAGAGACGCCACTAGACCCAAGATCACCATACTCAGCTTCAAAAACATCAAGTGATATGATAGTAAGAGCATATGCAGAGACATATAAATTTCCAATGAACATAACAAGATGCTCTAATAATTATGGACCATATCAATTTCCAGAAAAGCTGATACCACTTATTATAAAAAATATACTAGAAGGAAAGAAACTTCCAGTATATGGAGATGGAAGCAATGTAAGAGATTGGCTTTATGTAAAAGACCATAATAAAGCAGTGGATATGGTAATTAATAATGGAAGATTAGGAGAAGTATATAATATTGGTGGATTCAATGAAGAGAAAAACATCAATATAGTAAAACTGACAATAGATACTATAGTTAAAATAATGAAAGAAGAGCCAGAGTATAGAAGAGTATTAAAAACTGATGTAGAAAATATATCATATACTTTGATAAGTTATGTACAGGATAGACTGGGACATGATGCAAGATATGCAATAGATCCAGAGAAAATAGTAACAGAATTAGGATGGTATCCAGAGACATCATTTGATAAAGGAATAGAACAGACAATAAGGTGGTATCTGGATAATCAAGAATGGATAGAGAAAATTTTAAGTAAATAAACAAAAAGGGAGAATACTTATAGGTAAACTCCCTTTTCTTCTATTTTGTAATTTCGTTATAAAGTGAAATATATTTTTTAGCAGATGTATTCCAGTTATTATCTCTAGCTTTAGCACTTTTTACAATTTTTTCCCACTTATCTTTATCTTTATAAATAGAAATTGCATATTCCAGAGTTTGATATAATTCATCGCTGCTTATATTTTTAAAACCAAATCCATCTCCTTCTCCAGTATATTCATTGTAAGGAGTGACTGTATCTTTTAAACCACCTGTTTCTCTGACTATAGGGACACAGCTGTATCTCATAGCAATCATTTGAGAAAGGCCACAAGGTTCAAAGATAGAAGGCATTAAAAACATATCTGACCCACTGTATATATCCATAGATAAAGGCTGGTTAAATCCAATATATGAGCAGACTCTTCCAGGATATTGTCTTTCTTTCCATTTAAAGAAATCTTCATATTTAGGCTCACCATTTCCAAGAAGAACAAACTGGATACCTAATTTCATCAATCTGTCAAAGCTGTCTATAATCAAATCTATTCCCTTTTGTCTGTCTAATCTAGTGATGATAGACACTAAAGGAACATCAGGGTCCTGATTAAGTCCTAAACTTTCCTGAAGTTCAGCCTTTAATCTTTTCTTTCCTTTTCTAGGAACCTTATACACAGTTCCATCTATTCCATTGACTATACCTTTCAGTTTATAATCAAATTTTCTGAATAGTCCATCTAAACCTTCACCAAGTTCAGGAGTTTTGATTTCTTCTGCATATGAATCACTAACAGTAGTGATATAGTCAGAATACACAACTCCTCCTTTCAAGAAAGAAATCATATCATAATACTTGATTCCATCTTCAACAAAATATCTTCCTCTATCTAGCTCTAAAGTTTTTTCTATGACATCATTGTAAAAGAAACCTTGGAATCTCAGATTATGAATAGTGAAGATAGTTTTTATATTGTACATTCCTCTTTCTTTTAAGTAGATGGGTACCAGTCCAGTGTGCCAGTCATTACAGTGAATTATATCTGGTTCAAAACCTGTGATATAGAAAGTTTCTATGATAGCTTTGGCAAAGAATGCAAATCTCTCACAGTCATCTCCTTCACCATAGACTTTACTTCTGTTGAAGTATCTTTCGTTATCAACGAAATAGTAAGTTACCCCATCAAGTTCACAATAATCTATTCCAACATACTCATTATGATGAGCTACCCATATTTGCTTATCTCCTAAATGCTGCATCATTTCCTTATATTTATCAGGAATAGAACTATATTTAGGCATTATCACTCTTACATCTATTTTTTCTTTTTTTAATGCTTTTGGCAGAGAGTAAGCCACATCTCCAAGCCCTCCAGTTTTCACAAAAGGCCATGCTTCTCCTGCTGCAAAAAGTACTTTCATCTTCATCACTCCTTTATGAAGAACTAGTCTCTACCCTTCCCTTTTAGATATTCTAAAAGATCTCTGTAGTGTTCTTTATCCCATTTGATGCTCTTTTCAATAACTAGAGGGTAATTTCTAGAAGCACTTAGTCTTTCATTACATTTGATTACATTATTTTTATCTACAATTATATTTTTCAATACAGCTCCAGATTTGACAACACTATCTTGTAAAAGGATGCTGTCTTCAACTATAGCTCCCTCTTCAACTGTAGCTCCTCTAGCTAAAATAGAGTTTTTAACTTTTCCACCTAAAATACATCCATTAGCTATAACGGAATTTACTATTTCAGCTTTTTCTTTAAACATTGATGGAGGGGTATCTTTTGTTTTAGTGTAAACTTTTCTTCCATCTTTATTAAAGATATCTTCTCTAGTTTCTTTATTTAGAAGATCCATGTTGAAGTCAAAGTATTCTTTAGTTGAGTTGATACAAGCTAAATATCCTTTGAATTCATATCCATTGATACTCAATCTGGCAATGTTTCTAGAGATAAGGTCTTTTACTGTATAGTAAGCCCCATCTTGTATTCCATCACAGATTAGCTTTATTAGAAGTTCTTTCTTCAGAACGAAAGCTTCCATAGAAATATTTTCATCCTTTTTAAAGAAAAGATTTTGTCCGATTCCTAATATTTCTCCATTTTCTCCAACTTTTACACTGTCACAATTATCAAATCTTTCATTTGCATTATCAACTTTTTTGTATACCAGAGTAACATCTTTTCCGCTTTCCTCATGTTTTTTTACAACATCAGCAATATCAATGTTGCATACCATATGAGAGCTTAAAACAACTACATTTTGCTGTTTGCTGCGGAAGAAATATTCCATATTCTTTTTAACTCTTTTTATATTAGTTGAATATGTAGAATCAGCCATTTGTTTAAAAATAAATATACCATCTTTTTTTCTATCTAAATCCCACTCAGTACCTCTTCCAATATGGTCAGTAAGTGAGTTCATATCATCATTTCCACCAAAAATACCAACGTTTCTTATTCCCGCATTAACCAGATTTGATAAAGCAAAATCTATTATTCTGTAAGTTCCTCCTACTGGAACAGATGCCAGAGGTCTCATTTTAGTAAGAGATCTGATATTATCTAGAGATTCGGCTAAAAATATTATAGCCATATAATTATTTAGCATAAAGTCCTCCCTTGTAAGCTTATTTTATAACTTCGCTTTTTACTATTCTTCCATGACCGATAATAGCAATTTCAGTATCGTCTCCAATAACTGTATTTTTCTTGATAACTACTTCATCAGCTATGATTGCTTTATTTATAATAACATTTTCTTCGATAACTGTATCCTGCATTATTACAGAGTTAATGACTTTACTATTTTTTCCGATTTTAACACCAGGGAAAATAACAGAATTTTTAACTACACCTTCTATTTCACAACCCTTATCAACTAATGAAGTCGTAATTACAGCATCATCACTTACATATAGAGGAGGATAAACTCCTTGACGAGTATTAATTTTCCAGTCTTTATCAAATATATTCAGTTCATTATCTGGTTTTAAAAGATCCATATGAGCATCCCAGAAACTTTCTATAGTTCCAACATCTTTCCAATATCCTTCAAATGGATATGCAAATAATTTTTTGTGGTCATTTAATAGATTAGGAATTATATTTTTACCAAAGTCATTACTTGAAGCAGGATCTTTTTCATCTTCAAGAAGGTATTCTTTTAATACGCTCCATTTAAAGATATAGATTCCCATTGAAGCAAGAGTACTCTTTGGCTGTTTTGGTTTTTCTTCAAATTCATATATTGAATAATCTTCATTGGCATTCATAATACCAAAGCTTGGTGCATCTTTCATTGGAACATTAAATACACCAATAGTTACATCAGCATCTTTTTCTTTATGGAATTTAAGCATTTTTTCATAGTCCATCTTGTAGATATGGTCTCCTGAAAGAATTAATACATTTTCAGGATCATATTTATCAATGAACTGCATATTTTGATAAATGGCATTGGCAGTTCCTTTATACCATCCACCCTCATCATTCTTTTTAGTATGAGGCTGTAGTACAGTTACCCCTCCATCCATTCTATCCAAATCCCAAGGTGATCCTCTTCCAATGTGATCATTAAGGATATGAGGTTCATATTGAGTAAGTACTCCTACTGTGTCTATTCCTGAGTTAGAACAATTACTTAAAGTAAAGTCTATGATTCTATACTTTCCTCCAAAAGGAACTCCAGGTTTAGCTATTTTTTCAGTTAAATCTAATAAACGGCTTCCTTGTCCTCCAGCTAGTATCATAGCTATTATTTGTTTTTTCTTCATAACTTCCTCCTAATATTCGATGTAATACTATTTGGCTAACTTTTTATTTTCTTTTTTAGTTGATGATTTTGTTACAGTTGTTTCTATTTTTTCTTCTTTCCCAGTCCCTTTTCCCTTTGCTCCTCCTTTTTTCTTTTCAACCTTTTCAGTTTTTAAAAAAATTACTGTGTTTTTAGGAATATCCAATTCTATATGTTGCTCTCTATAGTTCCAGCTTTTGTCAATAGGTTTGTACTTCTTCTTTTTAACAGTTCCCTTTCCACCGAATTTTTTGTCATCACTGTTTAAGATAATATTATATACTTTGTTTTCTGGTACACCGATCTTGTACTTCTTTTTGTCTTCACCAGAAAAGTTAAAAACAACTACTAAATGTTCTTTGAAATCTTTTGTTTTTCTAAGAAAGGCAAGCATATTTTCAGTATAGTTTTCATGCTCTATCCATTCAAAAGTATCCCAACTGTCTTCCCATAGAGATTTATCCTCGAGGTAAAGTGTATTTAAAGCTTTTACATAAGCCTGCACTTCTTTATTTCCATTATTCTGATCTAATAAATGCCATTCAAGAGATTCATAAAATCTCCATTCAAGTCCATGAGCAAATTCATTACCCATAAAATTTAATTTTTTTCCAGGATGAGCCATTTGATAAGAATAAAGAGATCTAGTGTGAGCCAGTTTGTCTTCATAGTATCCAGGCATCTTTTCAATTATTGATTTTTTACCATGTACCACTTCATCATGAGACAAAGGAAGTACATAATTTTCAGAGAAAGCATACATAAAGGAGAAAGTCAGCTTTCCATGATGCTGATATCTGAATATAGGATCTATACTAAAATATTTAAGTGTATCATTCATCCATCCCATATTCCATTTGCTGTCAAATCCCAGTCCGCCATCAATGGGGTGTTTAGTAACATTAGGCCATGCAGTTGAATCTTCAGCCACTACTAAAACATCTGGAAAATCATCATGTACAACAGAATTTAGTTCTTTGAAGAAATCTACAGCACCTAAATTTTCTTTTCCGCCATATTTATTTCTTAAATCATCTTCTCCGTCTTTTCCATATGAAAGGTAAAGCATGTTAGCTACTGCATCCATTCTTACACCATCTATATGAAATTCCTTGAACCAGTAAGTAAGATTAGATATTAAAAAACTTTTTACTTCATTTCTTGTAACATCGAAATTACAAGTTCCCCATTCTTTATTTTCTCCAATTCTAGAATCTAAATATTCATAAGTTGGAGTTCCATCAAATCTGTAGAGTCCATGAGCATCTTTACAGAAGTGTCCAGGTACCCAGTCTAAAATAACTCCAATATTATTTTTATGCATAAGGTTTACAAGGAACATGAAATCTTCAGGTGTTCCATATCTGCTTGTAACCGAGTAATATCCAGTAGCCTGATATCCCCAAGAAGCATCAAGGGGATATTCATTTATAGGCATTATCTCAATGTGAGTATAATTCATTTCTTTTAGATATTCAGCAAGCATAACAGCAGAATCTTTATAGTTCAGCCATTCTCCATGGATTCCTCTTTTCCAAGATCCTAAATGTACTTCATATATATTAATTGGTTTATTCAATCCAGTAGTTCTTTTATTCAGCCATCTTTTGTCTGCCCATTTAAATTTAGGAATATCATAGACAATAGAAGCTGTATTAGGTCTCATTTCAGAATAGAAAGCATAAGGGTCAGCTTTCATCTCTACTCTTCCATCAGTACTTTCCACTCTGTACTTATATTTCTCTAATTTTTTTAGGTTTGGTATTTCAAGCTCCCATATACCTTCATTATTTATTTTTTTCATCATATGGTCATAGCCAGTCCAGTTATTAAAATCTCCAACAACAGCCACTGATTTAGCATGAGGAGCCCATACTCTGAATATAACTGAATTTTTAGTTAAATGTGCTCCCATGTAATTATATACTTCTCTGTGCTCTCCTCTATGAAAAAGATACACATCTAATTCTTGCTCCATTTTAAAACGCACCTCCTTGATAACAAAGATGTTACATGAACCAGCCTATAGTTTAGCTGGTTCTATATGCCATATTTCGTCTGCATATTCTTTTATAGTTCTGTCAGATGAGAATTTTCCTGCATTAGCAATATTCATAAGCTGTTTTTTAGCCCATCCTATTCTATCTCTGTATTCTTTATTGATAGTTTTCTGAGCCTTTCTGTAAGCTTCAAAATCTTCTAATACAAAGTATTGGTCAGCTTGCTGCCAAGGAGCATTTTCCATAAGAGATCTATGAATATTTCCATAGATTCCAGTTCCAAGATCGTTAAAAGTACCATCAATCAATGAATCCACTATTCTTTTCAACCCTTGTACATTATTGTACGGAACATGAGGGTCATATCCTTTAGTTCTCATTTCTTCTATTTCATTAACTTTTAATCCGAAGATATAGTTATTTTCTATTCCTGCTTCTTCTACTATTTCCACATTGGCACCATCTAAAGTTCCAATAGTTAAAGCACCATTCAGCATAAATTTCATATTTCCAGTTCCAGAAGCTTCTTTTCCAGCTGTAGATATCTGTTCAGAGATATCAGCTGCTGGGAATAATTTCTCTGCTACTGATACTCTATAGTTTTCAACAAAAACTATTTTTAATTTTCCATTTACATCAGGGTCTCTGTTTACAACTTGAGCTACTTCATTGATAAGCCTGATTATACCTTTAGCCATAAGATATCCTGGGGCAGCCTTTGCTCCATAGATATAAGTAACTGGATTAAATTCCATAGATGGATTTAATTTTAATTTATGATACAGTCCAATAACATGGAATATATTTAAAAGCTGTCTTTTATATTCATGAAGTCTCTTTATCTGCATGTCAAATATTGAGTTTGGATTAATTTCTATTCCTTGAGTTTCTCTTAAATAATTAACTAATTCTATTTTTTTATCATGTTTGATTTCAAGGATTCTTCTTAAAATTCCCTCATCATCAATATATTCTTCTAATCTTTTTAACTGGCTCAAATCAGTAATCCATCCATCTCCAAGGAGTTCAGTTATCAGCTTTGCCAGTTGTGGATTTGATTGAAGAAGCCATCTTCTTTGTGTTATTCCATTAGTCTTATTTTGGAATTTCTCAGGATATATTTCATACCAGTCTTTTAATTCTTTCTTTTTAAGAATTTCTGTATGAAGAGCAGCAACTCCATTTATTGTGTGGCTTCCATAAATAGCAAGCCATGCCATATGAATCATATTTCCCTGTATGACAGCCATTCTTCCTTGTCTAGCTGGGTCATTAGGAAACTTTTCAGCAAGGAATCCTTTTAGTTGATCATTTATCCCCTGAGTTATCTGATATACTCTTGGTACAACCTGCTCATAAAGTCCAACCCACCATTTTTCAAGAGCTTCTGCAAGTATTGTATGGTTAGTATATGAGAAAGTTTTTTCAACTATTCCCCATGCCTTTTCCCAAGATACTCCCTCTACATCTAAAAGAAGTCTCATTAATTCAGGAATAGCTATAACAGGATGAGTATCATTTAATTGAATAGCTGTAAATTCAGCAAATTTATCAAAATCTCTTCCATGGATTTTTTTGAATTTCCTTAGGATATCCTGCAATGAAGCAGATACAAAGAAATACTGCTGCTTCAGTCTCAGTTTTTTACCTTCATCAGTTGAGTCATTAGGATAAAGGACTCTTGATATATCTTCTGCTCTTGTTTTTTCCTGAGTAGCATGAAGATAATCCTGCTGATTAAATTTTCCAAGATCAAGGTCTACTATTGAATGAGCTTCCCAAAGTCTCAAAGTATTTATATTTTTAGTTCCATATCCTATTATAGGCATATCATAAGGAACAGCTCTTACATCTTCATCTCCAAAACTTACGATTACTTCATCAGCTGGTCTTTCTATAGACCATACATCTCCATATTTTAACCAAGTTTCAGGTTTTTCTACTTGATATCCATCTTTGAAAGTCTGGTTAAAGATACCATTTCTATATCTGATACCATACCCTTGTCCAGGTAGGTTAAGAGTTGCAAGGGAATCTAAGAAACATGCAGCCAGTCTTCCCAGCCCTCCATTTCCTAAAGCTGAATCTTCTTCCTCATCTTCTACCTTATTGTAATCAATACCATATTCTGCCAGCACTTCTTTTACCTCATTTAATAATCCAAGGTTGATAAGGTTATTTCCTAATGCTCTACCCATAAGAAATTCAGCTGAAAGATAAAATGCCTGCTTCTTTTGCGAATAAAGTTTTTTAGTTTCAAACCAGTCTTCAGAAATCTCTTCAATAATAGCCTGTCCTAAAGCTCTGTAAATTTCAAATTCGTTGGCTTCAGTTATGTCTTTACCAAAACTTATTTTTACATATTTTTCAATTTGCTTCTTCAGTTCGTTCTTTTCAATTTTCATATTTTCTCCCCTTAACAGTTTGTTTATCTTTTAAATTTTCTAGTCACCATTTTTATCCCATTACATAATTCATCAGTAATATATTTTTCATCAAGTCTCCATTTCCAGTTTTTTCCTAATGTAGATGGAGCATTCATTCTTCCATTTTCTCCCAGGCCAATAAAGTCCTGCATCTGAGCTATTACTATATTTGCTTTTGATGCCCAAATAGCATCAATGAATCTTAAATTGATAGGAAGCCAGTAATCACTTTCAAATTTACTAAGATATTTTTTTAAGTATTCATCACAATAGTTTTTAGTTTCTGGTGAGATAGTTTCATACCATCCAGTTACAGTATTATTATCGTGAGTTCCAGTATATGCTACACAATTTTCTTCATATTTATGAGGTAGGTAATCACTGTCTTCTGAATCAAAAGCGAATTCAAGCACTTTCATTCCAGGAAAACCACTCCTTTTTAAAAGTTTTTTTACTCTTTCAGTAAGAAGTCCTAAATCCTCAGCTATTATTGGAAGTTTTCCAAGTCTTCTTTCAACCGTTCTGAAAAAATCCATTCCAGGACCTTTTTCCCAGTGTCCTCTCACAGCAGTAGTATCTTTTGCTGGAATACTCCAATAAGCTTCGAATCCTCTGAAATGATCTATTCTGACAATGTCATAGATCTCAAAACAGTAAGCTATTCTTTTTATCCACCAGTCATAATTTGTTTTTTTAAGATATTTCCAATCATACAGTACATTTCCCCACAACTGTCCATCTTTGCTGAAATAGTCTGGAGGACATCCTGATACTCTTTTTGGTCTTTTATATTTATCAAATTGGAATATTTTTGATTCACTCCATGTATCAGCACTGTCTGTTGCTACGAAAATAGGAATATCTCCAATTATGCTTATTCCTTTGGAATTTGCATAAGATTTCAATCTAAACCATTGATTATAGAAAGTATATTGCACAAATGAAAAATAATCTATATTTTTTTCATTTTTTTCAATTTTTTTTAAATTTCTATATTTGTAATATTTAGGCCAGTTCTGCCATGATTTTCCAGAAAATTTTTCTTTCAATGCCATATACAGAACATAGTTGTCCAACCAGTAAGCATTTTTTTCTTTAAAACTTTTGAAGTCTCTCTCTATTTCAACATTTTTTTCAATTTTTTTCAAGAAGATTTCAAAAATATTTTTTAAAAGTTTAGTTTTTCTTTCATTTACCTGTTCATAGTCGAGAGTATCATCATAATTGATCTCTCTTAAAGGAGTAAGCTCATCATTTTCTATATATCCAAGCTCTACAAATTCTTCCAAATCTATAAAATAGGGATTTCCTGCAAAGGCTGAGAAAGATTGATAAGGTGAATCTCCATATCCTGTAGGCCCCATAGGAAGTATCTGCCATAATTTCTGTTCAGATCTTTCAAGAAAATCTACAAATTCATATGCTTTTTTTCCAAAGTCTCCTATTCCATATTTACTAGGAAGAGAAGTTATATGCATTAATATACCGCTGCTTCTTTCAAACATTGTTCCCCCTGTTACTGAATAAAGTTTTTCTTTTCATGAAGGCTGTTTATACTGATTTTCTTTTCGAAAGATTTTTCATATATTTCAGCTAGTCTTGCCATGTAGATATCACTATGTATATGCTCAGAGATTATTTGTACATAGACTTCATTGTCTGTGAGAGTACCTATCATTTTATCGCCAGTATTGGTCACTACGAAACTATTATGAAGATCTGTTACCATCATTATTCTTTTTGGATTTTTATGAGTTTCTTTCAATTCAGTTTTGTGATAATACTCTATATCTTCCCCAATATCTTCTAGTTTATTAAAAGAAAATATTATAATTCTAACTCCTCTTTTAACTGCTTCTTTTAAATCAGCTTCCATTATTTCAAGGTTGAAGTCTGTATTTAAATATATTTCTTTTTTAGCGTCTTTTATTACATTATGAAGAGTATGAATAATGTTTTCATAACCTTCTATTCTTAGGTAATAATCTTTCTTTAAAGGTCTTTCTATATTTTTAAGCTGCTTTTTTATACTTTCAGCATTTTTATGAAATTTTTTTTCTATTTCTTCAAAGATCTTTTCTGGTTCTTTTGCTTCATATTCTTTACTTCCATTAGGGATCATGAATATATATCCATTTTTATATAAAGACTCTAAAGCCTGATACACAGTGGATCTTGAGAGATTTAGTTCCTTAGCTAGCTTATAACCATTTGTTTTTCCTGATTTCAGCAAGGTTATATAGACTATAGCTTCTGTTCTGGTAAATCCAAAATTCATTAATTTGTCTACCACATCTTGCATAACTTCCTCCCTCTGAATTTTAAGTAGTCCATTCATGTACTACTATTCTTAATTTAATTATACTTTAAAAAGTGTATAATATCAATAGCAATTGTAGCGAAAAAATCTATTTTTTTCAAAAAATATTTTAAAAAATAAATTCAATAAAAAAAGAATGACCTTTTAGAAAAATATACATAAATAACTTTTAAAACTTAATCTAGTTTTTAAGTTATTCATATAATATAATTTTAGGTCATTCTTAATTATTCATATTATATTATTATTTATTATCTTTAACTACATTTTGTCCAGCAATTCTTCCGAATACTGTAATATCAGCAATTGCATCACTACCTAGACGATTAGTTCCATGGATATCTCCAGTAACTTCTCCAGCTCCATAAAGTCCTTTTATCACTTCACCTTTAGTATTTATAACTCTTGCATTCTCATCAATTTTTACTCCACCCATTGTATGATGTACAGCAGGAACAGCTTTCATAATATAGAAAGGTCCTTTTGCTTCAAATGGAGTAAGTTTTCCTCTTTTATTAAATTCAAGATCTTTTCCATCTTTAGCATATTGATTATACTTTGCTACAGTTTTTTCAAGTTCAGCAGCATCTATTCCAAAGAAATCAGCAGCTTCTTTGATAGTATCAGCTTTAACTAAAAGTTTATTATTAAATAAGTAGTTTACTTCATCAGCATGGTGCTCAGCTACTCCGCTTAATTTTACCTGTGCTTCATCACAGAATTGGTAAGCAGCATTTCCAGTTTGATTTTTTATAGCCATAGAGATAACATCTCTTCTTTCTAATTCTTCAACAAAACGTTTTCCTTCCTGATTAACAAGAATACTTCCACCAACAAGTCTTACATCTCCAAAGTAAAGAAGAGCTCCACTTATAGGATCACAAGTAGGGTAAGTTTGGATAAACGGCATATCTTCAAGCTGTGCACCTATCTTTTCAGCCATAGTTATTCCGTCACCAGTTATTCCAACTGTGTTTGTAGAAAGAATATTTTCATCTACATCTTTGTTGTATTTAACTCTCATTTCAAGATTAGAACCAAATCCACCAGTAGCTAGGATAACTCCATCTTTGGCAAGGAAAGTATATTCTTTATCTTCACTTACTGCTTTTACTCCTGTAACTCTTCCCTTATCAACCATAAGTTCTGTAGCAGGAGTTTCATATAATACAGGAATATTTAATTCTTCAGCTTTAGCAAGAAGCTTAGATATCATTTCAACTCCAGTAGCCCCTTGAGGAACAAGACTTCTCTCTACAGAGTGTCCACCAAAGAACATCTGTCTGTCTTCAAAAGTCATGTTGATGTAGTCCTTTAACCATTCAGCACCGCTTAGGGCATTATCAGCTAGAACTCTTACTAATTTAGGATCACCTTCGTTGTCTCCACCTTTTAGTATATCATTATAGAAAGCATCATTGCTGTCTTTTAATCCTTTTTTAACCTGTACCCAGTTGTTAGGGGCAGCATATTCTCCACCAGATATAAGAGTATTTCCTCCAGCAAAAGCCATTTTTTCAAGTACAATTACATTTTTAGCACCATTATTTTTAGCTTCAATAGCAGCAACAAGACCTGCTCCCCCTGCTCCAATTACAACTACATCTTTATTTTGAGTTTCTTTTACTAATTTTTTAGCTTCTATAACAGGTTTTTTATTTAATTCTTTAAGATCAGCTCCAGAATTTTTAAGAGCATTTCTTACAGCTGAAGTAAGAGCTCTGCTTGTACCAGTAGCACCAGAGACTCCGTCTACTCTTAAAGATTGATATTTTACTATTTGTTCAGGAACTTTTTTTGCTGCTGATTCAGAGATTATAGGAGTATCAGTATTTTTTATTACCTTTACTTCTTCAATTTTATTTTTAGAAGTTTTTACTTCAACTTTTACCTCTCCTCTGTATCCTTTAGCTTCACCTACATATGTTCCTTCTTTGAATTCAACTCCAAAAGCTGAAATACTCAAAGCTGCACATAGCATAAGAGCTAAAATTCTTTTTTTATTCATATTTGTCCTCCTCCAAGATATTTTATTTCGCTGTTATAATTATAACTTAAATTTCATACTTTGACAATAAAAAAAAGAGACGAAATGAATGATTTCGTCTCATAATGTTGGTATATTATAAAATTATAACTCTTTTTTCTATTGGAAGAAACTCTTTACCAGTTGCAGGAGCAGTTGGTTTTCCAAAAGGCATTTGTGCTATAAGTTTCCAAGATTTAGGTATTCCAAAGACATCTTTTACTTCATCATCAATCAAAGGATTGTAATGTTGAAGGCTTGCTCCTAATCCTTGTTCTTCAAGAAGAGCCCATATAGCAAACTGCAACATTCCATTAGATTGTTCAGCCCACACTGGAAAATTATCTCTATATAAAGGGAATTTCTCCATAAGTTCTTTTGTTGTTCTAGTAGAGTCAAAGAAAAGAACTGTTCCATAAGAATTAGCTAGTCCTTTAATCTTATTTTCAGTTGTTTCAAAATTTCCAGCTGGTACTACTTTACGAAGAGTATTCATAACAATTTCCCATAATTTTTTGTGGTTTTCCCCATAAAGTATCATAATTCTTGCACTTTGATTATTAAATGCAGATGGAACATGTCTTACTGCATCTTTTATTATTTCTTCTATTTTTTCATTAGGAATAGTTGTTTCTTTAGAAAGAGTATATATAGTCCTTCTGTTTTTCAACACATCCATAAAACTTTTATTGCTCATAATAGTCCTCCTTATTAATATACTATTAATACACTAACTTACAATTTGTATATTATATTATTCAAGTAGAAACTATCATTTCTTTTTTTTAATTATTATTTTTCGTTATTTAATGTCATTTCGATTATTTTTTTCATATTTTCTTTAGAAAGACCACCTGCAACATATCCCATTATATTTCCTTCTCTATCTATCATAAAAGTAGTAGGAAAAGCGTTTATATAATAATTTCTGAAAATCTCTCCTTTTACATCAAATACTACAGGAAATGTATAATTATTTTTAGTCAGGAAAGCTTTTATTTTTTCTTCTGATTCATCTTGGGGTGAAGGATTTTCAGCAGTTGCTGGACTTGCAGCTCCTAATATAACAACATTATTTTTATTGTAGCCATATTCCTTATAGATTTCTTCTATATGAGGCATTTCTTCTCTGCAAGGAGGGCACCATGTAGCCCAGAAATTAAGAAAGACAACTTTTCCTTTATAGTCTGAAAGTTTATGAGTATTTCCATATTGATCTTTCAGCTCAAAATCAAAAGCTGGAAGTTTTTCTTCCTTATCTTCTTTGGCTGGTTCTTCTGCTTTAGCAATATAGTCTGCATTTGCATTCTGTGGCTGCTGTCCAGCAGCTAATATATTCAAATTAAATCCGCTTAAAGTCATAATTCCAATTATTATTAAAATAGTTCCACTGATTTTTATACTGTATTTTAAGAAAGATTTTTTTGCTTTTAAAAAGTTTAAAATTTTTGTTGTAAATACTCCTAGAAGTAAAAATGGAATAACAAATCCTAAAGTGTATACTAATATGAGCATATTACCCATAAAAGCAGTTTTAGCTCCAGATGCCATAATAAGAACAGTAGACAGCACTGGTCCTATGCACGGTGTCCATGCAAAGCTAAAAGTAAAGCCTATAATAAAAGCAATTAGTGGATTTATTTCTTTAGAGTCAAAACCTATTCTATGTTCTCTTTCCATGAAATTATTTTTTAATAAACCTATTTGGAATAGACCTAGAAATAAAATAAGTACTCCGCTTATTCTAGTGAAAAGAACTCTATTGGAATTAAAGAAACCTCCTAATTTAGAAAAAGAGAGCCCCAGAATAAAGAAAGCTGCTGATATACCAAGAATAAAGAAAATAGTATGAATGAATACCTTTTTCTGATTATAAGAAAGATTTCCATTTTCATCTGTCACAGCAGTATTTCCTGAGAGATAGCTCATATAAACAGGTAAAAGTGGAATAATACAGGGAGAAAAGAATGAAAATATTCCTCCTAAAAAAACTAAAATAAAATTAATGTTATCTGTTAAAAGTATATCATTAAACATATGGTCCTCCTTAGTTGTATAGATAGAACTTATTATATCCTATAAATATTAAATATATTTAATCATTTAGTGAAAAATTACTAAATTCCTTTATAGACATGAAAAAATATTGTGAAGATATGTAAAAAATATGTGATTTAAAGTGTCGCTGATTGTTGAAATAATCGCTAAATCTTATTATGTACATTTTGCAAGAAAAAATTAAATATTTTTAATAGAAAGTGGAGAAATAAAAGTTTAGAAAAATTAAAAAGCCCCTAAGGGGCTGAGGCTACTATTTGTTCTTATACCACCACCAAGCAATAATGAAGAAAGCTATAGCTATTCCTCCATTAATTGAAAGTTTGTGAATATAGATGTACAATAGTACCTCCTTGTAAATTGAGATCTACTACCTACGAGAAACGTGACTTACTCATAAGCATGAGAAAGGCTCCCTCAAAAGAGAGAGCCGAACTCATCACGTTTTTATCTCAATTTACAAGTGCCCCAAAGGGTCTTTCAACTTATTTATAACATAAATCTATAAAAAGTCAAAATGTTAAAAAGAATACTGTATAATCACAGATTAGCAAAATTAATAGTTGATGAATTTTGAGTTAATTTACAATAAATTTTATTATGAATTATTATTTTTTTCTTTGTAACATAACTGACATAAAAGCTTGGTACTATTATCTTATAAATCTTTCCCCAAGATGTTTTAATATATAGATAAAAAAATAGGACTTCACATTTTGTGAGAGCCCTATTTTTTTGTCTAAATTACAATTCATTTTTTATTATTTTCAGAAATAACTTTTTAATTTCTTCTTTCTTTTCTCCAGGACCAAATATATAAAATGATATATTACTGAATCTTTTGAAACTTTTTTGTGGGAGAAGATCTGAGAGAAGTTTATCTTCTCCATTAAGAGATACATATATTTTAGCTTCAGATACTGCATGATAGAATTTATTGTATCTTGTTATTATAAATATTTCACCTTTTTTTAGGTTAAGAGCTTCTCCTATTTCTCCAACTATTTTTTTTATTTTTTCATTATCTTTTAATATTGCATCTAATCTGTCTGTTACCAACTTTTCCAGTTCCAGCTCATCTTCCAGACATTCATATTCATAAATAGTTTTCCATAGAGGTTTTAAGAATTTTCTTTCCATTAACTGCTTCATAACAACAGAAGTGTATTCAACAGTTTTTCCTTTGAGAGAAGCTAAGTATGCTTTTCTTAAATGAGAGTAGATATCATCATCTATTACTAAATTATCTATTATTGCTTCAGTAGAGAAGAACTCTTTTTTATTCATCTCTTCAGGATATTTTCCATTTTGCTCCTCATGGAGCTTCATAAAATGACCAAGTATATCTCTTATGATAAATTCAGTGTAAACAGAGATATGGTGGTTATATACCCAAAGATAGAGCAAATCTCTTGAATCGACAACAGACTGCATAGCAGGGATAGCTTTAGAACTATATTTTAATTTTTTATCTTCACCTATGAAAGTACATGAGAAAAGTCTTTCAATATCTATTCTAGGAGCTATGTATCCGCTCATATGATTATCTCTTATTAAATAATCAAGCTTATCTACATCTATTGTTTTAGAGTTGACTATTTCTATGAGGATATTTTCCAGCCATAAATTTTTATCATGATACTGATTGCCTATTATTATTCTGCAAATTAATTCTATATTTATATCGGGATTCATTTCTGTAAGAGCAGGTCTCAATTTTCTTATAATACATAGACATGACATTAATTCATGAGGGCTTCCTACAATATTTCCCTTTTTATCTTTAAATATTTTGTCAGCTTCTTTTTCACCTGAAAGGTTTTCAATTAATGACTTGTAAATTTCTTCCTTGTCATAAAAAGATTCTCCCAGATGAGAAAGGGGAGCATGTCCTACATCATGCAAGAGAGCAGCAAATTTTATATGGAATCTGTAATTTTCTATCTGTTTTTTAGAGATTCCAAAATCTTCCATATTTTTATTTAAAGAGTCGAAAAAATCACAAGCCAGCTTCATTACTCCAAGAGAGTGTTCATATCTTGTGTGGTTGAGAGAAGGGAAAAGATATTCGCAAGTAAGCTGTTTTATCCTTTTTAATCTCTGAAAAGATGGAGTATCTACAATTTTTTGAACATCGATATCTATTGTGATATAGCTGTGTATTAAATCTTTAATTACTTTTTTTCCCATAATTCTCCTTTCTGTCATATGTTTTATACTATATTATAGCTTTATTTTTCTTTAAAAGCTAATTTATTCTTGAATAGTTTTTTAATATGATTGTAACATAAATGACATAATAGCTTGGTATTATTATCTTATAAATCTTTCCCCAAGATGTTTTAATATATAGATAAAAAAATAGGACTTCACATTTTGTGAGAGTCCTATTTTTTTGCCTTTAGAATTTAACAGGAACTATTTTAGAGATACCTATCTCTTTATTCATAGTTACCCCAAATATAGATTCTGATTCTCTCATAGTATCTTTATTATGAGTGATAAGGATAAACTGAGATTTTTCAGTAAATTCTTTTAATTTTCCAATAAGTTTTCTAGTATTTTTTTCGTCCAGTGCCGCTTCTATTTCATCAAGGAATGTAAACGGACTAGGCTTGTACATAAAGATAGACATAATAAATGCTATGGCTACCATAGATTTTTCTCCTCCTGAAAGAAGAGATAGTGTCTGTCTTTTTTTATTTTTGAATTTTACAAATATTTCAACACCACATTCATCAAAGTTTTCAGGATTAATAACAAGAAGTTTTCCCTCAGAGTTATTAAGAGTTTCCATACACATTTGATTAAAGTTAGCATCTATCTCTTTGTAGGCAGTAAAGAATTTTTCATGAATAGTATCATCAATTTCTTTGATTAATTCCATCAGTACATCTTTCCCTTTAACAAGGTCGTCCTTTTGAGTAGTAAGGAAAATGTATTTATTATTCAATTCTTTAAATTCTTCTATTGCCAGCAGATTTACTGCTTGGAAATTTTTTAATCTGTTGTCTAGAATTTTTAATCTGTCTTTTAACTCTTTTAATTTTTCCTCTTCAACTTCTATAGCTTCTACTTCTTCAAGAGTACTAAGAATATCCTTCAGTCTTTCCAGATCAATCTTAGTTCTTTCCAGACTTTCTTCTACTCTGTTTAAGCTGTCTCTCTTATGGAGCAGATAACTTTCAGTTTCTTTTCTTTTCTTGTTGAGAGCTCTTTCTTCTTCTGTAAGAGCTTCATTTTTTACTTTTCTTTCTTGGACTTCTGTATTTTCACTTTCATATTTATTTATTCTCTCTTCAATTTCTGACTTTAATATCTTTTCTTTTTCTTCCAGAGAAATTATTTCATTTTCAAGAAAAGCAGTCTTTTCCTCCATGTTTCTTTTTTCATCTACAAGGAATTCATACTCTTTCTTTTCTCTTTCCTCTTCTCTGTCCAGCTGTCCAAGCCTGTCCTGACTATTCATAAAGAGAATCCTTACATCTGAAAACTCCTCTTTTTTCTTTTCAATGTTACTGTTTATTTCTCTGATTCTTTCAGTTTCATGCTCTTCATCAGCTTTGATTTCAGCAATAACCTGATCAACTCTCTCTCTTTCATCTTTAGAGCTGTTTATTCTTTTTTCAAATTCCTGACTGTATTTTTCTTCCTCTTCCAGTTCTACTTTTACAACTCTTCTGTCTTTTTCTATTCTTTCTTTTTTCAAAATGTAATCATTATATAGTTCTTCAGCAAGTTTAAGTTGTTTTCTAACTCCATCTTCCAAAGAATCTATTTTGTCTATTTCATTTTCAAAATTTTCCAGATTTTTGCTTATTTCGTTTTGTTCAGCAGAAGCATTTTTTATAGTAATGGTAAGTTTTTCCACAGTTTCTTTGAGAGTTCTTATCTCTTTCTTTCTTTCAAATATCTGACTAGCTGTAGAGTTACCAGAGTCTCCTCCAGTTATTCTTCCTCTTGAACTCATAAGTTCTCCAGAAAGAGTTACTACATTTCCCATAAACATATTATTTTTTACTATTTTTAACGCTGTATCCAGATTTTCAACTATAAGGAGGTTTCCAAGTACAAATTCTACAACACTTCTATATCTCTCATCAGCTGTTACCAGTTCAGCAGCTCTTCCTATTACTCCGGGGATATTTATTTTTATATCTCTTTTTGCAGGAACTTTGATAGTATCAAGAGCAAGAAATGAAGCTCTTCCAGCTTTTCTTTCTTTAAGGAAATTGATTGCTTTTTTAGCTGTATCTCCAGTATCAACAACAATATCCTGTATATTTCCCGGTATTCCAGCTTCAATTGCCTTTTCTAATTTCTCAGGAATGGTTACAAGAGAAATAAATACACCTTCTATTCCAATAATTTTACTATTGAGGACTTCCTTTACTCCTTTGAAGAATCCTTCATTATTTTCTTCCATTCTCACAAGAGCCTGAAGTTTAGCTGAATGTCTTTTTTCATCATATTCAGCAGTTCTCACAATTTCAGAAAGTTTGTTGCTTCTCTGACTGAGTTTACTTATCTCTTCTTCCAGAAATGTTCCTCTCTCTTCAATTTCAATAAGTTTTTTCTCTTTTTCAATTTTTGAAATTTCAGCTTTTCCCAGTTCAGTTACAGCAGAGTTCAATTTTATATCATAGGATGAAAGCTCTTCTCTAAGATTTGCAATTTTAGTGTTGCTTCCTTTTACTCTTCTGCTTGAACTTTCTATTTCGTTTAAAAGCTTTAACTTTTCCAGTTCCAGCTCCATAACTTTTTTCTTTTTAAGTTCCATTCCCAGATCAAATTCTTTTTTTGTGTTTTCCAGTTCTTTCAGCTGTGATTCAAATTTTAAATTTTCCTCTGAAAGTTTTTCTATTTTTTCCTTTAAAGTCTCTCTTTCTTCAACAAGCATATCAAGAGATTTGAGTTTTTCAGATATTTTGAGATCGCTGCTTTTCATTCTTTCATGTCTGTCGCTGACCTCTCTTTTATATCCCTCTACTCTCTCGCTTATTCTTACTTTTTCTCTCTCTTTAAGTTCAATCTCTCTTTTCAGTTCCTGATTTTTTCCACTTAACTCTTCAATTTCTTTTTTCAGTACCAGCTTTTCTCTGTCTATTTCATCAAGTCTATTTTCAATAGAGTTAAATTCTCTTTCCAGTTCCACAGCTTCAGATGTAAGTTTTTCCTTTACTGCATCTCCATCATCTATTTGAGCCTGCTTCTCATTAAATTCACTGAGGTATATACCTTTTGCCAGCTTATCTCTTTCATCTTTGAGATTGAGGTATTCCTGAGCTTTTCCAGCCTGCTTTTCCACTCTGTCTCTGTTTTCTTTTACTTCTCTTAAAACTAAATCTATCTTTTCTAATTCAAGTTCTACATTGCTGAGGTTTTTTACAGCTTCATTTTTTTTGATCTGAAACTTTTTTATTCCAGCAGCTTCTTCAATGATTCCCTTTATCTCTTTTGAAGATGAGCCTATAATACGCTCTACTTTTCCCTGTCCAATAACTGAATAGGCACTTTTTCCTACTCCAGTATCAAGAAACAGATTTCCTATATCTTTTAATCTTGTTTTTACATCATTTATATAGTATTCATTATCACCAGTGGCATAAAGTTTTCTAGTTACTTTTATTTCTTCATTTTCTAATGGGAGAAAAGAATCAGTATTGTCTATATATAATGAGACTTCTGCTGAATTCATCGGTTTTTTGTCTTTTCCACCAGAAAAAATGACATCAGAACTTTCCTTAGCTCTGATATTTTTATAGGACTGCTCTCCAAGCACCCATAGGACTGCATCCAGAATATTTGATTTTCCACTTCCATTAGGACCTACAATAGATGTAATCCCTCTGTTGAATTCTATATATACTCTCTCTCCGAAAGATTTGAATCCAAATATCTCAACAGCTTTTAAATACATATTATCTCCTACTAAGTATGATTTTTTCTAAAACTTCTAAATAGATTATATATTATTATTCTAAAATAAAGAATAAATTTATTTATTTCAGCTCAAAATTTTATTGCTGACTTTAAAATATATTTTCTTTTCATATAAAGTATATCATTAAAACTATTATCTTGCTATTTTGAATTTATTTTTATTCTGCCTGAAAACAATAGAAAAACAAAAGGAGTTGTTCATTGTAAAAATAAGCAATTCTTTTTTTAAAATGAAAAGAGTGTTGTCAAAAATAGAATTTATGCAAATAAAAAAATATAAATAATCAATTGTAAAGTCCTTGAATCTAATATATAATATGAGATAATTCAGACACTAAACAATTAAAATCATGGAGGCACACAAATGGAAAACCTAAAGTTAAAAGATTTTTTAGACTACAAATATCTTTCTAATCTTGAATTTTCACCAAATGGAGAAAATGCAGGTTTTGTAGTAAATACTACAAATTATGATGATAACAATTATCAATCTAATATCTGGCTTCTAAATAATAAAACTAAAAAATATTCAAAATTGACATCTTTAAATGAGGAAAGATCATTTTTATGGATAGATAATTCAACAATTATTTTTCCAGCTACAAGAGATGCTAAACTGAAAGAGAAAGTAAGTCAAGGGGAAAAATGGACTGCTTATTATTCAATAGATATCAATGGAGGAGAAGCTGACAAATATATGCAGATTCCTCTTATGGTTACTGCTATAAAAACGATAGACAAAGATAACTTTGTTCTTACAGCTAAATATGATAACTATGGAATTAATTTAAATGAAATGACTGGAGAAGAGAGAACTAAAGCTATTGCAAAATTAAAAGAGGAAAAAGACTATGAAGTTCTTGATGAAATTCCATTCTGGAGCAATGGTGGAGGGTTCACTAACCAAAAAAGAAACAGACTTTATCTATATAACAGAGTATCTAATGAAGTTACACCATTGACTTGCGAACGTACTGTTGTGACTTATTTCTCATACAAAGATGGAAAAGTACTTTATGTTGGAAATGTATTTGAAGGAAAATTGGAGCAGAGAGAAGGAATTTTCTGTTATGATATAGCTTCTAAAAAAACAGAAACACTTCTTCCAATAGATGCAAACTTTAGAGTAAGCTATGCTGAATTCTTAGAAGATGCTGTTATATGTGCCTTAAATGACTGTAAAGAATATGGTATGAACCAAAATCCAAGTTTCTATGTTATCAAAAATGGAAAAGTTGAATTGCTGAAAAAACATGATACATGGATGATAAATACTGTTGGTTCAGACTGTAGATATGGAGGAGGAAAAGCTTACAGAGTAGTTAATGGAAAACTATACTTCCCAACTACTGTGTTTAAAGATTCTTTCTTGAATACTATAGACCTTGCTGGGAATGAAACAGTGCTGACTAAAGCTAACGGATCAGTAGATGTATATGATGTACATGGAGATGAAATTCTTTTTGTCGGACTTAGAGGAATCAAACTTCAAGAAATATACAGCTTAAAAGATGGAGAAGAAACTCAGCTTACTTCATTTAATGAAAATGTATATACAGATAAAAAACTTTCTATCCCTGAAAAATGTAATTTTGTAAATGATGGAATAGAAATAGAAGGGTGGGTATTAAAACCTGTAGACTATGATGAAACAAAAACTTACCCAGCTATTCTTGATATTCATGGAGGACCAAAAACTGTATTTGGAGAAGTATTCTACCATGAAATGCAGGTTTGGGCAAACATGGGATACTTTGTATTCTTCTGTAATCCTCGTGGTGGAGACGGTAGAGGAAATGCCTTTGCTGATATCAGAGGAAAATATGGAACTATTGACTATGATGATTTAATGAAATTTACAGATGTAGTATTGGAAAAATATCCAATCAAAGCTGACAGAGTAGGAGTAACTGGTGGGTCATATGGTGGATTTATGACTAACTGGATAATTGGACATACTGACAGATTCAGATGTGCTGCTTCTCAAAGAAGTATAGCTAACTGGATATCTAAATTTGGAACTACAGATATTGGATACTATTTCAATGCTGATCAGAATGCTTCAACTCCTTGGATTAATCAGGAAAAATTATGGTGGCATTCACCAATGAAATATGCAGATAAAGCTAAAACACCTACACTATTTATCCATTCAGAAGAGGACTATAGATGCTGGCTTGCTGAAGGAATTCAAATGTTTACAGCTTTAAAATACCATGGTGTAGAAGCTAGACTTTGTATGTTCAGAGGAGAAAACCATGAACTATCAAGAAGTGGAAAACCAAAACATAGAGTAAGAAGACTTGAAGAAATGACTAACTGGTTTGAAAAATACTTAAAAGATTAAAAAGATTATGGAGAAGAGTGTTATCACTCTTCTTTTTTTGTAAATAAAAAATTTGACTTCAATGTGTATAGTGTGTATAATGTGTATATGGATGAAAGGAGGTTTTTATGAGTACATTAAGAAAAAATATTACTATCACAGAAGAAGAAAATGAAATAATCTTAGACTTCTGTAAAAAAATAGGGAAAAGTTTTTCAGAAGTATTAAGAATGGGAGCTCTTTTCTATATCAAGGAAGCTGAAAAAAAAGATTTAGCAGAATTTTTATCTCTTCATTGTGAAAAGGTAAGTTTAGAAGAACAGAAAGAATTTGAAAAAATGATGGAAAAAATAGATAATGATGATGAAGGAAAGGAAATTAATTTGAATGAGCTTTTATAAAATAAAATATAAAAAAGATGCTGAAAAATTTATAAGAAAGCATAAAGCTGAAGGAATAAAATTTCTAAAAGCCTTCATAGAAATTTCTGAAGATTTTGAAAATATAAAAAGATATGATATAAAGAAATATATATGTGAAGAAGAAAATTTCTTTAGATTAAGAATAGGAAAATATAGAGCTATATTTGAAGTAAGACAGGACGAAATAATAATTATTGTATGTGATATAGATAGTCGTGGAGATATTTATAAATAAAATTATGGATATGAAAATAAAAAATATAGGGATTCATATATTTTAATTTAGGGTTGAAAGGAAAAATATGAAAATAAAAAGTATTGAAATAGAAAATAATAAAGCATTAAAAAATATAAAAATTAATTTTGAAAAAGAGAATGAAATTTTAAATACTGTTGTTATAGCTGGAAGTAATGGAAGTGGAAAAACAACACTCTTGGAAAGTATTTGGGATTATTTTAAAAATGAAATGGGTATAAGAAGATATGGTATAGGAATAAAAGCAGAATTGTTTTTAGAAAATGATGAACAAAAAATAAAGGAGTCTTTGCTTAGTAGTTTAAATTATTTAATGTATTATAAAGAAAATGATTTTAAGAGATATCAAAACATTGTAGAAAATATAAAAGTAATTCCTAAGTTAATATATATTCCTACTGAAATAAATTTTAATGAAGTAAAAACAAAAACTACTACTTTACATAGAGATTATGAATTTTTTAATATTGTTAATTCAAAAATGATAGAGGATATTCCTTCATACATTGCCAGCAGAATTACATATCTGGCAAATACAGAAGAGAATTTAACTATGAAAGAAGTTAAAGAAAAAGTAAATTCAGAAATTAATGGAATATTTGAGATTCTTGAACTAGATGTTAAATTAACAGGATTATCAAAAGATGAAAAAAGTATGCCTGTATTTACTAATTCATCAGGAGATGAATTTGATATAAATCAACTTTCATCAGGGGAAAAACAATTATTTCTAAGAACTTTAGCTATAAAAATGCTAGAACCTGAAAACTCCATTATTTTAATTGATGAGCCAGAGCTTTCTTTACATCCAAAATGGCAGCAAAGAATTATAGAAATATATCAAAGAATAGGAAAAAACAATCAAATCATAGTTGCAACTCATTCTCCTCATATATTAGGAAGTGTTCCAAGAGAGAATATAATATTACTTTCTAAAAATGAAAATGGAGAAGTTATTTCAACAACAGGAGAAGAACTATACACATCTTATGGACAGCCTGTAGATAGAATATTAGAAGATATCATGGGGTTAGAAACTACAAGAAATCCTAAAGTTTTTGATTTATTAAATGAAGTTAGAAAATTGGTTGATGAAAATCAATATGAAACAAATAATTTTAAAGAAAAATATTCTGAATTAAAATCTATTTTAGGTGAAACAGACAAAGATTTATTCCTTATAGATATGGATATTCAAAGAAAAAGAAGAAAGGTATAAATATGTTTAAGATTGATAAAAAAAAAGAACCTGAATTTTTTAAAAAATTTAAAATAAGAAGTAAACCTCATAATTGGAGTGAATATGATTCTAGCATAAAGAAAGAATTGAAAAACTATATGCTTGAATATGAGCAAAATTATTATTGTCCTTACTGTGAATTAAAAATAAATGTAGAAGAAAGTCAAGTTGAACATATAAAACCTAAAGAAAAATTTCCTGAATTAATGCATGAATATTCTAATTACCTGACAGGTTGTAAAAGTTCAAAAACTTGTGGACAATTTAAGGCAAATCAATGGTCAGAAAAATTTATTGATCCTACAGTGGAAGATCCAGAAGAATATTTTACTTATGATATAAAAACAGGAAAAATTATTCCAAAAGAAAAAGAAAGATTAAAAGTTGAAAAAGCTGATTATACAATTAAAGTATTGAATTTAAATGATAAAAGATTATGTGAGATCAGAAAAACATTTATTGAACAAAATTTAAAAAATATGGAGTGTTTAGATTATATTGATAAATTTCCAAGTTTAAAAGAATATTTAAAAGAAAATTTTAATTAATTTATTGAAAAGCAGAAGATAGAAAACAAAACTCTATTTTCTGTTTTTTTATTTTCACATATTTTTTACACTGGAATATAAAAAATATAGAAATTTAAATAAAAATATTCTTTTCAAAGCCAGTAAAAATAGTACTTTGAACTTAAATATGATTTTTTTACACAATTTTTACATAGAATTAACAATAGAATAACATTAGAATGATAATATATTTTTCAGTTGAAGATGTTTATTAAAACTTAGGAGGAAGAATGTATTTAGATATCATTTTTAATGTTCTTGGAGGACTGGGGATATTTCTTTATGGAATGGACAATATGTCATCAGGAATGCAGAAATTAGCAGGGCAGAGGTTGAAGAAAATACTTGCACTGCTGACAACAAACAGAGTTATGGCTATACTTATGGGAATGGGAGTAACTATGCTTGTTCAGTCATCATCAGTGAGTACTGTTATGACAATTGGATTCGTAAATGCTTCATTGCTAACATTAAAACAAGCTCTTGGAGTAATATTTGGAGCTAATATAGGAACCACAATAACAGGATGGATACTTGTACTTAATATAGGAAAATATGGACTGCCGATTGTTGGAGCAGGGGCTATATTGTATATGTTCTTAAAAGGAGACAGAGCAAAGACTAAGGCTCTTACTTTTATGGGACTTGGAATGATTTTCTTGGGACTTCAATTAATGAGTAATGGATTGAAGCCTGTAAGAAGTATGCCGGAATTTGTAAGTATGTTTCATATGTTTTCTGCTGATACATATTTTGGAGTAGTAAAAGTTGCAGCTATTGGAGCACTGATTACGGCTATTGTTCAGTCATCATCTGCTACACTTGGTATTACAATAACTCTTGCAGTTCAGGGGCTTATTGATTATCCAACAGCAGTTGCTCTGGTACTTGGAGAAAATGTAGGAACAACTATTACTGCTATACTTGCTACATTAAATGCAAATGTAAATGCTAAAAGAGCTGCCTATGCTCACACTATCATAAATACACTGGGAGTTATATGGGTAACAGCAGTATTTCCATATTATCTGAAATTTCTTTCAAATTTTGGAAGTCCAGAGACTAATATGACTATGGCAATAGCTACAGCTCATACAATGTTTAATGTGGTAAATGTGTTGATCTTTACACCTTTTATAGGAGTTATGGCTGATCTTTTAACTAAAATAGTAAAAGATGATGGGAAGAAAGATGACAGAGTTACTAAGATTGATTTTCTTATGCTTAAAACCCCAAGTGTTGTAGTGGGACAGACAAAAACAGAGATACTTACAATGGGGAAATATATTGAAGAGATGTTTGGGACGCTGGACAATATTTATGTAAACAATGAATTTATCACAGAAGAAAAAGTTGCTCAGATGAGAAAAATAGAAGATGATTTAGATCTCTTCCAGAAAGAAATAACAGATGCCAACTTTGTTATATTGAATAAGAATATAACGGACAAAATGAAAATGGATACAAGAAACAATCTTGAAGTATGTGATGAATATGAAACTATCAGTGATTATCTAATGAGAGTAACTAATTCCCTTAAAAAGCTTCAGGATAATTCTATAAGTCTTACTGATGAAGAAAAAAGTACATTGAAGGAATTTAATGAAGATACAAGAGAACTGTTTAGAAATGTAAATACAGCTTATGCTTTAAAAAATAGAGATATACTTATGAAAGCAATAACTAAAGCTAACAAAATAACTGAAAAATACAGGAAAGCAAAGCAGGTACATCTTCAAGATGGTGGACAGGAAAATCCAATAGCTATGCTTACTACAAGTTATATGGATATTTTAAATCATTACAGAAGAGTAAGAGATCATATTTTTAATATAATAGAAGTATATAGTATTTAGAAAAATAAATTTTGATATACAGAATGACTTAAAGTAAAATTTAGCTTTCAGTCATTCTTTTTTATTAGGAATAAAAAAATGTATTCTTGAAATAATAGATTCTTATAGTATAATTGATATAGAAAATATATAAAAATGGGGGCATAAAATTGAAAAAAATAATTTTGGGTCTATTTATAATTACAAGTCTTTTATTTGGAAAAGAATTAAAAGATAATATGAATGGAAAGCTTACTGACCAAATGGTGCTTGCTACTCTTTGGATGCAGAAATCAGGAGAATACAGAGCATTAGTATATCAGACTTTTAATACAGCAAAATTATCTTTTGATAATACAAAAACAAAAGATGGAAAGAAAAAGGCAGTGGTTTCTGATCTTGATGAAACATTGATAGATAATGGAAAAATGGCAGGATGGCAGATAGAAAATGGAGTGACATACAGTTCAGATGCATGGCACAAATGGGCTCAAGCTAGAGAAGCAGAAGCTATCCCTGGAGCTGTAGAATTTTCAAAATATGTAAATGAAAATGGTGGGAAAATGTTTTATATATCTAATCGTTCTCACAAGGAATTCGATGCTATAAAGGAAAATCTAATAGCTTTAGGATTTCCAGAAGTTACTGAGGAAACACTTTTATTGGTAAAAGATACCTCAGATAAAGCAGAAAGAAGAGATCAGATAGAAAAAAATGGGTATGAAATAGTAATGCTTCTTGGAGATAATCTAGATGATTTCGATTCTGAAGTTAGAAAAAAAGGTAATGATGAAAGAATAAAACATGTGGATAAAAATAAAGATAAATATGGAGTTAAATATATAGTTCTTCCTAACCCAATGTATGGAGACTGGGAGGGAGGCTTGTGTAATGATTATTGGAAAAAAACTCCAGAGGAAAAACTTAAATTGAGACATGAAAGTTTGAAAATGTGGAATGGAGAATAATATGATAAAAATAACAGGACATGCAAAACTTATATTTGATTCACTTTATGACGGAATACTAATAGTAGATAAAGAAGGGGTAGTGAGATATATAAACCCTGCATATACAAGAATAACAAAAGTAGAAGAGAAAAATATAATAGGGAGATATCTTTCTGAAGTTCGTCCTGGAAGCCGTCTTACTGATGTTGTAAAAGATGAAAAAATGGAACTGGGAGCTCACAGAAAGATGGGAGATGTAGAATATCTTGTAAATATGGTCCCTATCTATGAAGACGGAAAAGTCATAGGAGGAATATCCCTTCTTAATGAATTGATAGATATTTATAAGCTTACAGAAAAACTTAATCTTTCAAAAATAATAATTCAAAATCTAAAGGAACATGTAAAAACATTAGGAAATGGAAAGTACAGCTTTGATGATATTATAACTGTAGATGAAAAAAGTATAGAAGTAAAAGAGTTTGCGAAAAGGATAGCTCTGGCTGATTCTAACGTACTGATAACAGGAGAAAGCGGAACAGGAAAAGAACTTTATGCAAGTGCTATACATAATTTCAGTGTAAGAAAAGATTTTCCATTTATTCCAGTAAACTGTGCTTCATTTGAGAAAAACCTAATAGAGAGTGAGCTTTTCGGTTATGAAGAGGGATCTTTTACAGGAGCAAAGAAAAATGGAAAGACTGGATTGTTTCAGCTTGCTCAGGGAGGAACTCTGTTTTTAGATGAGATAGGGGAGCTTGAATATGGTTTGCAGGGTAAACTTCTTAGAGTACTTCAGGAAAAAAGCATAAGAAAAATTGGTGGCTCTAAAGAAATACCAATAGATGTGAGGCTTATTTGTGCTACTAATAAAAATCTGGAGCAAATGATAGAAGAGAATACTTTCAGAAGAGACCTCTATTATAGAATTGCAATAATGCCTATGTCTATTCCACCATTGAGAGAGAAAAAGAATGATATAAAGGCAATAGCAGAAAAATTTCTTAGTGATCTTTCAATGAAGTACAGAAAGGAAGTAAGGCTAAATGGAAATGCTTTAAAAGTACTGAAAGAATATGATTGGCCGGGAAATATCAGGGAATTAAAAAATATTATTGAATTTACATTTAGCATGGCTGAAGGAAATGAAATTAAAGCTGAGCATCTTCCAATAAATATGAAGAATAATATAAATGAGAATGAAAATATTCTTCCTCTTAGTGAAATAGTAAGAGAAGCAGAACAGAACTACTTGAAAAAAGTAATAGAAATATATGGCGACAGTGTAGAAGGAAAGAAAAAAGCAGCTAAAGCTTTGAATATCTCTCTGGCTACATTATATAATAAACTTGAAAGATAGTATTTTTTTCTAAAAAATTAGAAACGGAACATTAGTTGTTTCTAAAAAATTAGAAAGTTATATTGAAGAATCATATAAATGTAAAATTATCGATCTGAGTGAAATAAAATTATTCACTCAGATTTTTATTTCTAAAAAATTAGAAATTTTTTATTGTAAAATTTAGTAAAAATTTTGTGATCCCTGATAAATTGGGGAAAGTAAAAAAATATTTACTATGGCATGAGATTTGCTTTATATTTTATCAAAAGAAATGTCAGATGAAAATAAATATTAAATAAAACAAGGGAGGAAAATATGGTAGCGGCTTTAGGATTTATAACAATCATTGTACTATTGGCAGTAATTATGTTGAAGAAAATGTCTCCATTAGTAGCACTTATATCTGTGCCAGTAATAACAGCACTTATAGGAGGACATGGGTTAAATATTGGAAAATACATTAATGATGGGGTAAAATCAATAGCTCCAACTGGAACTATGTTTATCTTTGCGATTTTATTCTTTGGTATCCTTACAGATGCAGGAACTTTCCAGCCGATAATTGATCAGATACTAAAAATTGTTGGTAAAGATCCAATAAAGATAGCAATAGGAACAGCAATATTAGCTATGATAGTACATCTTGATGGATCAGGAGCGGTAACATTTCTAGTAACAGTTCCAGCAATGCTTCCTTTATATGAAGCTTTGGGAATGAGAAAAACTACTCTTGCTACAATAGTAGCTTTAGGGGCAGGGGTAATGAATATTCTTCCATGGGGAGGACCTACTATCAGAGCAGCAACTTCTTTAAAAATACCAGTAACAGAACTTTTTAATCCTTTACTTATACCTGTTTTAGCAGGAATATTATTTGTTCTTTTTGTAGCTTTTAAATTAGGAAGAGATGAAAAGATTAGAATTGGAAATATAGAAGATATAAACATTGATACAAATAATCTAGGAGAAAAGAAAGAGAGCAGAAACTTTATTGTAAATATTTTAACAATAGTAGTAGCAATAGTAGTTCTTGTATCAGGAAAGTTATCACCAACAGTAGTATTTATGATTGCTTTCTGTATATCAATAGTAATAAACTTCCCTTCTGTAAAAGAGCAGAAAGAAAGAGTGGATGCTCATGCAAAAGCAGCTCTTATGATGGCAAGTATATTATTTGCAGCAGGTGCATTTATTGGAATCATGCAAAAATCAGGAATGATAACAGAGATGTCTACAGTTATAGTAAAAACAATTCCTCAATCATTAGGAAGCTATATGGCAGTTATTACAGGAGTAATAAGTATGCCAGCAAGTTTGCTATTTGACCCAGATTCATTCTACTTTGGAGTAATGCCAGTTCTTGCAACTACAGCTCAGGAATTTGGAAGTTCAGCAATAGCAGTTGGTAGAGCAGCTATATTAGGACAAATGACAACTGGATTCCCAGTAAGTCCACTTACAGCGGAAACGTTTATTTATTAAGAGCCCTGACAACGTGCTTCCCAGTAAAACCACTTACCGCTTCAACGTTCCTTTTAGTTGGATTGACAGGGGTAGAACTTGGAGAACATCAGAAAAAAACAATACCATATGCGTTTTTAACTACAATAGTGATGCTTATAGTAGCAATAGTAACAGGTGCTTTATATAGATAATTAATTTTCAGGAGGTTAAAATGAAAAAAGTAAGAATAGGTTCAGGAGCAGGTTATGCTGGAGACAGAATAGAGCCAGCTGTAGATTTAATGCTCAATGGAAATATCGACTACATAGTTTTTGAGTGTCTTGCAGAAAGAACAATAGCAATAGCTCAACAGGAAAAATTAAAAGATCCAAATAAGGGATATAATGGTCTGCTTGAATATAGATTTGAAAAAATACTTCCTATATGCTCAGAGAAAAAAATAAAAGTAATAACTAACATGGGAGCAGCTAACCCATTAAGTGCCATCAAAAAAATTAAATCAATGGCAGAATCTATGGGAATAAAAAATCTTAAATTAGCAGCAGTGCTTGGTGATGATATATCTGAACATCTTGGAAAATATCTTGATCGTGATATATTGGAATTAGGTATGCCTTTAAAAAATATAGAAGATAAATTAATATCTGCAAATGTATATTTAGGTGCTGATGGAATAGTAGAAGCATTGAAAAACGGAGCAGATATAGTGGTTACAGGTCGTTGTGCAGACCCAGCAATATTTATGGCTCCATTGATTTATGAATTCGGTTGGGATGTAAATGATGCTGATTTAATTGGAAAAGGTATCATGATAGGACATCTTCTTGAATGTGGAGCTCAGGTATGCGGAGGATATTTTGCAGTACCTGGATATAACGAAGTAAAAGATTTATGGAATGTAGGTTTCCCAATTGCTGAAGTAAGTGAAAACGGGGAAGTAGTAATTACAAAAACTGAAACAACTGGTGGACTTGTAACTACTCATACATGTAAAGAGCAGCTTATATACGAAATTCATGATCCAGCAAATTACTTAACTCCTGATGGAGTAGCAGATTTTACAACTATTTCATTGAAAGAAATTGGAGAAGATAAAGTATTATTAACTGGAGCAACAGGAAAAGAAAAACCAAAAACTTTAAAAGTAAGTATAGGATACAGAGACTGCTTTATAGGAGATGCTGGAATTAGTTTTGGAGGTTCAACAGCCTATGCCAAAGCAGCTCTTGCAGGAGAAGTAGTTAAGAAAAGATTAGAATATACAGGGGTAAAATTTGAAGAATTGAAAATAGATCTTTTAGGAGTTAATTCTCTTTATGGGGATGCTATTGGAAGAAAATTATGTGATCCATCTACTTTAGGTGAAGTAAGATTGAGAGTAGCAGGAAGAACAACAAATAAAGCAGAAGCAACTAAAATAGTAAATGAAGTAGAAACTCTTTATACTAATGGACCATCTGGTGGTGGAGGAGTAACTAAGAGCGTAAGTGAAGTAGTTTCAATATGTTCTATATTTGTTCCTAGAGAAGATATCAAAGTCGAAGTTATGTATGAGGAGGTTTAAAATGAAATTATTAGATATAGCTCATTCAAGAACAGGGGATAAAGGAAATATTTCAAATATTTCTCTTATAGTTTATGATGAAAAAGATTATGAATTAATTCGTGAAAAAGTAACTGCTGAGAAAGTAAAAGAATATTTTAAAGATATTGTACACGGAGAAGTAGTTAGATATGAAATACCAAATTTGGGGGCTTTAAACTTTGTCATGGACGAAGCTTTAGGCGGGGGAGTAACAAGATCACTAGCTTTGGATAAACATGGTAAAAGTTTATCTTCAGCTCTGCTAGAGATGGAAATCTAAAACAAGCTATATAAAAACACAGGGGTAAAAAAAGAGTGCAGTGTAAACTGCGCTCTTTTTATTTTCTCTTTCTTTCTCTGGTAGAAGCGATTCCAAGTTCTTCTCTATACTTAGCTATTGTTCTTCTAGCTACATTACAGCCATTATTTTTAAAATACAGAGATATTTTTTCATCTGAGAGAGGAGAAGTTTTATCTTCTGATTTTACAAGGTCCTCAATGGTCTTTTTTATTTCAAGACATTCTGAATTTAGTAAAAATAAAGATTTTATAGCAATCATTCCCTGAGGAGTTTCTATAAATTTATCTCTTACAGTTCTGGAAATAGTAGACTCATGAAGATTTAATTCCTTTGCAATATCTTTCAGAGTCAAAGTCTGTAGAAAATCCTTTCCTTTAAAAAAGAAATCCTTCTGCTTTATTATAAGCTGATTTAAAACTCTTTCAAGAGTGATATATCTTTTCTCAATGCTTTTAATCAGATTTATTGCTGTGTACATATTATTTTTATCAGCTAATGAATTTGTAGATTCATATGAGCTGCTTATTTTAATTTTGGGGATAGCCTCTTCATTTAATATAACTACTAATTCATCATCAACTATTTCTATTTTAGCTTCTGGGACAACATAGTTTGTCTTATTCCCGACAAAGTATCCTCTGGCAGGAATAGGCTCTAATGTCTTGATAATATCAAGATAGTCTTCTATCTGTTCAACAGAGATATTTAATTTTTCACTTATAAGGGAGTAATTTCTGTCTCCAAGTTCTTCCAAAAAATCATCTATAAGGTAAAAAAGCTTTTCATCTGTAATATTTTTTGCCATAAGCTGTATTTTTAGATTTTCCTTTAGATTTTCAGCTCCAATACCAGTCGGTTCTAAAGAATAGATGATGTCCATAGCTTCTTTCATTTGAGCTGTAGAAGCTTTCAAAACCTTTTTTATCTCTAGTTTAGACATAGAAAGATAGCCTCTGTCATCTAAATTATTTATTACATATTCACATATAGACTTTATTTTAGGTGAAATTTTTAAGTATCCAAGTTGTTCCTCTAAGAAATCAATCAAAGTTTTTTCTTCAATGATAAAGTCAAAAGGAGAGGGAGTTTCTTCATCAGAACTATATTTAGATGAAGGAGCAGAGTATGTAACTTCCAGCATTGGATTTTTCATTGCTTCTTTCTCAATAAAATCTTTTAAATTAGATGAAGACATTTGAAGTATATTCATAGAAATTTTCATTTCCTGTGTTAAAGAAAGCTTCATTTCCTGTTTTAACTTTAATGTAAAATCCAAAATAAACCACCTCTTTTTTTTAGCCTTGTGTATATGATACCATATATTTGAAAAAATAAGAAATATATTTAATTCTAAACAAAAAGGACAGATTTGATATTATCAATCTGCCCATTCTTTATATTTTTAAATATACTTTTATTTGTTTTCCTCTTCTGAATCTTTTTCTTCAGGATCCTCTTCTTCCATCACTTCTATTATTTCTTCTATTTCATCATTGTCATCAGCTGGATTTTCTGATCCAAAGAATCTCTTTGTAACATGAGACATAATATTAATAAGAACATAAGCATAAGTTACTATGAATAAGCTTATAGGAAGTGTAACAACTACCAAAATTATGAAAGCACCAGCAAATTTCTTTGGAATAAAAGGAAAAGCTTTGTCTGGAGTTTTAAATTTCATAGTACTAACCATAAGTACAGCAGCAATTACAGTAATAGCCATAAGAGCATCTATATTAAACAGGTCGATACCTAAATGTTTGTTTACCATATAACAGAAAAGAAAATAAGAGCAAACCATAGAAGCTGCACTTGGAATAGGCATTCCGCTGAAATCACCTTTTTCACTTGAAGCTACTGTGATAATGTTGAATTTTACAAGTCTCATTACTCCACATAGAGCATATAAAAATGAAACTGGAACTATAAATGGGCTGGCTGCAATTTTTTGAGTCAATATAGAATAAACTAAAAGACTTGGAGCAAGACCGAAGGAAACTGCATCACAAAAGGAATCAAATTCCTTACCAAATTCACTAAAAGCATCTAATTTTCTTGCTGTTTTTCCATCTAATCCATCACAAACCATAGCCAATATAATAAAGACTATAGCACGTATAAATTCACCCTTAATTGATGCTGTGATACTTAAATAACCTAGAAATAAACCAGCAGCAGTGATTGCGTTAGGTGCTATATACTTTCTTTTTACCATTTTAATTTTCATCTCCTTAATGTTGAAAAATATTCATTTAATTTTAGCATAAAAAAAACAAATTTTCAATCTAATGTTGAATACAAGCATCTGAAGTAGTAGAATATCCTTTGCTTTGTACGCTGAATAAAAAACTTTTTTTAGGTATTCCCTTTCTGAATAAAATCAGATAAAATCATATAGTAGATAAAATTATAAAAAGGAGAAAAACTTTGGACAGAAAAAAATTTCAATCAGCATTTCCTGATACAGATGAATTTTTAGTTGGGGCAATATGCGATGATATAGAGCTTTGTGAAGAAATAGACTACCCAGTATACAGTAGATACTTTTATCCTCCTAATTTCTGGAGCAGATTGGAGAATCTAAATATAGGAGTAAAATTTTCTTTTATGGGTATTAATGACAGTTGTGAAAAGAAGATGATAGGTGTATATCCTAAAAATTTTGATCTGGAGATGCTGAATTTTCCAGTTAAATATTTTAAAATAGCTAATGGTTCTAAGTTTAAAGAGCTGGAGCATAAACATTATCTTGGAAGTATCATGTCTTTGGGATTGAAAAGAGAAATATTAGGAGATTTGATTGTAAAAGAGGGGATATGTTATGGTATAATAAATGAAGAATTATTTATGTTTTTAAAGGAAAACCTTAAGATGATAGGTAAAATTCCTGTAGAAGCTGAAGAGATAACCTCTGGGGATATTCCAGAAACAGAATTCAAGGAGTTGGTAGAAAGTATAGCCTCTTTAAGGCTGGATGTAGTAACAGCAGCTTTAGGAAATTTTTCCAGAAATAATGCAATAGAAGCTTTAGAATCTGGAGATGTAGTATTGAACTACAATACTGATAAAGATAAGAGTAGATTGGTAAAGGAAAAAGATATTATCTCTATAAGGAGAAAAGGAAAGTTTTTGATTGATTCTGTTTTAGGTGAGAGTAAAAAAGGAAAAATAAGGGTACTGATAAAAAAATTCAGCTAAGGAGTTGAAAAAATGAAAAAAATAATTATGTATTTATTAGCAGTAATCATTCTAATAGTAGTTGGAGTATATACTGCCAGAAACATCATAGTAAAAAATATTCTTGAGAAAAAACTTACAGAAATAAATAAAGGCAAGGTGGATATAGGAAAAGTTGAGTTCTCTCCTTTTAATAAGAGAATAGTAGTTAGGGATATAGAAGCAACAAGTCAGAGAAATAGTATGAAAAACTTTGTAACAGTAAAGGAGTTTAATGCTGATTACGATATCTATATTTCAGATAAAAAAGTTTTGATAAGTGAAGCACATATAATAAATGTAGATTTTCTTACAGACAGAAAGACAGACGGAGCTATTGGAATAAAAGAGAAAACACCATTAGATGCTTCACAAGTTCTTGTACCAGATGATGAAGAAAAAAATAAGGAAGTTCTAGTAACAGAAATAGAAAATTCATATTTAGATAATATGAAAATAAATGATTTAAATCTTGAAAATATTCTTAAAAGTGAATATGAAAGAAATAATAAACTTCTGGAAGAGAAAAGAAATTACTGGGAAACTAGAATAAAAGAGATAGAGAAGGGTAAGGAATTTAAAAGTATAAGAGAAGATTTGAAAAAAGTAACAAGTCTTAAAAATCCACTGGATATTTTCAAAATGGATAGGGAAGTAAAAAATATAATAGACTCTGCAAAAGTGTTAAATGAGCAGCTAAAAGATGAAAAAGAGCAGATAAGATTAGATTTGGAGGATATGAAAAATTCTCCTGAATTAAAATTCTCTGTAGAGAAAAGTGTAGAAGCTTTTGTACAAAATGGAGAAATAGCAATAAAAGATCTGGATTCTCTTGTAAATATATATCTTAATGAAGTATATGAAAAGAAAATATATGAGATAGTAGTAAAATATAGAGATGTTTTAAAAGAAATTGAACTTAGAAAAAATGAAGATATGGGGCAAACAGATAAATGGGAAGTATATGTTGAAAAAATTGATCTCACATCTACCCTGTATGGATTTGCTTTAAACGGAGAGTTAAATAATATTTCAAGCAGACTTTCAAGAAATGAAGATAATGTAACATTTTTCTTAAATGGAGATAAAAAAGACAGCCATGGAAAAATGGATGGATATTTTAATGTGAATACTTTAGAAGGGTACATAAATATTGATATTTCAAAGGTTGACCTTGAAGAATTAAAAGAATTTAATGATTATATACTTGGAGGATCAGCAGGACTTTCTCAAAAAACTGTTCTTTCAAAAAATGATATAGTTATAAAGGGTAAGCTGAATATGCGTAATCTGGACCTTAATGGACAGAAAATAACAGATTCTTTAAATATAAAAGTACCTTTACTTAAAGATATGATAATTCCTCTGCTTAGTGATGTGAAAGATGGAGATATCAGCTACAATTATAATTCCAACACTAGAAGAGTAACTGTAAAAAGTAATCTTTCTGAAAAAATATTGAAGGTATTGAATAATAAAGATGGATACTGGAAGAAAAAAATAATTGAAGATATGAAGAAAAATAGTGAGAAAGAAATTGCTAAATATGAAGAAATTTTAAAAGCAAAAGAGGAAGAGATAAGAAAAAAATCAGAGGATGGTCTGGAAATTCAAATGAATGAGCTCAGCAAAATTGAGGAACAGATAAATTTTTTAAAGTCAAAAAATAAAAAAGATATATTGAATGAATTGTTTAAAAGATTTTAAGGAATAAAATTGTTGACTGAATTATAAAAACTTGATATAATTAATCGTCGTGGAAATTGTCTGAGGAATCTCATGGCGCAATATTATCGAACCGTGTCAGGTCTGGAAGGAAGCAGCACTAAGGTATTTATTGCGGGTATGAGTTAAAACTTCTTTCAGTTTTCACGACACTTAAAAAGCTTACATAGGAAGAAGCAGAGCTTCTTCCTTTTTTTATAAACTAAATGATAACTATAAATAAAAGATATTGAATATTATAGAGTATTGATGACTTCTAATTGATAAGAGCAGGTGTTTTATGGTATAATTAACTTTTAGAAGGAGTGGAGAAAATAGATGAGCATATTAGAAAAATTAAATGACAGACAGAGAAAAGCTGCTGAGAAAATAGAAGGGGCACTGCTTATACTTGCAGGAGCAGGTTCTGGAAAAACAAGAACAATAACTTATAGAATAGCCCACATGATTCAGGAATTAGGGATATCTCCATATAAGATATTAGCTGTGACATTTACAAATAAAGCGGCTAAGGAAATGAAAGAGAGAGTAGAAGATCTCATAGGAGAAGATGGAAAGAGAACTATGGTTTCTACATTCCACTCATTTGGAGTAAGACTTTTGAGAACATACGGGGACAGACTTGGTTATGGAGCTAATTTTACTATCTATGATGCTGATGATCAAAAAAGAGTAGTAAAAGGGATTATGAAGGAGCTTACAGTAAAAGATAAAAACCTTACAGAAGGTATGGTGGTTTCTCTTATTTCAAAATTGAAAGAGGAAGAAGTATCAGCTGACGACTATGAAAAATCAGAAAATAAATATAATATGAATGCTGTAGTAGTAGCTGAAATATACAGAAGATATAATCTAACTCTTAAAAAGAATAATGGAATGGACTTTTCAGATATCTTGATCAATACAGCAAAACTTCTGGAAATACCTGATATTTTAAATAAAGTTCAGGATAAATTCAGATATATAATGGTTGATGAATATCAGGATACCAATAATATCCAATATAAGATAATTAATAAAATAGCTGATAAATACGGGAATCTATGTGTAGTTGGAGATGAAAACCAAAGTATATATGGATTTAGAGGAGCCAATATTCAAAATATCCTTGATTTTGAAAAAGATTATCCAAATGCAGAGGTTGTAAAGCTTGAAGAAAACTATCGTTCTACTTCAGTGATACTGGATGCAGCCAATGCTGTAATCAGCAACAACTCAAGTGCAAGGGATAAAAAGCTTTGGACTAAGAAAACTACTGGTGAAAAAATTACTCTTCTTCAATGTAATGATGGAAGACAGGAAGTAAATATTATAATTGAAGAGATAATTAAAGGAAAAAATCAAGGAAAAAAATACAGAGATTTTACTATCCTTTACAGAACAAATGCTCAATCGAGACTTTTTGAGGAAGGTTTTTTGAGATTCAATATACCATATAAAATATTTGGTGGAATGCAGTTCTATCAAAGAGCAGAGATTAAAGACATAGTTGCTTATCTGGCTGTTATCAATAATCCTAAAGACAGTCTTAATTTGAGCAGAATACTTAATGTTCCTAAGAGAAAAATAGGAGATAAAAGTTTAGAGAAGATAAATGAATTTGCTTCTGTAAATGGACTTACTCTTTTTGAAGCATTAGGAAGAGCAAATGAGATAGATACCCTTACAGCTAATATGAAAATAGTGCTGGAAGAATTTCATAAAATGATGATGGAACTTATTGAAATGAGTGAATCTGAACCTGTTTCAGAACTTTTTGATAAAGTGATAAAAAGTATAAAATACTTTGATTATCTGGAATCAAACTATGAAGACAGTGAAAACAGAATAAGCAATATAGAAGAGTTGAGAAACTCTATTACAGAGATGGAAAAAATAATAGAAACTCTTACTTTAAGAGAATATTTAGAGAATATATCATTGGTAAGTGCTACAGATAATTTAGAGGAAGAGAAAGATTATGTAAAACTTATGACTATTCATAACTCTAAAGGACTTGAGTTCCCAACAGTATTTTTAGTTGGAACAGAGGATGAAGTATTCCCAGGAAAAAAAGCTGATTTTGAACCAAGAGAGCTTGAAGAGGAAAGAAGACTGTGCTATGTAGCAATAACAAGAGCAGAGGATAAATTATATATTTCTTATGCTGCAAGCAGATTTATGTATGGAGAGGAAAGCTTTAGAACTAAATCAAGATTCATAAGTGAACTTCCTGAGAATCTTCTTGAAAGCAATATAGAATCTCAATTTAAAAGAGAAGCGATCAATCCTACAAAAACTCCAGTAAAACATCAATTCAAAAAAATGATAACAATGGAAGACCTGAATAAGACATACAAGGAATATCCTTATTCTGTTGGAGAAAAGGTAATGCATAAGAAATTTGGATTGGGAGTAGTAAGAGGAGTATCAGATAAAAAAGTTGAAATAGACTTTGTAGATGGAAAAAGAGAAATTGCAATGGCAGTTGCAGATAAGTTTTTAACAAAAAACTAAATGAGGAGGGAAGATGAAAAGGAAAACATTGGCAAAAGAGATTGTCTATTCAGGTATTGGACTCCATAAAGGAGAAAATATTGATATGAAGCTGATTCCGGGAAACAATGGAATAATTTTCAGAAGAGTTGATCTTAAAGATGGAAAAAATGAAATAAAATTAGATATAGAAAATACTTTTGACCTCACACGTGGAACTAATTTAAAAAATGAGTTTGAAGCAAAAGTACATACAATAGAACATTTTTTATCAGCACTATATGCAGCAGAGATAACAGACCTTGTAATAGAGCTTGACGGAAATGAGCTTCCTATCTGTGATGGAAGTGCAGGAAGTTTTATAGATCTTTTTGAAAATGCTGGAATAAAAGAATTAGATGCAGAAGTAGAACCAATAGTTATAACTAAGCCGATATATCTTACAGTAAATGATAAAAATATAGTAGCTCTTCCATATGATGGATATAAAATAACATATGCCATCAGATTTGAGCACAGCTTCTTAAAATCACAGCTGGCAGAATTTGAGATAAATCTTGAAAATTACAAAAAAGAGATAGCTCCAGCAAGAACTTTTGGATTTGATTATGAGATAGAATATCTTAAAAAGAATAACCTTGCTTTAGGAGGAACTCTTGAGAATGCCATAGTTATAGAAAAAGATGGTGTAATGAATCCAGAGGGACTTAGATATGAAGATGAGTTTGTGAGACATAAAATGCTTGATATCATAGGGGACTTAAAAATATTGAACAGACCAATAAAAGGTCATATAATAGCAGTAAAGGCAGGACATGCTTTAGATATAGAATTTGCAAAATTACTGAAAAATTTATAATTTTATTTAGATCTTAGGAGGAAAAAAATATGTTAGATACTTTAGAAATCATGAAAAGAATTCCACACAGATACCCATTCTTACTTGTAGACAGAATTCTTGAAGTGAACAAAGAGGAACAAAAAATAAAAGGGTTGAAAAATGTTACTATTAATGAAGAATTTTTTAATGGACATTTTCCAGGACATCCAATTATGCCAGGAGTACTTATAGTAGAAGGAATGGCACAATGTTTAGGAGTTTTAGTAATGGATGGAGTGGAAGGAAAAGTCCCTTACTTTGTAGGTGTTGAAAGTGCTAAATTTAAAAGCCCAATAAAACCTGGTGATCAAGTTATTTATGAAGTAGAAGTAGAAAAAATTAAAAGAAACTTTGTAAAAGCTCATGGAGTAGCAAAAGTAGATGGAGTTTTAGCATGCGAAGCTACATTTACATTCTGTATAACAGACAAATAAGATTAGGGGGAATTCATTTTGGTAGATATTCATAGCACTGCTATAATTGAAGAAGGAGCAATTATAGAAGATGGAGTAAAGATAGGACCTTACTGTGTAATAGGAAAAGATGTAAAGATAGGAAAAAATACAGTTATACAATCTCATGTAGTTGTAGAAGGAATTACAGAAATAGGGGAAGACAATACTATTTACTCATTTGTTTCTATTGGAAAAGCTTCTCAAGATTTAAAATATAAAAATGAACCCACAAAAACTATTATAGGAAACAAAAACTCAATAAGAGAATTTGTTACTATTCACAGAGGAACAGATGACAGATGGGAAACAAGAATAGGAAACGGCAATCTCCTTATGGCCTATGTTCATGTTGCTCATGATGTTATCGTTGGAGATGGATGTATACTTGCAAATAATGTCACGCTGGCAGGGCATGTGGTAGTTGACAGTTTTGCAATAATAGGAGGACTTACTCCTATCCACCAGTTCTGTAGAATAGGTTCTTATTCTATGATAGGAGGGGCAAGTGCTGTAAATCAGGATATTTGTCCTTTCGTACTTGCTGAAGGGAATAAAGCTGAAGTAAGAGGATTAAATAGTATTGGACTTAGAAGAAGAGGTTTTTCTGATGAGACATTGTCAAATCTGAAGAAAGCCTACAGAATCATATTTAGAAATGGTCTTCCTTTAAAAGAAGCTGTTAAGCAGGTAGAGGAAGAATATGGTGAAGATGATAATATAAAATACTTGCTGGACTTCATAAATAACAGTAATAGGGGGATAACTAGATAATGGATAAATTAGGGATAATAGTTGGTAATGGAAAACTGCCCCTTTATTTCCTACAGGAAGCTGAAAAGCAGAAGATCAATGTTTTTCCCATAGGTCTTTTTGAAACTATTGAACCTGAAATCAAAAGTTGCAGCAACTTTAAAGCTTTTAACATAGGTGAAGTAGGAGCTATAGTGAAACATTTTCTCTTGAATGATATAAGAGAGATCATTATGCTAGGTAAAGTTGAAAAAGAAATTATTTTTAAAGAGATGAAATTAGACAAATATGGAGAGGAGCTTCTTAAAAGGTTACCAGACAAAAAAGATGAAACTCTCCTTTTTGCAATTATTGCATTTTTTAGATTAAACGGAATAAAAGTTCTGCCACAGAACTATCTTTTGAAAAATTTTATGTTTCAAGAGAATTGCTATACACAGCTGAAACCTTCAGAAGAAGATATGAAAACTATAAAAATCGGAATGGAAGCGGCAAAAGCTCTGAGTGAAGTGGATGCTGGACAGACTGTTGTATGTAAAGATTCTTCTGTTGTGGCATTGGAAGGAATAGAAGGAACAGATAAAACCATAAAAAGAGCTGGGGAACTGGCTGGAACAGGAACAATAATCGTAAAGATGTCAAGACCTCAGCAGGATATGAGAGTAGATATACCAGCAGTGGGAATAGAAACTATAAAGAGAGCAATAGAGATAGGAGCAAAGGGAATTGTTGGAGAAGCAGGGAAAATGCTTTTTCTTAACAGAGATGAAGCTGTAAAGCTTGCTGAAGAGAACTCTCTTTTTATTATGGGAATAAAAGCTTAAAAGGAGATTTTTATGAAATTTTTTGTATCCACAGGAGAAGTTTCAGGAGATTTACATCTTTCATATTTAGTAAAAGCTATGCTTGAACAGAATAAAGATCTGAAATTTTATGGAGCAGCAGGAAATCATAGCAGAGCTCAAGGAGTAGAAGTAATACAAGACATAGAAGAGCTTGCGATAATGGGATTTACTGAAGTATTCAAAAAGTATAGTTTCTTAAAAAAGAAAGCAAATGAATATATTGATTTTATAAAGAAAGAAAAAATAGACAAAGTGATTCTTGTGGACTATGGAGGATTTAACCTTAAGTTTTTGGAACTTTTGAAAAAAGAGGCGCCAGAAGTAGAGGTTTTTTATTACATACCCCCAAAGCTTTGGATATGGGGAGAAAAAAGAATAACAAAGCTGGTAAAAGCAGATCACATAATGGTTATTTTTCCATGGGAAGTAGATTTCTACAAGAAACATGGAGTAGATGCTGTATACTTTGGCAATCCATTTGTAGATAAGTATTCAGTAATTGAGAGAACTGGAAATAATATACTTCTTCTTCCAGGAAGCAGAAAACAGGAGATAAGGACACTTATTCCTATAATGCTGAAAGTAGTGGAAAAGAAAAAAGATGAAACATTTCTTTTGAAGCTTTCCAGCAGCGACCATCTAAAATGGATAGATGAAGACTTGAATAAATATAAAAATTTAAAGATAGTATCAGATAAAAGTCTGGCTGAATGTGTAAAAGAATCTAAGACAGCTGTTGCAGCTTCTGGGACAGTAACACTGGAGCTTGCTTTGATGGGAATTCCTGTTATCGTTGTTTATAAGACAAGTTTTATAAATGCTTTCATAGCAAGACATATTTTGAAAGTAGGATTTGTTTCCTTACCTAATCTTACTCTTAACAGAGAAGTATACCCAGAATTATTACAGGAAAAATGCAATCCAGAAGAGATAGAAAAATATCTTGATTACTTTGAAAATTCCAAAGAAAAAATAGCTCAAGACATAGCTGAAGTGAGAAAAAAACTATCAGGAAAAGATGTTGTAAAGAGCTATGGAAATTTTCTGATTAGAGGAGAACAATGATAGAAAAATTAAGTATATTTAAAAATAAATCGTTAAATACATTTTTAAAATATAGTTTGAAATATAAGTGGGTAATGACTGCAGTAGTATTTACATCAGCTGTCAGTTCGGCAATGGGAGCAGTTCCAGCGTGGTTGAGTAAATACCTTATAGATGATGTACTGGTAAATAAAAATGCAAGAATGATGGCATTGGTAATAGGAGGGATATTTGTTTCTACTATACTTAAAGTAGTAACTGGATATTTTTCTTCTATTTCATCTAACTATGTAACTGAGACGATAAAAAGAGATATAAAAATAGATGTATATTCACATCTTCAAAAACTTCCAATGACATACTTCAAAAGAAATAAATTGGGAGATGTAATGGCGAGACTTTCTGGAGACTCTGCTACTTTAGGAAGAATAGGATTTATCATATTTGATATGTTTAAGGAATTTCTTACAGTGGCAGCTCTTACTTTCAGAATGTTTCAAGTAGACTATATTCTAGCTCTTATATCTTTAATAGTAATGCCTCTTATTATAGGGACTGTGAAGAAATATACTAAGAAGATAAGAAAATCTGGTAGAATCAGACAGGATACTTCAGGAGCAGTTACAGCATTTATTCAGGAAACTCTTTCTGGTATTTTTGTAATAAAAGCTTTTAATAATAGTGATGATATGATTGAAAAATATAAAGTTATCAGTAAGGATGAATTTGAAAAATCATATAAAAGTACAAAGATAAAGGCAAAAGTTTCTCCTATTAATGAGGTAATCACAACTGTAATGGTACTTCTAGTAGCAGCATATGGAGGATATCAGATAATTGTCTTAAAAAATATGACAGCAGGAGATCTTATTTCCTTTGTTACAGCTTTGGGATTGATGAGCCAGCCTCTAAAAAGACTTATAAGCAAAAATAATGATCTTCAGGAAGCTTTGCCGTCAGCAGACAGGGTAATAGAGATATTAGATGTTCCTTTGGAACAGGACTACTATGGAGAAGAAAAAGAACTTACAACAGAAATAAAGGATATCAAATTTGAAAATTTATCATTTCATTATGATGATTCTCCAGAATTGATACTTAAAAATATAAATCTAGATGTAAAAGCTGGAGAGGTTATAGCTCTTGTAGGAAAAAGCGGAAGTGGAAAAACTACCCTTGTAAATCTTATACCTAGATTTTATGAAACTACAGAGGGCGCTATAAAAGTAAATGGTATAGATATAAAGAATATTTCATTGAAAAAATATAGAGATTATATAGGAATAGTTCCTCAGGAAAGTTTTCTTTTCAGTGGCTCTATTTCACAAAATATAGCTTTTGGAAAAAATGGAGTGACAGAAGATGAAATCATGAATGCAGCTAAAATGGCAAATGCTTATGACTTTATAATGGAACTTCCAAATAAGTTTGAAACAGAAGTAGGAGAAAGAGGAGTGCTTCTTTCTGGAGGACAGAAACAGAGAATAGCTATTGCCAGAGCTCTTATACAAAATCCAGAAATAATGATACTGGATGAAGCTACATCTGCTTTGGATACTGAATCAGAAAGACTGGTACAGGATGCCTTAGATAAGCTTATGGTCAATAGAACAACTTTTGTAATTGCTCATAGATTATCAACAATAATAAATGCAGATAAGATAGTAGTAATGGAAAATGGAGAGATAAAGGAAATAGGTACTCATCAGGAACTGCTTGAATTTAAAGGATTGTATAAACATTTCTATGAAATACAATTTGGAAAGAAAGAAGAGAAGAAAGAAGAAGCATTTGTATAAATAAAGGGACAGACCAAGAGGAGAAATATAATAATGGAAGTTAAAGAAATGATAATAGAAGAAGATTTGAGAACTCTAAAATTAAGAGAAGATGGAAGAAAAGTAGACAGCCTTAGAGAGATAAAAATAACAAAAGATTTCAACCTTTATGCAGAGGGATCGGTTTTAATAGAGTTTGGAAATACTAAAGTAATATGTACAGCTTCTGTAAGTGAAAAAGTACCCCCTTTCATGAGAGGGCAGGGAAAAGGATGGCTTACAGCTGAATATTCTATGATACCAAGAGCTACTGGAGAGAGAAATCAGAGAGAATCTGCAAAAGGGAAGCTTTCTGGAAGAACTATGGAGATACAAAGACTTATAGGTAGAGCTTTGAGAACAGCTGTAGATTTGGATAAATTAGGAGAGAGAACTATAACTATTGACTGTGATGTTATTCAGGCTGATGGTGGAACTAGAACTACTTCTATATCAGGAGGATTTATAGCTCTTGCTTTAGCTGTAAAAAAACTTATGAAAGATAGAGTTTTAAATGTAAATCCAATAGTATCTAATGTAGCTGCTATCAGTGTTGGAATTGTAAGAGGGACTCCTATGCTTGACTTAATGTATACTGAAGATTCTGCTGCTGAAGTAGATATGAATGTAGTAATGAATGGCAAGGGAGAATTTGTAGAGGTACAGGGAACAGGAGAAGAGGCCACTTATACTAGAAAAGAGCTCAATGAACTGATTGATTTAGCAGAAGTTGGAATAAAAGAGATAATCAGACTTCAAAATGAAGTAATAGGAGAATAGATATTATGAAAATATTTCTAGCAACAGGAAATAAACATAAAATAGAAGAGATAACAGCTATTTTTAAAAATGTAAAAAATATAGAGATACTTTCTATTAAAGATGGAATAGATATACCAGAAGTAGTGGAAGATGGAGACACATTTGAAGCTAACTCTGCTAAAAAAGCTTTAGAGATAGCAAAATATACAGGAATGATAACAATAGCTGATGATTCAGGACTGTGTGTAGATGCTTTAGGAGGAGCTCCTGGAGTATATTCAGCCAGATATTCTGGAGAACATGCAACTGATGATTCCAACAATAAAAAACTTATTAAAGAACTACAAGGTAAAGAAAACAGAAAGGCTCATTTCGTAAGTGTAGTTACTTTAGGGAAGCCAGATGGAAGAAGTTACTCTTTTAGAGGAGAAGTACCTGGGGAGATAATAGATGAACCAAGAGGAGATAAAGGATTTGGATATGATCCTCATTTCTTTGTAGCTGGATATGGAAAGACACTTGCAGAGATGCCAGATGTAAAAAATCTAATAAGCCACAGAGCCAATGCTTTGAAGAAACTTGAAGCTGAATTGGAGACTATATTAAAAGATTAAAAATGCAATACTAAAGAGACTGATTAAAAAGCAGATTGATTTTAGAAGATAAGATTCTAAAGTTTAAATTTCTGCTTGCAGATCAGTCTCTATTTTTTTGAAATTTTATCTTTTTGTTTGATATAAACATGAAAAATCTATAAAAAAAACATATAAATTCAAAAAAGTTCATTTTTAAGTATAAAAAAATAGTTTTAGGGATTGTTACTTTTCTTTAAATGTAATATCATTGGATTATAGTAGATAAAATAATTAGGGAGGAAAAACATATGAAGAAAAGATTTTGGGTTATTTTTAGTTTAATATTATCTGTTTTATTTATAAGCTGTGGTGATAAAAAAGAAGAAAAGAAAGCAGAAGCTAAAGGAGCAGGAAATCTTACAATATATTGTCCACATCCATTAGAATTCATAAATCCTTTAGTTAATGAATTTGAAACAAAAACTGGTATATCAGTAGAGGTTATAGCTGCTGGAACTGGAGAATTAATGAAAAGAGTAGAATCTGAAAAAGATAATCCTCTAGCAGATATTTTATGGGGAGGAACAATAACAGTTGTTGACCCTATCAAAGATTATTTAGAAAATTATACTACAACTAATGAAGATGCTTTCTATGATGCATATAAAAATGTTGAAGGAAATATGACAAGATTCTCAGCAGTTCCAAGTGTTATCATGATTAACAAAAACCTTATTGGAGATATAAAAATAAATGGATATGAAGATCTATTGAATCCAGCATTAAAAGGTAAAATAGCTTTTTCAGATCCTGCTAAATCATCATCTTCATTTGAGCATTTAGTAAATATGCTTTATGCAATGGGAAAAGGAAATCCTGACAATGGTTGGGGATATGTAGAGAAATTTATGGAAAACTTAAACTATACTCTTCTTTCTGGATCATCAGCAGTATATAAAGGTGTAGCAGATGGAGAATATACAGTTGGACTTACTTTTGAAGAGGGAGCAGTAAAATATGTAAACTCTGGAGCAGCTGTAGAAGTAGTATACATGGAAGAGGGAGTTATAGTAAAACCAGATGGTGTTTATATAATCAAAAATTGTAAAAATATGGAAAACGCTAAAAAATTCGTAGAATTTGCAACTGGTAAAGAAGCTCAAACTATGGTTTCATCTCAATTAAACAGAAGAAGTGTAAGAAAAGATGTTGAACCAGGAAAAGGATTAAAAAGACTTGAAGACATCTATGTTATAGAAGATGACATCAATGTAGTAAAAGATCAAAAACCTGTATGGTTAGATAAATTTAAAGATATCTATACTAAATAAAAAAGGCTTAAAGTAAAACTTGTTTTTTAAGTAAATAAACTCCTGACAATGAGGTTGTTCAAAAGTCTAAATATTAAGCTTTTGAGGCAGCCTTATTGTTATAATTGGAAAAAATAAAAAGAGGTGTAAGATGAGTGTAGCTATAAAAGTAAATAATGTTGTAAAGAAATTTGGAGATAATGTAATAATTCCGGGAATGTCTGTCAATATAAAAAATGGAGAATTTTTTACATTATTAGGACCTTCAGGATGTGGAAAAACGACTTTGCTTAGAATGATAGCAGGATTCAATAGTATAGAGGGTGGAGAAATCTGCTTTGATGACAAGGTTATAAATGATATGCCTGCTCATAAAAGAAATATTGGAATGGTATTCCAAAGTTATGCTATTTTTCCTCATATGACTGTAAGAGAAAATGTAGAGTATGGTTTAAAACTTAGAAAAGTAAATAAAGCAGAAATGAAAGAAAAAACAGATGATATCCTTGATGTAGTAAAAATAACTGAATATCAAGAGAGATTACCTGAGAGACTTTCAGGAGGACAACAGCAAAGGGTAGCTCTAGCTAGAGCAATAGTAATTCACCCAAATGTACTTTTGATGGACGAGCCTCTATCTAACCTTGATGCTAAATTAAGAGTAGAGATGCGTTCTGCAATAAGAGATATTCAGAAAAAAGTTGGAATAACTACTGTATATGTAACTCATGATCAGGAAGAAGCACTTTCTGTATCTGACAGAATAGCAGTAATAAATAAAGGAGAAATTCAGCAGATAGGTCAGCCTCATGATATCTATGCAAGACCTGCTAATCAGTTTGTTTCTACTTTCATAGGGCATTCAAATCTTTTTAAAGGAAATATCAAAATAGATGGAGAAGAAAAATCTGTAGTATTTAAAAATGGTTATAAAGTAAAGATGGATAATTTATCAGATGAAGTTAAAGAGGGACAAGAAATAGTTATTGCAGTTCGTCCAGAAGAGTTTTCTATATCTGATGAGGGAATTGAAACTACTATAAAAACAAGTATGTTCTTAGGAAAATATACTAACTATGAAATAGATGCTAAAGCAGAAGAAATAGTAAGTGGTATGCCAGCTCTTGAATTTTCTCAAGATGTAGGACACGCTCTTCATATATATCAAGTAGGAGAAAAGATAGTATTAAAACCAAATGCAAAGAAAATAAATATATTCACAGAAGATGGGAAGAAAAGTCTGATAAAAGGAGTAGATCCATATGCTGACTAAAAAAATAAAATGGGACTTCTGGACAGTTGTAACTTTAGTTATAACTCTTATATTTGCATTGTTTTTAATCTATCCATTATTTTCTCTTTTACTCAGCAGTTTCAAAGATCCTCTGACTGGAAGCTGGAGTATGACAAATTTTCATAGATTCTTCAGCAGAAAATATTATTATCAGGGACTTATTCATAGTTTTCAGGTTACTTCATGTGTTACTGTTCTTGCTATTGTAATTGGAGTTCCAATGGCATATTTCATGACATTTTATAAAGTTAAATTTAAAGCATTGGTAGAAGTTCTTATTATTATTTCAATGCTTTCACCTCCATTTATCGGAGCATATTCATGGGTTCTTTTATGTGGAAGAAGTGGTGTAGTAACTACTTTCTTTAGAGAGGTGCTTCATATAAATCTGCCGACTATCTATGGATTTTCAGGAATATTGCTGGTATTTACATTAAAATTATATCCATTTATTTTCCTATATGTATCAGGAGCTTTGAAAAAAATAGATGTGGCTTTAAGTGAAGCAGCAGAAAGTTTAGGTTGCAGTACTTTTAAAAAGGTATATACAATAATAATGCCTTTGATACTGCCTACACTTATGTCAGGAGCACTTCTGGTATTTATGAATGCAATGGCAGACTTTGGTACTCCTATGCTGATTGGTGAAGGGTACAATGTAATGCCTGTATTGATATATTCAGAATTTGTTGGAGAAATGGGAGGAAGTGCAAACTTTGCTGCTGCCATGGCTACAATAATGATAGTAATAACTATAGCTCTTTTCTTAGGTCAAAAGTATATAGTAAATAAGAAATCATTTGTTATGAGTTCAATAAGACCAGTTCAGCCAGTCGAACTTAAAGGGGCAAAAGGAAAACTTATGCATGCTTTTATTTATGCTGTAGTATTTTTATCAATTATCCCTCAGATAACAGTTATATATACTTCTTTCTTAAAAACAAGAGGATCTATGTTTGTCAGAGAATTTTCATTTGAAAGCTATCAAGCAGTTTTTTCAAGAATGGGAAATGCTATTTTAAATACTTACATGTATGGACTTATAGCTATAGTTATAATTATATTCATGGGAATGTTTATAGCTTACATTTCAACTAGAAAGAAAAATTTCCTTACAGGAGTAATCGATACTATAACTATGTTTCCGTATATAATTCCTGGGTCAGTAATAGGTATAACTCTTCTTTTAGCATTTAACAGCAAACCTCTTTTATTAAGTGGTACAGCTGCTATACTTGTAATATCTTTTGTTATAAGAAGAATGCCTTATACACTTCGTTCTTCAGCTGCTATTTTGTATCAGATAAGTCCAAGTCTGGAAGAGGCATCTATCAGTTTGGGATGTTCTCCAGTGAAGACATTTTTTAAAGTTACAGCAGTTATGATGCTTCCAGGAGTTTTATCAGGAGCTATTTTGAGCTGGATAACAGTTATTAATGAGTTGAGTTCTTCAGTTATATTATACACAGGAACTACAAGAACCATGTCAGTAACAATATATACAGAGGTAATAAGAGCCAGCTACGGAACAGCAGCAGCTCTGTCTACTATTTTGACTGTAACAACTGTAATATCTCTATTGATATTCTTTAAAGCTACTGGTGGAAGAGATGTAAATATTTGATGTACAAAAATTAGAAATAAGGTATAATATACTAAAAAATTGAAATTATGGGATGATGTATATGAAAGACAGTAAATTTGTAAGTTTTAAAGAACAGATGAGAAAAGTACTGATTTTATATTCATTAATTCCCATAATTTTTTTATCTTTTGTAGGTTATGGACTTATATATTTTTTTGAATTTGGAGCCATAAGAAAAGATAATCAATATAACAGCCAAGTAATGACAAGAAATCTTGATAATGTGGTAAGAGAATATTTTAATGAGGTAGAAAATTTATATAATGATAAAGTTATTATTGATGCTATGCTCAATAAAAAAGCCAATAAAGATGCATATGAAAAAATATATAAATCTATAAATTCTACAACTTTGAGAGGGAATTTTATAGTTTATGATGAAGATCTCCATGTTCTTATGAATAATGCTCAGTTTATAGGAAGTGACAATGGATACAGCTGGGGATTTTTCATGAGAATGCAGGATAATATAAATAATACAATAATTTATATAAATAAACTGCATTTTAAAAACAACAGTATAAGTGTTTTTTCAGTGGGAAGAGCTGTAAAAAAACATGGAAGACTTATAGGATATATAGTTTTTAATATATTGAATGAAGATTTGAGAGAATTCGTAGGAGAAGGAAGTTCTTACAATACAATAATTACTGACAAGACTAATAATATAGCATTTACTACTAATGATGTATTTAAAGATAAATTTGGAAAAGTAGTAAAAAAACTTAGAGCAGATGACCATTATGTAAGCATAAATAAAGAAAGATTTTATGTGACTAAAAGTCCTGTATATTATTCAAATTTAATACTTTATACTATTTCAAGAATGAATCATCTAACAGATAGTTTTGTAAATGGAGTAGTTTATCTGTGTATTGTTTTTATAATCATAATGGTAGCAATGCACAAAGCAGCTAAAGTGATAGCAAGTAAAAAAACAGCAGCTGTAGAAAAAATAGTAGAAGCTATAGAAAATATAAAAACTGGGGATTTAAGCAGCACACTCTATGTAGAAACAAATGATGAGTTTAGAATAATAGCAGACTCATATAATAAAATGCTGGAAAATATAAAATTCCTCATTGAACAAAATAAAGAAGAGGTAAAACATGGAGTACTTTTAGAAATAAAGCAGCTTGAAAGTCAATTTAATCCTCATTTTCTTTTTAATACATTGGAGATGCTGAAATATACAATTAAAACTGATACTTCCATGGCAAATAAAATAATATTAAATATATCATCACTCTTGAGATTCAGTATAGAAAATAAATCTTCAGAAGTAACTCTTGAAAGAGAGCTGCAATATGCTGAAAATTATCTGGATATACAGAGATTCAGATTTGGAGAAAATTTTGATTACCATATAGATGTGGATAAGGAAACAAGGAATTTTCTTGTTCCTAAGCTGGTGCTTCAGCCAATAATAGAAAATTCTATTAAACATGGGTATACTCAAATAAATAAATTGATGATATTTATAAAAACTAAAAAACAGAAAGATAAATTAGTAATAACTATATATGATAATGGAAATGGAATAGAAAAAGAAAAGCTCCATGAATTGAGAAAAAGACTTAAAGACAGAGAACTCAATATTGGGAATCATATAGGAATATACAATGTTCACAGAAGAATACAGCTTATATATGGAGATAATTATGGAATAAAAGTACAAAGTTCTGAAAGATGGGGAACTATTGTAAAATTAGTATTTTCCATAAAAACAGAGGGGTAAAGATATGATAAAAGTGTTAGTAGTGGAAGATGAATATATCATAAGAAAAGGAATGATAAATACAATAGACTGGCTTTCTATGGATTGTAAAATAATTGGAGAGGGAATAAATGGAAAAGAGGGGCTGAAGCTTATAGAGGAATTTTCTCCCGACCTTGTAATAACAGATATAAGAATGCCGGTAATGGACGGACTTGAAATGCTGAAAACCGCTGAAGAAGCAGGGCTGAAATTTGAAAAAATAATATTAACCAGTTATGGAGAATTTAAATATGCTCAAGAGGGAATAAAGTTAGGAGTAGCAGATTACATTCTTAAACCGATAGATGAGGATCTTTTAGAAAAGGCAGTAAAGAAAGTAAAGGAAAAAATAGAGAAAGAAAATACACTGAGAAATGTAGAAAATATAACAAAAACTAAGGAAGATATAGAGTTCTTTTCTCCAAGGATATACCTAGGAAAAGACAGTGATAAAAATAGATATGTAGAAAAAACTCTGGAAAAAATATTGAATTGCTATTCAGAAAAACTGAATATAAAGGACATAGCTGATGAATTAGACATAAGTGTGAGCTATCTAAGCAGAAAAATAAAAGATGTAACAGGGGAAACATTTCTGGATATCTTAAATAAATACAGAGTACAGAAATCTTTAAGGCTCTTATTAACTAAAGAGTATAAAATATATGAGGTATCTGATATGGTGGGATTTACAGATTACAAGCATTTTTGTAATGTTTTTAAAAAATATCTGGATACAGCTCCAGGGGATTTTGTTAAACAGAATATCATAGTACTTAAATAATAATTGAAGTTTTTTCTTTTATAACTTTGTGATATAATAAGCTTAGTGTAAAAACATAAAAAGAAAGCTAAAAGGAGAGATAATGAACAGAGGACTTACTCCCAAGAGGATAGTAGAAGAACTTAATAAATATATAATATCACAAGATGAAGCTAAGAAAAATGTTGCTATTTCTTTAAGAAACAGAGATAGAAGAAAAAGTATAGAAGATGAAGAGTTAAGAAGAGAGATTACTCCTAAAAATATAATTCTGATAGGACCAACAGGAGTTGGAAAAACAGAGATAGCAAGAAGAATAGCTAAAATAGCTGATGCTCCATTTTTAAAGGTAGAAGCCACTAAATATACTGAAGTGGGATATGTAGGAAAAGATGTAGAAAGCATAATAAAAGATTTGACTTCTCTTACTTATAGAAAAATGAAAGAGCAAAAGTTTAATGAATTGAGAGAGGAAGCATATGAAACAGCGTTGGAAAAAGCTGCTAAACTTGTAAAGCCTTATGATTCTCTAAATGATGAAGAAAAAGCTCAAATCATGCAGGATATTGATGAGGGGAAATATGATGATACAGAAGTTGAGATAGAAAGAACTAAAAGAGATTTAGACCTTCCAATAATTGAAGTTGTATCTGGAAGTGATGATACTTCTGGCATTGGAAGTATTTTAGATCAGGTAATGGCAGGGGTATCTGGAAAAAGTAAAAAGATGATAACTACTGTGAAAAATGCCATTGGAATAATGATGGATGAAGAAGTTGAAAAGAAACTGGATTTAGATTCTCTTAACGAAGAAGTTATAGATAATGTAGAAAATAACGGAATTATTTTTATTGATGAAATAGATAAAATAGCTGAAAGAGATGGTGTAGGAAAAGGCGAAGTGTCAAGACAGGGAGTGCAGAGAGATATCCTTCCAATAGTAGAGGGAAGCACAGTTATGACAAAATTTGGACCTGTAAAGACAGATCATATCCTTTTTATTGCAGCAGGGGCATTTACTCAGAGTTCTCCATCAGATTTGATGCCTGAACTGCAAGGTAGATTTCCAATAAGAGTAAAATTAAAAAATCTGGAAAAAGAAGATTTTGTAAAAATACTTACAGAGGTTGAGTACAATCTTCTTGATCAATATACAGCAATGCTGGCTACTGACAATGTAGACCTTACTTTTACAAAGGGAGCTATAGAAAAGATAGCAGATATAACAGCAGCAGCAAATGAAAAGGTAGAAAATATAGGAGCAAGAAGACTTTCAGCAGTAGTGGAAGAACTATTGAGAGAGGTAATGTACGAAGCTCCATATGAAGAGAAGAAAAAAGTGAGTATAGATGCTAACTTTGTTAAGAAGGTATTTAAAAAGGAAAATGAAGAAGAGAATTTAGATAAATATATTCTTTAAAAGAAAGAAAAAATCAAGAAAATATATTCTTAAAATAAAAAAAGAGGATAATAAAAGAGAAACATAAATTTTAGATATTAGAGAAAGATAATTATAAGTAGAAATATAATTTTAGAAGTTTTCCAGTAGAAAGATTTGTTATTAATTTTGTTCCTAAAACTAAAAACAGTAAACTTGTTTCACTCAAACATACTGTTTTTCACGTTTTATTCACATCATTAATTACACAAATCTCTCTAATTTCCAAACTTCTAAAACTTAATTTAACTTTTTTATTCATTTCATTTTAATAAAAAATTTCTAAAATTTATTTGAGCTCTAAATTGTATCCTCTTTTTTATTATATTGAATTTTTATCTTTCTTTATTACAGACACCCATGGAGTTTTTGTAACTATATAGTAGAACAGGAATCCAGCGACCCAGTTAGATACAAGGTTACCCCAGAATACAGAGTCCACTCCAAGCCATTTTTTTGTTATGATGATAAAGATATATCTTATCAGCCATACTCTCAAAAGCCCCATAAGCAAAGGAAGTCTTGTTCTTCCAAGTCCAATGAAAGCACCTTGAGCTACCATAAATAAACCAAAACCTATAATGGAGAAAGTATATATTTTTAATGAATGTGAAGCTAATTTTACTATCTCTTCGTGATTCTGGAATAATCTTACAAGGAAATTACTGCTTGGAAGGAATATTATAATAAGAACAAAAGAGATAACTAAACTTACCAACGAACCATATTTAAAAGACTTTTCAGCATTTTCAGGCTTTCCAGCTCCAATATTCATACTGACCATTGTTGTTACAGTAGTACCAATAGATGATGGAAGAGTAAAGCACATAGTATTGATATTACTTGCAATAGTTTGAGCTGTAAGAACAATTGCTCCATACTTTTCAACTTCCATATTGATAAGGAAGAATCCAAAGTTTATCAAGGAATAAGTTATCATGGAAGGAAGTGCTAAAACTAAAACTTTTTTCAACAGAGCAAAGTCAGGATAATATCCCTTAAGAACAAGCTGTGTTTCACTTTTCTTTATGAATAAATCATAGAACATCCAGATGGCTATAATTACATATGAACAAAGAGAAGCCATAACAGCTCCAATTATTCCAAGATGAAAAATTGCAAGAAACAAAGTATTGAATATTATTTTCAATAGTAATAAGATTATTATTCTGATAAGAGTTGCCTCAGGCTGTCCAGTTGCATTTTTTATTGCATTGTATATTGCAGCCATAAATAATAAAGGAATAACTGTTGAATAAAGACTTAGATAAAGAAAAACCTGATGAGCTATATCAGGACTTATGGTTTGAGAAACAATAGATGCAAAAATGATAGAAGTAGGAGCAACTAGAATACCTATAAAAAATGCAAAGACCATAATTTGAGTAGAGACCTTTTTTACCTTTTCCAAGTCGCCAGTTCCATTGATTTGTCCTACAATAGCCATAGAAGCCACACCTAATCCCAAAGACAGAGCATTAAGTATATTTATTATCGGCTGCCCAAAACCAACTGCCGCAGCAATAAGATATCCTGATGTATGGTTTAGAAATAATCCATCTGATAATGGAATAAGTGATGAAACCATACCCATTAAAATAGTTGGAAGAGATAGAAAAAGCAGAGTGTTAAGAATATTCCCATTGAGAATCATGTCACGCCTCTTTTGAACATTTGATGATAAGAGACTCATTTTCATAATGCCATTCCTCCTTAGTATAATCACTTTTGGTGAAGATTATAAAAACAAAAATTTACAGAATAAAAATGAATTTATCTGTAAATTTTTTAATAAAATATATTCCTCATGTCAAGGATCTTTACTTTTTATTGTAACATATTTTTCCTGTAAAAAGAACAAAAGTTATAAATTTTTTTTAGTTCATGAGAATGATTTTTAGGTATTACATTTTTGCTGGATTTATGTTAAACTTGAGTTGATATTAAAATTAAAATAAGGTGAAGTGGATAGGTTGAAAAGAGAAAAACTAAAAGGTATGTATTTAATTGCAGTTATTCTGATTGTCTGGACAGTAGGGTCACATTACAACCTGTGGAATAGCTATATAATTCCAGCTCCATCAAAAATAGTCACTTCCTTTGTGAAACTGGTGGAAAATGGAAAGTTGATAAGACACATAGGTATAAGTTTAAGACGTATATTTATAGGTTTTTCTATTACTGTTTTTTTGGCAGTCCCCTTAGGAATATTTTTTGGTGCTTTTACAAATATATATGCTTATTTTAAATCAATTTTTGAATTTTTTCGTCATACTCCTCCTCTTGCACTGATACCAATGATAATTCTTTGGTTTGGGATAGGGGAAACTTCTAAGATAGTAATTATAGTATTGGCATCATTTTTTCCAGTATTTTTAAATGTATTAAAAGGAGTAGGGGGTTGCAATAAAAAATATATTGAAGTGGGAAAAGTTTTTGATATGTCTCAAAAGGATATATTTTTAAAAATAATACTTCCTAACTCTGTTCCAGATATTTTGATAGGATTAAAATTAGGAATAGGATACAGCTGGAGAGCTATAATTGGAGCTGAACTTATAGCAGCTTCTTCAGGAATAGGATATCTCATATTAGATGCACAACAGATATCAAGGTCAGATATAGTTATGCTGGGGATAATAGTCATAGGAACTTTAGGAATAATAACAGATAATATATTTTCTAAGGCTGTTTCTGCTTATATAAAGAGGAAACAAGGTGATTACGTTGAATAATGTATATAGAGTCTTAAATCTTAAAAAAATATTTGAGATAACTGGAAATAAAAAAATAATATTCGAAAACATGAATTTAGAAATAGATAATAATAAAATAACTATTGTACTTGGAAAAAGCGGCTGTGGAAAAACTACACTTTTGAGAATGATAGCCGGTTTGGAAGAGATAACATATGGGAATATAGATTTTTACAATAAGAGCGGAGAAAAGGTAAAGGCTAAAATTGGAATGGTATTTCAGGAAAGTCGTTTAATGCCCTGGCTTACAGTAAAGGAAAATATAGAAATACATGGAAATAAAACAGATACAGATAAATATTTAAAAATGATATCTTTAGAGGAATTTAAAGATGCTTATCCATCACAATTATCTGGAGGAATGGCTCAAAGAGTAGCTATAGCGAGAGCTTTGTCATATCAGCCTGATACACTTTTAATGGATGAGCCTTTTTCAGCTTTAGATTATTTTACAAGAGAACAGCTTCAGAGAGAAATAATAAATGTATATGAAAAGACTGAAACAGGGATAGTTTTTGTTACTCATAATATAGATGAGGCCTTGATGCTTGCTCATAAAATAATAGTTATAAATGAAGGAAAGATATACAGCTATGATATAGCGAAAGAATTTCCAAGAGATGTAGCAGATATGGAGCTTATTAATCTAAAGAAAGAAATTTTGAAAAAAATAAATGATTAAACGGAGGGAAAAGATGTTGAAAAAGATTGTTGCAGCAGCTGCAATGGGAGTTATGCTTCTTGTTGCCGGATGCGGAAAAGAAAAAACCACTGTACCAAAGGAGATAAATATAACTTATGTAAAAGCTCCTTTAAATATACCATCTATTTTAGAAAAAAATAGAGATATCTTTGGAAAAGAATTTTCAAAGGATGGAATATCAGTAAAATTCCATGAACTTACAACAGGACCAGAACAGACACAGGCTCTGGCAGCAGGAGAATTGGATTTTCTTCATGCTCTTGGAGGAACATCAGCTATCATAGCAGCTTCTAATGGAGTAGATTTGAAAATAACTAATATCTACAGCAGATCACCAAAAGGATTTATGCTTATATCAAAATCAGCTGATATAAAAGAACCTAAAGATTTAGTTGGAAAAAAAGTAGCTGGACCAAAAGGAACTATACTTCATCAGCTTCTTTTAACTTACCTTGGAAAAGGAAATTTGAAAGTTGATGACATAGAATTTATAAATATGGGATTGCCAGAAGCTATGGCAGCACTTGAAAGTGGAAATGTAGATGCAGCACTTTTAGCAGGACCAGTTGCATTAAAAACCATAAAAAATGGTGCTAGTGTAGTGACCACTGGAGAAGGTCTTGTAGAGGGAATAGTTGTTACAGCTGTAAGCGGAAAATTCCTTAAAGAAAATCCACAGCTTGTAGACAGATTCCTTAAAGTAAATGAAGAGGCTGTTAAATTTATAAAAGATGATTTTGAAACTACTTTGAAAATAACAGCAGAAGATACAGGACTTTCTAAAGAGGAAGTAATGGAGCTTTATCCATTATATGATTTTGATACTGAAATTAAACCTTCAGATATAGAAGACTTAGTAAAAACTCAAGATTTCTTAATTGAAAATGGTCTTCAAGAAAAGAAAATAGATATCAATGCTATCATAAGAAAATAATACAGAAAAGGGTGGTGGTTGGGTGTGTTGATACTTAAAAAAGGGGAATTTGAAAAAAATTTTAAGAAGAATTTAGAGAGAGCTCGTTATGAAGATGTGATTATAGAGGAAGATTCTTCTAAAACTATTGTAATGTCATTAGACAAGTATATTGAAATAATGAGGGAATTAAAGAAATACAAAGAACATTATCATAAAGATTCAATAAAGAAAACAAGAGATGCTATGAGAAATAATTTCTTTGATATTTTAAGAAAGAAAAGAGCATAGTTAAAATTAAGAAGAGGATGTGATACATTATTGCATCCTCTTTTTTGTTTGGTGTATAAATAGCCTATCACTAGAGTAAAGTTAAATATTATATTTTCAGAAATGATAATATTTATTGAATAAAATCCTTTTGTTATTTCTGGAATTGAGATAATTATTTGATTGCTTTTTAGAAAAATATAAAGGAAAGATTGGAATTATTTTGAAATATGTAGAAACAATGTAAATAGACTTAGATATATTTTTGGTTGAAGAAATAGGAGGCAGATATAATGAGTACAAAATATTTTCAAAGTGAAAATGAAAAAGAAATCAATATAATTAATTTTACTATGCTTGAAGAAGAGGCAAAAAAGATAATTCCAGCTGGAGGTTATGGGTATATTAACGGAGGAGCTGAAGATGAGTGGACATTGAGAATGAACACAGAAGCATTTAATCATAAACAGATAGTTCCTCGTTCTCTGACAGATGTAGAAAAACCAGATTTAACAACAACAATTTATGGAGAAAAAATATCAATGCCTATATTTATGACAACTGTTGCATCTCACGGGCTGGCTCATAAAGATGGAGAGATAGCAACTGCCAAAGGAACAGTAGCAGCAGGGACTATCATGGGAATAAGTACTTATTCTACAAAGTCATTAGATGAAATAATGACAGCAAGTACAGGTCCTAAATGGTTTCAGTTATATATGAGCAAAGATGATAAATTTAATGAATACATGATTGGAAAGGCAGTAGCAAATGGTGCTAAAGCTGTTATATTAACAGTTGATGCAACTCTTGGAGGATATCGTGAAGCTGATCTTAAAAATAATTTTATTTTTCCTTTGCCAATGGGAAATTTGGAAAGTTTAGGAGAAGGATTAGGACAAAGTATTTCAGAAATATTTGCTAATGCTAAACAGAAAATTGGAATAAAAGATATAGAGAAAATAGTTGCCATGACTGATCTGCCAGTTATAGTAAAGGGGATAGAATCCCCAGAAGATGCTCTGCTGGCTATTGGAGCAGGAGCTAAGGGAATATATGTATCAAATCATGGAGGACGCCAGCTTGATGGAGGGCCAGCCAGCTTTGATGTATTGGAAAGTATTGCTAAAGCTGTAAATAAAAAAGTTCCAATAATATTTGACAGTGGTGTCAGACGTGGACAGCATGTATTCAAAGCATTGGCTTCTGGTGCCGACCTAGTTGGAATTGGGCGTCCAGCAATATATGGCTTGGCAGTAGGAGGTTCAAAGGGAGTTACATCTGTATTTAAACATTTTGCAAAGGAATTGAAAATAGTCATGCAGCTTGCTGGATGTCAGACTGTAGAAGATATAAAGAAAGCAAAATTGCTCTCTATTAAATATTAAAAGACGAGAGTAAGAAAAAAGTAAATTAATTTTAGAAATTTGAAATTGTATTTTAATATAACTTCGTATATAGTCTCTAAAAATTAAAAGAAACAGGGGAAATGCTTCGTATAATATATAAACAGAATCTTAAAAATAAAGGACATTCTAAAATTGAGATGCTGCATAAAGGAGCTTGTATGAAGTTAGATAATAAAAATAATAAAAGTATTTCTACTGTAAGGAAGTTTATAGCTGATAACTATAAACAGGTAGAATATCTTGAAAATATGCCAGTAGCTTTTACTGTTTTTAAAGTAGAGGTTGATGAAAGAGGAAATCCTAGTGATCTCATATTTGTTTATGCAAATAAGGCTTTGGCACAGCTTGAAAATATCACAAGAGAAAAATTAATAGGAAGTTCATTCTATGATATATTTAAAAATGGAGATAGAAAATGGCTGAATATATATTGGGAAACAGCGTATAAAGGAGTAACAAGAGAGATAGAGGCATACAGCCATGAAATAGAAAAATTTTTATCTATCTCATGTTATCAGCCAGCAATGGGTTATTGTGCCCAGATATTAAAGGACATATCAGAAGAAAAGAGACTTGAAATAGAAGGAGAAAAGAAACAGAGACAACTGGATGTGATATTGAATAATTCTATAGATATAATATTTGATTTTGATATGGAAACAAATACAATTTCTTCAAAACATTGTGGAGCTAGTGAATACAATAATTTTCCTGATATACCAGGAGCTCCGGATACTTTAGTAGATAAAGGGTTACTGGATAGCCTCGATAGAGACAGCGTAAATGATATGATTGAAAAAATAAGAAAAGGAGAAAATAAAGCCTCTTGTGAAGCGAGAATGAGACCAGAAATGGATAAAGAATTTCAATGGTATCAAATAACTCTTTCTGCATATAATGAAGTTTACAGCAATAAAAGATGTGTAGTAGGTTTTATGAAAAATATAAATGCTGAGACTTTGTGCAAGGTGCAGCTTCAGGTTCAGGCAGACAGCGACAGACTGACAGAACTGTATAACTCTGGTGCTGGAAAAGACAGAATACAGTATCTTTTGAAATTAAGAAAAAATGACATTTCAAGAAATACTATGTTTATTTTTGACTTTGATAATTTTAAAAAAATAAATGATACATATGGACACTATGGAGGAGATCAGGCTTTAAAAAGATTTGCAGAGGTTTTGAAAAAAGTATTTCGGAAATCAGATGTGATATTCAGGCTGGGTGGAGATGAATTTGCTGTATTTGCAGAAAATATAGGGAATGAAGAATTTGTCAAAGATGTATGCCGAAGAATGTTTCAGCAGTTGCAGGAAATAAATGATATGGAATTCAAAATATCTGTAAGTGTAGGAGCTGCTATAACAGATAATAAGAATGCAGATTATTATGATTACTACAGAACAGCTGACAAAGCTTTGTATGAAGTTAAGAAAGATCATAAGAATAGTTATAAAATAGTATATTTTTAAATTAAGATAGAGGGTAAAATAATTACCCTCTATTTTTTATAAATATGGAAGTATATCCTTTGTTGAATACACCTCTAAGTAAGTTTTTAAATTTTTAATAACCTGAATTTTTTTATCTAAAGGAAGCTTTTTACTGAAAATTATATTTTTATCTTTAAGCTCCTCTTCAGATACAAATCTTATATTTTGTGGAATGTCGTAATCATCAACAATATTGCTGAATCCATCTATATTAAAAGATTTTTCCTCTGTTATTATAAGAATTTTTTTATCTTTATATTTTTCTATTTCTGATTTTTCAGGGTTAAGGAAAATATAGAAATCATACCCTTCAACAAATTTATCTCCTATTCCTATGCTTGAAATAGTTTTCTTAGATATATTTTCTTTTGTTATAAGGAGAGCTTTTTCATTTATATTTTTGTAATAAAGTCCGATAGTCTGAATTATAGTTTCAATTCCTCTTCCTCTTTCCATGATTGTTATTGTATTATTTTTATCTTTAAAAACAGAAGCAAGAGTTTTTTTCTGAATACAGTTATAATTAAAATCTTTTATAAGGAAGTTCTTTATATCCTTAAATAGTTCGCTCTGCTTAATAGCGTAAGATGAAAAAGTATAGTCTTTATCAATAAAAATATGAACATTATAGTTTTCATCTTTCATGATAACATCTTTCACAGCAGCAGAAAATTCAACATTATACATCTCTTTTAGTGAGCTTAATATAAACTCAGTCTGGCTGTCTAAAGTTCCAAGATATGTACGATCATTAGCCACTGTTATTCCCTGATCAGAAAAAGTGAGCCTTATTTTTGGAGACTCCATTTTTCTTCTGGTATAAATGACAGTCTCTATAGGAAACTGTATATCATAAAGATCAAAAATATTTTCTACTTCATTTGAAGTATGAATAGTCTCTCTTATATCTTCAACATACATTTTATATTGATATCTGTCTTTGTATGTTTCCAGTTTCAGCTTAAAGGCAATATCTATGTTTCTTAAATTAACAAGGTCTTCAAAGACATCATCACTGTTGAACCACACACAGTTTCTTATTTCATTTCCATTTTTTATAATATTCATCATAAGATGTTTTTTATCCTTACCTATAAGTCTCAATCCATCAAACTGACAGTTATCCAGTGAAAATAAAGGAGAGGGATTTCCAAAACCAAATGGTTCAAGAAGTGAGATCTTATCCAGGAAATCATATGATATTTTATAAAAAGGAAGAGGTCTGTCCACTTTAACCGGCTTTATAAGGGTACTGTCTTCCATGGCGTTTTCAGCATATTCATTAAGTTTTCTGCTGAATTCTTCAATATTCTCTATTTTAATTGAAAAACCAGCAGCTCCACTATGTCCTCCATATTTGATAAGAAGATCAGAAAAATTATTAATGGCTTCTATTATATTAAATCCCTCTATACTTCTGCATGAAGCAGTGGCAATTCCTTCATCAGGTTTTATTTCCATAATTATAGTAGGCTTATAATATCTGTCCAGAATTTTAGAGGCAACTATCCCGATGACTCCATGGTGAAATCCCTCTTCTCCCACTATGAGGACACTATTTTCATAAAGTTTTTCATTTTCAACTTTCTCTATAGCTTTCTGAAATATCTCCTCTTGGATCTCTTTTCTTTCACTGTTTTTTTCTAAAAGATCTTTTATTGATGCAGAACATACTCTGTGGTCTTTTTCTATAAAAAGTTCAACAGCTTTTTTAGCATCTTCCAGTCTTCCTACAGCATTAAATATAGGGGCTATTATAAATCCTATATCATAGGTATTGAATTTTCTTATATCATGATCTTCAAAGATTTTTTTAATCAGCATATTCAGTCCAAGCCATCTGCTTCTTTTAAGATGCTCCAGTCCTTCTTTTACAAATATTCTATTTTCTTTAAGAAGGGGAACAATATCAGCTACAGTACCTATTGCAACTATGTCGAGATATTTGTAGACTTCCTCTTCTTTTCCAAGAGTTTTAAAGAAAGCAGAGATCATCATAAAAGCGGTTCCTACCCCAGCCAAATATTTAAACTCATAATCATTGTCTTCTCTTTTAGGATTAATCACTGCCAGAGCCTCTGGATTACCGTTATTTATCTCGTGGTGGTCAGTGACTATCATATCTATACCTAAGGATGCAGCATGGGCTATTTCTTTATGTGAGGAGATACCACAGTCGACAGTTATGATAAGGGTTCCTCCTTCACTTTTTATATGATCTATCACTTCCATGTTAAGTCCATACCCCTCATCTCTCAAAGGAATATAGTATTTTACATTGATTCCTAATTCGCTTAGGGCTAAATAACATAGTGAGACAGATGTGATTCCATCAACATCATAATCTCCATAGACCCAGACAGTTTCATTGTTTTCTTTTGCCTGAGTGAGTCTTTTAACTGCTTTATCCACATCCTTTAAAGAAAATGGATCGGCTATATTTTTTATATTTACATCAAGGAAATTTTTTATCTCCTCTTTTTCTGTGATATTTCTATTATATAAAAGGTTAAGAATATCCTTATCTAAATTAAGAGTTTGAATATCTTTATTATTTTTCAAAGAATTATCTTTATAAACCCATCTTGTATTTCTCATTTTTGCTCCTTTAAAAGTTGTATAATTTCTTATAGAACATATATGTAAGAATTAAATTTTGTAAATCGTATCTTTCTTCTGGATCAGCAACTAATTCTAAGTTCAAATCACCATCATAATCAAATTGAATTTTATTTACCAGCTCTTCTCCATAGACATATGCTATAAGTGCTTTAAGTTTATTTCCTCCATAAGTATCAAGAAGGGATTTTATTTTTTCTGTCCCTACTGCTATATTTGTATTTGGATCAAAAAGAGGCATAATATCCTCAGTAGAATTATAAGGTACCTGCATAAGACCTATTTTAGAATTTTCAGACAAAAGTCTTTTATTAAATTTACTGGAAATAAGTATTGCAGAGTAAATAAGTTCTTGAGGAACATCATATTTTTTTGAATTCATGTCTACTGCACTTTGATAGTATAAAGGATAGTTGTATTTTATCAAGTCTTTATATACAAAGAAATTTTTTCTGTATGTAGAAGAATTTCTATAAGCAAGATCATAAAACTCTCCTTTTTCAAGAATTGTAGTTATTGCATAACCATTCTGGATAGAACGTGTATTGACAAAGCTGCTGTTTTCTATCTCGATTTTTATAAGCTCTTCATCCTGCATAGCAGCAATAGCTGAAAGTTTATCAATCTCTAATTTATCTACTGTATTAATAAAATTATCATCTATATTTTTGCAGTTTGCAAGAAGATTGTCAAGTATCAATCCAATTTTAAAGACAGAGTTATGCTTGTTTATATCAATATCTTTATTTTTCAAAAGGAATGAATAAAACATTCCTTCATATGAATTAGGATATGTTTTTATTATATTTTCAGCTTTTTTTTCAAAAAGCTTATTATTTCCAAGCTTTAAATATGAATTGGTAATCATTATATCTGTTATTATATTTTTACGGTGTATTTTAGCTGCTGTTTTTAATACCTGTTCATAATCTCCAAAGGAATAGTAGATACCTGTTCTATAGAATAATGCAAGAGAGCCGTATTTGTTTCCTTTTACATTTTCAAAAGCATAAAGACATCTTGAATAATCTTTCATTCGATAATAAGCAAGCCCCTTATAGAAAAAGTATAAATCTTTATTTCCTTTTTTTCCATATTCATCTGCCAAAGCAATAATCTCTTTATTTTTTCCAACTCTGATTAAAGTCCTGAAAAGTTCTGATTCAGCTTTTTCTTTATCAGCTATTGCAATATCAGGATTTTTTAAAACTATCATATAAAGTTTTTCAGCCTTGTCATACTCTTTTTTTGAATAAAAAAAGTGAGCAGCTTTTAAAAGTTCATCTGTTGGAATTTCTTTAATACGAGAAAAATCATTTTTGTATTTAAGGTTATAATAATTTCGATACTGGCTGTCTTCTTTTGCTAAAAGCTCAAGAGCTCTTTCTTCAAAATGTGAAGTGATAGGTGAAAAAGTGGAATAATCCAGTCTCTTTAAATATATTAATCCAGTTTCTTTATTTCCTGACTTTATAAGAGCATCTCCAAGAGAATAATCTCTTTCAGCAAAATAGATATTTTTTTCTATTTCTGACCCTCTGTTGAAAAAAGAAAGTTTGTGGCTGAAAACAGCTTTTTCAAGATAGAAAACAGCGTTTTTCCAGTCACCCATTCTATAATAAGTCATCCCTATAAAATAAAAAGCATAATTGTTTTTTAAGATAGGAGAAAAGGAATAACTGTTTAAAAGAGTTTCAAATTTGTTTTGAGCTTCTTCATATTCCTCATTTTGATAGGCATTTTTTCCCTGAATGAAAATATCGTAATCTTCATATGTATACGTAAAAGCCATAGAACTATTTATAATAAAGAATAAAATCATAAATATTTTTTTCATTTTTAAGACACCTCTTATTAAAATATCTGCTACTATAATTATTACAAAATTACTTAAAAATGGCAACAATTATATTATTTTTTTATTTTTAAAAAAAAATATTGAAATTATTTGAAATATATTAGATAATGAAAAGCAGTATTTTGTTTTTTAGGAGGTGGAGATGGGAATAATAAAAGTATTAGACGAATCAGTTTCTAACATAATAGCAGCGGGAGAAGTGGTTGAAAATCCAGCCAGTATGCTGAAAGAACTTTTGGAAAACTCATTAGATGCAGAGAGCAAAAGTATAAAAATAGAAGTTAAATCTGGTGGAAGACATGTGATAATATCTGATGATGGAAAAGGAATGACTCAGGATGATCTGCTTCTTTCTGTAGAGAGACATGCAACAAGTAAAATAGCTAAAAAAGAAGACTTGTATAATCTTTTTACATATGGATTCAGAGGTGAGGCACTATCTTCTATATCGGCAGTATCAAAAATGTCTCTGTCTTCTCGGACTAAAGATGATGAAACAGGATCAGCAATAACTGTTTCAGGTGGAAAAATAACGAGCCTAAAGGAGATACAAAGAAATGTAGGAACAACAATCGAAATAAAAGATTTGTTTTTTAACACTCCTGCAAGATTAAAATTTTTGAGAAAAACTACAACAGAGTATATGAATATAAAAGATATAATAGTACAGGAAGCATTGGGAAATCCTAACACTGCCATAACCCTTATACTTGATGATAAAGTAAGTATAAAGACAACAGGAAATGGGATAGACAATACTATTGTAGAAATATTTGGAAGAAATGTTTTGAAAAATTCAAAGGCTTTTTCTATGGGGTATCTGGGAAATGCTTCATTGTACAGAGCTACAAGAGATTCTATGTTTACATTTGTCAATGGACGTATGGTAAAGTCAAAACTTCTGGAAAATGCTATCATTGATGGATACTACACAAAACTTATGAAGGGGAAATATCCCTTTGCAATATTGTTTTTAGAGATAGATCCTAAAGAGGTTGATGTCAATGTCCATCCTTCAAAGAAAATAGTGAAATTCTCAAATGAATCTAATATATATGGAAAAGTTTTGAAAGAAATTGAAAACTGTTTTGATGGTGATGATGTTTTTGTATCGCCAACTATGGAAAAGAATATTGAAAAGGAAAGTGAAGCTTTAATAGACTTTACAGAGTTTTCAAAATTTGTTCCTATGAAGGCTGAAAACACAACATTTGAAGGAATAGAAGTAGAGAGATATCCAAAAGAAAGAAGAACAGAAATTTCTCCTATAGAGGCAGAGGAAGAAACTGAAAAAACTGAAGAAGCAGTAAAAATTCAGAAATCTGATGAAGATGATTTTGAAAATATGTTCAGTGAAAAAAAGAAAAATTCTACTTTTGAGATAAAAGAGGAAATAAAAGTATTTGAAGGAAATGAAAAATCTGATACAATAAAAAGCGATGTTGTTTCTGAGATAAGAGCTGAAGTAAAAGAAGATATTATAAAAAGTGAAGCAGCTGTATCAGAAGAGAGAGCTACTGCTCCTAAAACAGATTTTAAAGTATTGGGACAGATATTTGATTCGTTCATTTTAGTAGAAAGAGATGGAGTATTTGAAATTTATGATCAGCATATAGTTCATGAGAGAATACTTTATGAAAAATTGAAGAAAGAATATTATGGAACAAATGTAAGCAGACAGCAGCTGCTGGTGCCGTTGAGAATAACTCTTGATCCAAGAGAAAGAGAGCTTATATTTGAAAATATAGAGTATTTTACAGCATTTGGATTTGAAATAGATGAATTTGATGAAAATGAAGTAGTGATAAGATCAGTTCCAGTAATGAATTTTAGAGACAGTACAGAAAATATCTTCAGAAATATAATTAAAAATCTTAAAGAAAATAAAGAAACAGATATCAGAGAGAGCATTATAATTTCAATGTCATGTAAAGGAGCTATAAAAGCTAATGAAAAATTAACCCTTCATGAAATGGAAACAATAATAAGAAGGCTTCATGAGATAGGAGAATATACATGTCCTCATGGAAGACCAATTATAGTAAAAATTACTCTGAATGATCTGGAAAAACTTTTTAAGAGAAAATAAATTGAATTTTTTGGAAAAAAGGAGTATATTTTGAATGTATCTATTATATGTGTAGGAAAAGTAAAGGAAAAGTATATAATTGAGGGAATAAATGAGTTCTTGAAAAGAATGCAGTCTTTTGCTAAAATGAAAATTGTGGAATTGAAAGAGGATGGAAATGACAGCAGCAGAAATATTTCCATTGAAAAAGAATCAGAAGATATTCTCAAAGCTATGGAGAAATTAGGTGGATATAATATCCTCCTTGATATTCAAGGGAAAAATTTTTCATCAGAAGAGATGTCGGAAGAAATAGAAAGGCTTACAGTGAATGGTGTGAGCAGTATAAATTTTATAATTGGTGGTTCATATGGAGTATCAGAAAGTGTAAGAAAAGCTGTGGATATGAGACTAAGTTTTTCTAAGATGACTTTTCCTCATCAACTGATGAGGCTGATACTTAGTGAACAGATTTACAGATGGTTCAGTATTATAAAAAATACTAAATACCATAAATAACAGAGTCAGCAAAAATATTTAAAGTTAATAAAATTTAGGAGGGAAAAGTTATGTATTCGCAAGGAGAAACTTTTTATCATGACATTGATGATGAAGAGTACGAATTACATGTAATTGAAAATGTTGTAATGGGAGATAAGGAGTATATAATTACAGAGGATTTTGATGGACAAATTCATGTATTTTTATACGACGAAGAGGAAGAAGATATTTATCTGATGGAAGACAGCGACGCTATGGAAGTTATAGAATATTGGAGAGAAGAGTATCTGTCTGGTGATGATATAGGTGACTATGAGGAAGATGAATATTATGACAGAGAAGATGACTACAGCGAGAAATTTGATAATGAAGATTACTATGAAGATGAAGAGGAATACTATTAATGAATAAGTTCATGATAAAAAGTCTGGATAGTTATAATGAAAAATCATTTGAGATGGTTACTGGATTAAAAAAAGAGGAAGATGATAAAATTACCTATGAATATAAAAGTAAATTAGGTGATTGTAAAATATTTCTTCACAATGAAAAAGTGTTTATCCAAAGAAAAAATAATGGTATAGAAAATGTTATAGAAGTTGATTTGAACAATATGACTGAATTTTTATACTGTGGTGAAGGGTTTGAGAAAAACTTTCACATACTAGGAGAGAAAATAACTTATAAACAAAATATATTGGAATTTTCCTACAAAATATTAGATAATGGAGAAGAAGTCAATAATATTTCAATTACCATTAAAGAATATTGATAATCTTTGAATAGAGCATATCTGATTTATGCTCTATTTTTATAAACGGGAGGTAAAATGAAAGCAATAGGTTACTTATTAATTCTTCTTACTATGTACAGTTGTACTGGACTTCCTCAAAAGCCGGATCTGGGAAGTATCTGGGGAAGAAGTGAAGAACAGCCATTAACACAGGAAACAATTATTTTAACAGAAAATGATCCATCAGGTATTTTAAGCGAGGTTTCAAGAACGCTGAGAGAAGGAAAATCTAAAGAATATTCAGGAAGTTACAATGGTAATACTTTTGAAGTATATGCAGGAGATTATCTATTTATTCCTTTAAAATCTGAAGATAACTTTAAATTGGTTTCTTATCCAAGAAATATTTCTTATGAATTAGGAATAAAAGGGAATAATCTAGTATTTAGAAGTATCTATCAAGGAGAATTTACTCTGGATTTCTACTCATTGGGAGAGGTGACAAGAAGAGTAAAAATTTCAAATAAATTAAAATATAGATTTACGGAACAGAATAATTATGATATAATTCTAAAAAATTACGCTTCAAATGATATAAAACAATTACAAAATAGTGTAGCTTTACATAGAATGGCTTATCCAGATAGTTTCAGAGATAAAGAAATTTCTTTTATGTTGATGGAGCTGGCAGGAAAGGATGGTAATATTGGAATAGTAAAAGAAGAGATAGAGTTTTTGAAAAAATATAAAACTTTAGATGAACAGGATAAATTGACAATATTAGATACTCTTACAGCAATAGGAGCAACATCTTCTAATCTTGATCCAGTATTATTAGAATATGATTCAGCAAATACTATTCTTAATAAAGAACTTAAAAGGATAATACTTGCAAAATCTTCTCCTAAAAAGGATGAGATAGAGTTTTTAGAAAAGGATTTCAGAGATGAACCAACTAAAGAGGCAGCAGACTTTATAGGAAATTGGTATCTAAGAAATGGAGATATAAACAAAGGTACACAATATATAAATGGAACTATTGAGGGAATTGCTCCTGAACTTCTTGAATCAATATTTACAAAAAATGAAGAGGGAACAGTAGATCCAATGGCAGAACTTGAAAATAAAAATTATACTCAATTCAGATCATTTTTAAATGATGGAGAGAGCAGTTTTAATAAGGGAAGTTATGTAGAAGCACTTGTACATTTTGAAAAAGCCTTAGAAATAAATAAAAACTATGCTGAAACTAAAGATATTTATTTCTATATGGGACAGAGTAATCTTCAGCTGGATAATGGTCAAAAAGCTATTGAGAATTACAAAAAAGCTCTTGACCTAGAAAAAAGCGATGACAAAAAAGCAGAAATATACTATAATATGGGAATAGCTTATGATAAACTTGGAAATAAAGAAGAAAGTAGAAATTATTTTACTTTTGTAAGACAGAAATATCCAAAATCATCATGGAGTACAAAAAGTAGTATATATTTGTTAAAATTAAATTAAAATCAAAAAATTTATAAGGAGAAGAACCATGGAAAGATATTTTGACAGAGTAGCTAAAGAAAGTTTAGTTATGGAAAAATGGAAAAAAGTAGAAGAATTAAAAGAGCTAGGAGTAAAACCTTTTGGAAGTAAGTTTGACAAAAAGTACATGGTAGGAGAAATATTAACTCATACTCCTGAAGAAAATTTAAAATATAAGACAGCTGGAAGAATAATGGCATACAGAGGGAAAGGAAAAACTTTATTTGCTCATATAGAAGACCGTACTGGAAGAATTCAGTTGTACCTAAGAAAAGATGAATTAGGTGATGAAGTTTTTGAAATGGTAAATAAAATCGGAGTTGGAGATATTGTAGGAGTAGAGGGAGAATTATTCGTAACTCATACTGGAGAATTAACTTTAAGAGTTACTTCTATTCAATTATTATCTAAAAACATCAGACCTTTACCAGAAAAATTCCACGGATTGACAGATGTTGAAACTAGATATAGAAAAAGATATGTAGACCTTATTATGAATAAAGAAGTAAGAGATACATTTATCAAAAGAACTCAAATTATAAAAGGGATCAGATCAATACTTGATAATAAAGGATTCTTAGAAGTTGAAACTCCATTAATGCATCCAATCTTAGGAGGAGCAGCTGCAAAACCATTCGTTACTCACCACAATGCACTAAATGTTGATCTATACATGAGAATAGCTCCTGAGCTATACTTAAAAAGATTAATAGTTGGAGGATTGGAAAAAGTATATGAATTAGGAAGAAACTTTAGAAATGAAGGAATGTCAACAAGACATAACCCTGAATTTACAATGATTGAATTGTACCAAGCTTATGCTGACTTCAACGATATGATGGATTTAGCAGAGGAAATAATCACAACTCTTGCTAAAGAAGTATTAGGAACTACAACTGTTGAGTACAATGGAAAAACTCTAGTTCTTGAAAATTTCAAAAGAATACATATGGTAGACTTTGTAAAAGAAGTTACAGGAGTAGATTTCTGGGATCAAAATATGACTTTTGAAAAAGCTAAAGCTCTTGCAAAACAACATCATGTAGAAGTTGCTGATCATATGAATAGTGTAGGACACGTTGTTAACCAATTCTTTGAAGAAAAATGTGAAGAGAAAATTGTTCAACCTACATTTGTTTTCGGACATCCAGTAGAAATTTCTCCACTAGCTAAGAGAAATGAAGAAGACCCTAGATTCACTGACAGATTTGAATTATTTATAGATGCAAGAGAATATGCAAATGCATTCTCTGAGCTACAAGATCCAGCTGACCAAAGAGGAAGATTTGAGGATCAAGTGGAAGAGGCTGAAAGAGGAAACGATGAAGCTACTCCAGTAATAGACGATGATTTCGTAGAAGCACTAGAATATGGATTACCACCTACAGGAGGAATGGGAATCGGTATCGACAGACTTATCATGCTTCTTACTCAGTCTGACTCTATCAGAGACGTATTATTATTCCCACAAATGAAACCTAGAGACTAATTTAAGTCTTAAAGATATTGTAAAATAAATATTAAAGTACACCCATAGGAATGGAATTAAACTATTCTTTTGAGGTGTACTTTTTTAGTATAAAAGTAGTTTGTAAAAAGAAAAAATATTTTTTTACTTTGCAACTAAGAACAAAATGTGCTAAAATATTTTTTTAAGAATGTAGGAGGGAAGAAAATGATACAAGAATTTTTAATTATTTTTATAATTAATTATATTGGGATTATTCTTACAGAAGTGTTTAATTTGCCAATTCCAGGAACGATCAGTGGAATGCTTTTACTCTTTGTACTGCTTTATTTTAAAGTGTTGAAGCTGGAAAAGATAGAAAAAGCAGGAGATTTTTTGCTGCTGAATATGACAATATTTTTTATGCCTCCTTCTGTAAAACTTATTGAATCATTATATTTATTAAAAACAGGGTTATTGAAAATATTATTTCTCCTTGTTTTTACAACTTTATTGACAATGGTAGTGACAGGAATCACTGTACAGTATCTCATAGAGAGAAAGGAGAAAAAATATGGTGGAAGTATTAACTAATACTCCATTCTTTGGAGTTATAATAAGTTTAGTAGCCTTTGAAATAGGGAAACTGGTATTTAAAAAAACAAAGATGGCATTATTTAATCCTCTTCTTATTGGAACTGTCATAGTTATACTTTTTCTTCATTTTTTCAAAATACCTGTGAATAATTATATGCAGGGAGGGAATTTTATAGTTTTCTTTCTGGCACCAGCTACTGTTGTGCTGGCTATACCACTTTTTAGACAGATAAATCTTTTGAAAAAGAATTTCATTCCAATAATGGGTGGAGGTATAGTAGGATCAATTGTTGCTATTGTCTCAGTAGTAGTTTTGGGAAAATTAATGGGAATAGATGAACAGCTTTTACTTTCATTTATGCCTAAATCTATCACTACACCAATAGGAATTGAACTTTCAACGCTTCTTGGAGGGATTCCTTCAATAACAGTGTTTGCAATAATAATAACAGGAATAACAGGAAATGTTTCTGCTCCATATATACTTTCTATATTTAGAATAAAACATCCAGTAGCTAAAGGTATTGGAATAGGAATATCAAGCCATGCTGTAGGAACAAGCAGAGCAATAGAAATGGGAGAAATAGAAGGAGCTATGAGTGCGTTATCAATAGTTATTGCAGGGATACTTACAATAGTTATTGCACCACTTGTAAGAATGTTTGTATAAAAAATAAATAATAGAGCAAGATGATTTGTTAAAATAAAAAGTGTTTAAAGCCTTAATTATTTTTGAAATCATCTTTTTTTATTTTTTGCTCTTGACTTAGGAGAGACTCTAATGTATATACTAAGTATAGGAAAGAACGAGGAGGAAAGTATAAGATGGATAATTTTACTTTTTACAACCCAGCAAAAATAATTTTTGGAAAAGGGACAGAGAATCAAGTAGGAAAAGAAATGAAAAAATTAGGAAGCCGTGTGCTTTTAGTGTATGGTGGAGGAACTATTAAGAGAATAGGACTATATGATACTGTTGTGAAGGCTTTAAATGCCGAAAATATCTCTTTTGTGGAATTAGGTGGAGTACAGCCTAATCCAAGATTGAAATTGGTAAGAGATGGTATTGAACTATGCAGAGAGCATAAGCTTGATGCAATATTGGCAGTAGGTGGAGGAAGTACTATTGATACTGCCAAAGGAATAGCAGCAGGGGCAAATTATGATGGAGATGTCTGGGACTTTTATGAAAGAAAAGCTGGACCAGATGAAGCTCTTCCAATTGGTGTAGTGCTGACTATACCGGCAGCAGGAAGTGAATCAAGTATGGGAAGCGTTATCACAAAAGAGGAAGGACTTTTGAAACGTTCATGTGGAAATGTTTCGATGATACCTAAATTTGCAATAATGAATCCAGAATTTACATTCTCTCTTCCAAATTATCAGACAGCTTGTGGAGCGTCAGATATATTAGCACATCTGATGGAGCGTTATTTTACACAGGTAGAACATGTTGACTTCACAGACAGATTGATAGAAGCTACTATGAAGACAGTAATAGACTATGCTCCTCTTGCAATTAAAGAACCAGAAAATTACGATGTACGTGCTGAAATTATGTGGGCAGGAACAATAGCTCACAACAGCCTTTTAAATACAGGACGTCTTGGAGACTGGGGTTCTCATCAGATAGAACATGAAATCAGTGCTATATATGATATAGCTCATGGGGCAGGATTATCAATTGTATTCCCTGCATGGATGAAATATGTTTGCCATGAGAATATGGATAGATTTGTCCAGTTTGCTGTTCGTGTATTTGGAGTAAGCATGACACTTACAGATAAAGAGCTTGTAGTAAAACAGGGAATTCAAAAACTAGAGGAATTCTATTATAGTCTGGGATTGCCTGTATACCTGAGAGAAGTGGATATTCCTGATGACAGACTGAAGGAAATGGCAGAGAAATGTTGCAGAAAAGGTCCACAGGGAAATTTCAAAAAATTGTATGAAAATGATGTATTTGAAATATTGAAATTAGCAAGATAAAATTACAAAATAATATCTCAGAATAAAAAAATCCCCTCTGCAATAGAGGGGATTTTTTTATAACACGGGGGAGTGTTAAAAAAACAAAGACTAAAAATAGACTCTGGGGGTTACAGAAATCTAATTTATTGTGTCAGTCTCGATTAAAGTATACCCTATCTATTATTTTTAGTCAATATTAAAATTTTCCACAATCAAATAAAAAAATAACAAAAATTAAAGATTTTTTATAATTCCATACCAGTTTTTATTTTATTAAGAGTATCTGGCTCCAATAAAACTTCGGCTAGTTTAAAAGCGAAGTCTAAAGCGTATCCAGCACCCATACCAGTTATAAGTTTTTCATCTTTGACAATATTTTTTTCTTCATACTGGTAATTTTTCATAAGTTCTTTCACTGAAGTATGGCATGTTATTTTCTTTCCAGAAGCAATACCATTATTTCCTAAAATTGAAGGAGCTCCACATATAGCACCCACAAATTTGTCATTAATTACATAGTATTTAATAAGTTCTACTGCTTCTTTGGAATTTCCAAGGTTGACATATCCAGGATATCCTCCTGGAAGTACAATCATATCTCCATCTTTTAGATCAGTTTCTTTTAAAGTTGTATCAGCTTTTACAAGTACCTTTTGAGCTGACATAACATCTTTTTCAGAAGTGATAGAAACAGTAACAACATCTGCTCCACCTCTTCTCAACACATCAACAGGAGTTAGGGCTTCAATGAGTTCAAAACCATCTGCTAATAAAACATAAACTTTTTTCATCTTGATGCCTCCTTGGGTATATTTAATTATTGGTTTTCTACAGTTAATTTTCCTTGAATGATTAATGAACGGACAAACTGATGTGCATCTACTACTGCGTTACAATATACAGATTTCGTTTCTCCCTCAAAGAATGCATTAAGAAGTATTTGCTGCTGTTCAGCAATATTTCTATCCAACTCTTCAACAGTAAGGTCTCCTCTTTTATATTCTTCAATAAGAGCCTCATATATAGTATCGAAAGTAGAATCGTACATCTGCTCTTCCCAGTTTTCAATTATAGACATAATTTTTTTCACCTCTTTATATGTATTAAATTTGTTTAAGATAACAGAATTATCTTAACATTTCTTACTGAAAATGTCAATTTTTATGCTGTGGGTAATCCATAGATAAAAACCATATTTAAGCTTTTAACTCATTGATATTTTAAATTACAGGATATATTTATGAGATAAAAATTTATACTATTATATTATATCATTAAAATGAAAAAAGAATGACTTATAAAATATAATTTTAGAATTTTTCCAGTTTAATTTCTAAAATTTATTTTAATTTTTCGTCATTCTTTAAAAGAAAATTTACCCCAAGTTGAATATTGCTACAACAGCTGGCACCAAGATAGGAACAACTATTGTAATAACAAGTCCTGAATAAAAAGCAATTATAGATATATCTGGCGGATTGCTTCTGTTGATAACAGGAAGTACAGAGTCCATTGCAGTAGCTCCAGCAGATGATACTGATTGGAATGATCCAATCCTAGCAGCTATAAATGGAATTGTAAATATTGCCAGAAGCTCTCTGAATACATTTGAAAGAAAGGCAGTTCCACCTAATTGAGCATTTATTTTAGAAAGCTCTATAGCTGAAAATGAATACCAACCCATACCAGAACTTACAGCTACCCCTTCTCCCAGAGAAAGTGTAGTGATGAAAGAAGCAAGAACTCCTCCAAGCAAAGAACCGATTATTGTTACAAAAGGAAGCAGCAATACCTTTTTATTTAAAGTTTTTAACTGTTCAAATACACTTTGATTTTTTCCTATGTCTATTCCAACAAAGAAAAGAAGAAGACATAGTCCAAATTTAATAAGATTATCAGCATGAGCCAGCACAAGAGGACTTTTACAGAAAAATCCAAGAAGAGCTCCAATAATAACAGACAAAGCTATTCCAAGCATTATTTATCCCCTCCTCTATAGAAAATATGAGTCAGAAGTATACTTCCTAACACTGCACATACTGCTACTATGATAGAATCTAGTCCCAAGATATGAAAATTAGCGATGATTTTGTCATCTGAACCTATTTTGTACCCCATTACCCCAAGTAAAAAAAATAAAGATAAAGTTTGAAGAAGCCCAACTTTTCTGTCAATGATTTTAGGAATCCATCCTTTTTTAGTTATAAAATAACCAACAGAGATTATTAGGATATACAATATGATGTCCTGCATTATTCCTCCTTATATTAATTTTTATTTATTAAAAATTTAAAAATAGTTTTTTGACTGTAAGAATTTGATGGTGTATAGATATTTCCTTTTTCTGGAAGGAAGCTTAAAACATTAGGATAATCCTGTGTCTCGAAACAGATACCCATATGTTTTTTGCAGTCTGAACCATCAGAAAGTTTTCCTATTTCATGAAGATAGTTTCCGGTATATATAACAACTGCTGGCTGATCAGTAAATACTTTTAGCATTCTTCCAGAGATATCATCTTTCAGCTGAGCAGCAGGAATATCTCTATTTTGATTTAAAATAAAAGGATGATCCAGTCCATGATTTACTATCTTGATTTGAGGATATTCAGAATCAAGAGAAGTTTTCAAAAGAGAAAACTCGTGAAAATCAAAAGGTGTGTTATGTGTTTCAGATATTTTTACTGGAAGAGTAAACTCGTCTACAGCAATAAAAGCATCTGAATCAAGTTTTAAATATTCATCTCTGATATCCCTTTTAAAGTCACCACTTAGATTAAAATATGAATGGTTAGTGAGATTCATATATGTTTCTCTGTCTGTAATACCTGAATATTCAAGAGACAATTCATCATTTTTTAAGATATATCTTACAGTGACAGAAATATTTCCCGGAAAGCCTTCTTCTAAATGAGGACTATTAAGTGTCAGCTCTATTCCGATAAAGTCATTTCCTTTTATTTCTTCAGCATTCCATATTTTATGACTGAAATTATTTATCCCACCATGAATATTATTTTTGCCACTGTTAGCATTAAGTTTGTATATAGTATCTTTTATCTTTAGTTCAGCATTTGATATTCTTCCAGCATTTCTTCCGACAACAGCTCCAAAGTAAGGAGATCTTTCTTCGTAATCAGAGATACTATCTAGGTTTAAAACTATATTTTCAACTTTACCATTTTTATCTGGAAAAGATATTTTTCTTATAATTCCTCCATAATTTAGAATTTCAACTTCTAAAAAATTATTTTTAAGAGTATATAATTTCACTATTTCGTTAAATTTTGTTTTGCCCCAATTTCTAACTGTTAATTCCATTTATTCTCACCTCTGAGCAATATTCTAACATAAAATGGCAATAAAAGATAGATGTAAAAGCAAACATAAGGGAATTCAAGGAAAAAGTAATACTGTAAATAAAATAAATCGTATACATATAAATATAATATTTTTATTATTCGTAAAATATGGTATATATAAAGGACAAGGAAAACAGAATATTTCAAAGAGGGGGATTTAATGAAGAAAAGAATTTTAGTATTACTATCATGTTTATTGTCTTTTTTATTAGTTAGTTGTGGAGGAAGCAAGACAGCTGAAAAAGCAGCTTCTGGACCAAAAGATACATTAGTATTTGCACAAATATCTGAATGTAAAACTTTAGACCCACAGGATACTACAGAGCAGTATTCTCAAAGAATAATAAATGTACTTTATGACAGACTTGTAGAAGTAGATGAAATGACAGGAGAAACAATACCTGGACTGGCAAAAAGCTGGGAAAGAATAGATGACAATACTCTTTTATTCCATCTTAATGAAAATGTAAAATTTCACAATGGGGAAAAATTTACAGCAAATGACGTTAAATTTACTATTGAAAGAGCTAAAAGCTTACCAAAAGTAGGACACCTATATAAATTGATAAGCAATGTAGAAGTTGTAGATGATAATACAGTAAAAATTATAACTAGCGAGCCTTTTGCTCCATTACTAGCTCACTTGAGCCACAAGACAGCATCTATAATAAGTGAAAAATATTATGCTGAAAAAGGAAATAAATATTTTGAAAATCCTGTTGGAACTGGTCCATATAAATATAAAGACTGGAAAATAGGAGACAGAATAACTTTAGAAGCATTCCCTGAGTACTTCAAAGGTGAACCTGCAATAAAATATATAGTTGTAAGAGCAGTGCCAGAAGAAAACAGCAGAGTTATAGGGCTTGAAACTGGTGAAATTGATATGACTGCTGATCTTGGTGCAGAATCAAGAAAAATAGTTTTAGATAACAAAGATAAAATAAACTATCTTGAATCAAGTGGAATATCTGTAAACTATGTAGGAATAAATACAGACAAAGGTGTTTTAAAAGATAGAGATGTAAGAAGAGCAATAGCAATGGCTATCAATAGAGATGATATTATCAATAGTATCATGATGGGAACAGTTGATAAAGCTAACAGCTTCATAGCTCCAGGAACATTTGGATACAGTCCAGATTCAAAAGTTTTAGACTATAATCCAGAAGAAGCTAAGAGAATAATTCAAGAAAAAGGATTAACAGGTACTAAATTAAGCCTTGGAGTAAGCAACAGTCCTGTAAGAATGCAAATGTGTGAAATAATTCAGGCTCAATTAAAAGAAGTAGGAATAGACGTATCTATCGAATCACTAGAGTGGGGAACTTTCCTTGCAGCAACTGGTAGAGGAGATCTTGATATGTTTACACTAGGATGGGGACCATCTACATATGATGGCGACTATGGATTCTATCCTAACTTCCACAGTTCTCAATTAGGCGGAGCAGGAAACAGATCGCAATATGTAAATCCAGCAATGGACAAATTATTGGATGATGCTAAGAAAGAAGTAGACCAAAATAAGAGAAAAGAGCTATATAAAGAAGTTGCAGAAATTATTTATGATGATGTTCCAGTTATTCCTATGTACTATTCTAACAATACAGTAGCAGCTGTAAAAGGAATAGAAGGAGTAAAAGCAACAAGCTACATCAACTTTGATGAATTAAGTTTTAAAAAATAAACTGTTAGATAAAGATGGAGGCATAATCAATGAAAGAACTTATTAATATGATCGAGGAACTGACAAATACTTTTGGAGCTCCTGGTTTTGAAGATGAGGTCATGGAAAAAATAAAAAAAGAGGTAAACTTTCTAAGTGCAGAAAGAGATTCAATAAATAATCTGTATATAGGACTTGGAGAAAAGGATTCAGCTGTCCCTACAGTAGCTCTGGACTGTCATACTGATGAAGTAGGATTCATAGTGGAAAATATTAATAGAAATGGATCTATAAGTTTCCTTACTTTAGGAGGATGGCATGTAGGAAATGTTCCTGCCAGTGCTGTTGTTATTAAAAATAATAAGGGAGAGTATATCAAAGGTGTAGTTACATCTAAACCACCTCATTTTATGACTGATGAAGAAAAAAACAGACTTCCAAAAATGTCAGAGCTTACTATTGATATAGGAACAAGTAGTTATGAAGAAACTGTTGAGCTATATGGAATAGAAGTAGGAAATCCAATCGTTCCAGATGTAAGTTTTGTATATGATGAAAAAATAGGTATAATGAGAGCAAAAGCTTTTGATAACAGACTTGGATGTGCAGCTTCTATTGAAGTGCTGAAGGCTGTAAAAAATAATGGAATAAAAAATGTCAATGTAGTAGGAGCATTTGCTTCACAGGAAGAGGTTGGACTGAGAGGAGCTCAAGTGGCTGCTTACAGAGTAAAACCTGATTTTGCAATAGTGTTTGAAGGATCACCTGCTGATGACAGTTTCAAAGAAGGAACAGCTTCTCATGGAGCATTGAAAAAAGGTGTACAGCTAAGAGTTGTAGATGGAGCTATGATATCTAATCCTAGAGTATTGAAATTTGCAAGAGATATAGCTGATAAAAAGGGAATAAAATACCAAATGATAGCAAGAGAAAAAGGATCAACTAATGGAGGAAAATATCATATTTCTGAAACTGGTATTCCTGTACTTGTGCTGGGTATCCCTACTAGATATATCCACACTCATTATTCTTATGCTTCAATAGATGATTTAACAGCAGCTATTTCACTAGCTGTAGAAGTAATCAAAGAATTGAATAAAGATATAATAAAATCATTCTAATAAAAATTATCACCCATGAGGTAAATTTACTTTATGGGTGATTTTTTAATATTATATTTTATAAAAAAATGTTATCATATTTATAGTACACAAAATTCGTTTACGGAGGTATAATTATGAACATTATGGAAAAGTATGCTGAAAAAACAATTAATGAATTGGGGAAACTTTTTTTTGAGATAGGAAATGAGCAATTAGTTCCTGAACTTTCAAAGCATATAAACATTGCTTTGGAAAAATTCAAAGAAATGCAGAATGAAGATGATGAGCTGAATGAGATTATTATTATTGCTGATGTTGATGAGAAGCTTTTTGCATTTGCCATAGGTGATGGAAGTGAGCTGAACAGCAAAGAGGATGAGAGTGTTTTTTACATAGCAAAAAGTGAGAATTTTAATGAGTGTATGGAATTGATAAAACATATATGTTTTGGAAATCATCCAGAGGGATATCTTTCATTAGATAGTGAAGTGTATCATTGGATTGGAGACGCCATGCCTGATATTGATGAGGATATGTCAGTAACTATCTATGGTGGATATTATTATGGAGAAACTGAAGTGGATCCATTCTGGGAATCTTAATTTTATTGAAAAAATAATATAAAAGAATATTTAAAAAAATTTAAAACCCCAAATTATTGAGTTTAATAATCTGGGGTTTTTATAAATTATATTTTTTTATTCATTATATTATATCTTTAACAATTTCTTTTAATCTTCATCATTTTCTTCAGAGAGTTCAAGAATTTTTTGAAGATATTTCTGATTTACTTTCTCAGCTGCACTGATAGCTTCTTCCAATCCATCTTCATCATCCCATATACTTTCTATAATCTCATAGACAGAATAACTGCTGATTTCACTATTCTCTAACTCTTCTACAAATTTCTTTAAAATATCTGGATTATTTAATCCAGCAAAATTACTTCCTTTATAGCCATGATTATTTGAGTTAGTCAAACAGGCAATAACTGTAGGAATATTTTCAGAAGTAATGCCGAATTTATCTATATATTCTCCTACAAACCAGCTTGGACTGATAGAGTGTTCAGAGTCATTCTGCTCCATAAATTCCTGTACTATATCACTATTTGAGATATCAGCCAGCCCCAGAGCAAATACAGCATATCCTCCAACTGGAACAGCTTGTTCACAGTCAGCATCACTGTAATAATCATATGAGTCCATTATAGTATGGGCATATTCTTTCATTAATGGATAAAGAGCTGGATATTTTGCACAGTTATTCCAAAAAGTATTTGCTTTCGTTTTCTTTAAATCTGGTATAGGAAGAAATTCTTTTACCTTAGAATTAAATTTTATGCTGTATTCATTAGGAAATCCAGCTTTTATCAACTTAATAATAAATTCAACCATAGACTTATATGCTTCTTCACATTCCTCTTTTATTTTCAAATCTATAACCTTATCAATATCATTTCCAAGACAAGTAACATATTTATTTTTGAATTGTACTGTATCAGCAGGAATCTGCCCTGTACCAAATTTCAATATATTTTTAGACTCTTTGTATCCAAGTTCACCAGCTGTTTTCAAATAATCTCGTCCATATTGTCTTTCATATTTATCAGTTCCATGTATCAGCATCATCATACATAACCAACAGGCAAGAGCCAGTTCTTCATCATTAGGAGTATGATTTTCATTTGCCCGAGTAAGTGTGGCTGCTCCATTGGCAAATCCATAGATCAGATGACTCATAGTACTTTTGAAACGAGCTTTTTTAGCTTGTGCAATAAGAGCAGTAAAAAATTCTACAAGATAGGCTCTGCCGAATTTTTCAAGAAAATCCTCTACAGCAACAGAGCATATAGGAGTTAGAGAATTATCTATTTCACTGATATCAGCATTCTTATACTCTTCATTTTTAATAAAATTGTATATCAATTCTTTACGTTTATTCAGACGTTTTTCATCTTTAGCTGTTATTCTGGTTTGCTCCCATATCTGTCCCTGCATATGAGGAGCATCTGTAGGCAGAGGATCACGAGAAACACTAAATGTTACAGTGATTCCAAAGGAAGCATTGTACAGTCCACCATAAGGTTCATTATCCACTTTGTTTTGCAGCCAACTTTGCACTGTAGGAACAATATCATTTTTGAAAATTTCAGTTGTCAGAAATTTTAAATCAATATCCACTTCCTCTTCCATTCTGTGATGAGATACATGAATACCATTAAATTCAAAAAAACATGTAGTTTTATTGCTCTCTTTAGTACCATATTCAGGCTTTTCCATGTGATGATACCAAGAAAAATGAATTCCTTTTGCCCAGCCAGGCATAAATTTATCTTCTGGCAATATTTCTTTATTTTTGATAGTTTCTCTGATTTCTTTTTCAAGAAGTTCAAAAATTTCAATCATTTTCTCTGCTACTACTTTCTCTCTGTTTTCCATGTAATCACTCTCCAATGTTTTGTCTGCCCAAAGATGTATATTATATGGGGATGTCTTAATATCTTATATCACAATCTGTGATTGCAGACAAGAAAGCTGAATATTCAATTATGCACTTAATGGTTGACAGAAGCTTTTAAAAATAGGTAATAAAGAAATTTATCGACTAAAAATATAAAATTGTAAAAATGATTTTAAATACTTTTAAAAATTATAGACAATTTATAATAATATATCTGAAATTTATATAAAAATAAGTTGAGTATTTACAAGAAAATTTTTTATTAATATGAAGGAAGAATTTATTATTTAATATTTTTTATCTTAATTTCAGAATATCAGTGAACGATATATCATTAATTTAAAAAAAATTAATTTTTTGTACTATTTTGTAATAATATGCTTGCCTTTTAAAATTGATTGTGCTATATTATATTCAAATAAATGTATATACAAATGAAATTTAAAAATATATACAAATATAAAAAGGGGGATAAGATAATGAAAAATATAGTTTTGGTTACTCATGGCTCTTTTGCTGAAGGGATTCTCACCTCTCTGAAGCTCGTATATGGAAATACTGAAAATACTGTACCAGTAACAATTACTGCATCTGAAAGTATTCAGGAAATTCTGTCAATGATAAGAAAAAGGATAGATGAATTTAAAAATGATGAACCTGTGGTGATAATAACAGATATAGCTGGAGGAAGTACTACTCAGGCTGCTCTGGAAGCTTTATCATACAAAGAGAATATTTATCTTCTTACAGGATTAAGTCTTGGACTTTTGCTGGAAGTAGTATTGGCAGATTTTACAGACAGCAAAGCTGAAAATATAGAAATTTTAAATGAAATAATAGAAAATTCAAGACAAACTATTAATCTTATAACTGATTTGGAGGAAAACATAGATTCTGTAAGTGATAACTGCGAGCTATAGGAGGGAAAATGATTAAATTATTAAGAGTAGATGACAGACTTATTCATGGACAGGTAGCTGTAAGCTGGACTTCATTTATTGGAGCTGATACCTTGTTGGTAGCTAATGAAAAAGCTACAAAAGATAAAGTTATGCAGATGGCTTTCAACATGGCAAAGCCACCTCAAGTATTACTATCAATAAAAAATATAGAAAATGCTATTGCTGTAATAAATAATCCAAAATATGTAGATAAAAAAATATTTGTTGTAACAGGAAGTATGGAAGATGCCTTGAGCATTTGTGAAAAATGTGAAGGAGTTAAAGATGTGTGTTTGGGGGGAATCAGAAAAGCTGAGGGGAAAAAAATGGTAGAAAGACAGGTTTATTTAAATAATGAAGAAATAGAAATAATGAAAAAAATAAAAAATTTAGGTAAAGAAGTTTTTCTTCAAGCTGTACCTACAGAAAAAAAATTAAGTTTTGAAGATGTAATCAAAGAATATACAAGATGATATAAAAGGGGGTAGACTAGATGTTAATCAAAGCGTTATTACTTGGAATACTGGCAGGTTTTGCTATATGGGATGGACGTGTTTTTGGGCAGCATATGTTTGATAGACCTATAGTGACAGGACCTATTGTTGGACTTATACTTGGAGATGTACATACAGGAATTGTAATGGGAGCTTCTCTAGAATTAGTTATGATGGGAATTGTAGGAATAGGTGCTGCAACACCACCTGATGTAGTAGCAGGGGGGATATTATCTACAGCATTTGCTATTATGTCTGGTTTGAGTATGGATGCAGCAGTTGCACTTTCACTGCCAATAGCCACTCTGGCTCAGTCAGTTGGTATTTTGGATAGAACTATAAACACTACATTTCTCCACTGGGCAGATAAAGCAGCAGAAGAGGGAAATCCTGATAAAGTCGCAAGGGCTATGTGGTATGGGGCATTTTTATTCTTTTTCAGTGAGTTTATAGTAGTATTTTTAGGGGTTCTTTTAGGTTCAGGAACTATTGCTTCTTTCATAAATGCTCTTCCTCCATTTATTATTTCAGGACTAAGAGTAGCTAGTGGTATGCTTCCGGCATTGGGAATAGCTATCTTGATGCAGCTAATATTTGATAAGGCAAATGCTGCATATCTATTTGTTGGATTTATTCTGACAGCTGTTCTTGGAGTAAGTACAGTGGCAACAGCTATTGTAGGAGCTATAATAGCCTATGTGATATATCAAACTTCAATGAACCATAAAAAAGAGATGGATGCAATAATGGCTGTTATGAACAGTAATTCCAATGATGATTTAGGAGGTGAATTATAAATATGGGAAAAGTAGAAAAAAATGAGAAAGGGAACTCAATTACAAAAGGTGATTTAACAAAAGTTTTTTGGAGATCATTTCCTTTACAAGCATGTTTTAATTATGAAAGAATGCAGAATGTAGGTTTCTGTTATTCATTGCTCCCTATTTTTAAAAAACTTTATCCTAAAAAAGAGGATATGTCAGCTGCTTTAAAAAGACATCTGGAGTTTTTTAATACTACACCTCAAACTGTTACTTTTATCACAGGAGCGTGTATAGCTTTGGAAGAACAAAATGCTAAAGCTGATGGAAACTTTGATATGTCATCTATTGCTGCTTTAAAAGCTGCGTTAATGGGACCTATTGCAGGAATAGGAGATTCTTTCTTCTGGGGAACTTTCCGTATTATTGCTGCTGGTATAGGATGCAGTCTGGCTACACATGGAAGTATACTTGGTCCAATATTATTTTTGCTGATATTTAATATTCCTCATTATATGGCAAGATATTATGGACTTAAAATAGGATATAAAGGTGGAATAGAATTTATTGCCAATGCTCAGGAATCTGGAATGGTAGGGATTCTTACTAATTGTGCAAAAGTTATGGGACTGTGTGTAGTAGGAGCTATGATAGCTTCAATGGTAAAATTCACTATTCCTTTTACTATCAGCATTACTGGTGCGACAATAAAAGTTCAGTCTATATTTGATCAGATTCTTCCTTCTGTATTGCCACTTATATTGACATTTATAATTTATATGCTGTTAAAAAAGGGGATTAAGACTACTCATGTTATGTTTGGGTTAATTATTATAGGTATATTAGGAAGTTATATAGGAGTGTTATAATGATGAAAAAAAATAATTTAATAATGTTTGATTATATTTGTGAAACACCTGTTGCTTTAAGAAAAATAATAGAGAACAGAAAAGAAATAGCTGATGAATTTGTGAAATACTATAAAGATAAAGAGATAGAACAAATTTATGTAATAGGTTCTGGTACCAGCTATCATGCTGGATTGGCAGCTAAAGTATTTCTTGAAGAGATATTTGGAAAAAAAGTTTTCTGTATGTACCCTACTCAATTTGCAAGAGCTGAAAAAGTTTTTTGTAAAAAGACTCTGGTAATAGGAATGTCACAAGGAGGGCAGAGTTTTTCTACAGTAGAGGGACTTGAATCTGCAAAAGAAAGAGAGCTCTATACAGCAGCTGTTTCAGAAAATCCTACAGCACTGATTTTTGACTATGCTGATACAAAAACTTTGATAAAAGTAGGAAATGAAAAATGTGGAGCAAAAACAAAAGGATTTGCTGGAACAACATTAACTCTGATGGTTATGGTAATGGAACTTCTTGCAGCACAAAATAAACTAGCTGAAAAGCAGGTAAATGAATATCTCCAAAGAATGGAAAAAGTCATTGCTAATATGGATAGTGTAATTGATGCTTCTGTTAAGTGGTTTGAGAGAATAGGAAAAGAATTTATTTCTGCTAAAAGAGTAATTGTTGTAGGTTATGATAACAATTATGCTGATGTTTTAGAAGGAGCATTGAAAATCCTTGAGACAATACGTGAAGGGGTATCTGGATATGATATTGAAGAGTTTTTCCATGGAATATATAATTCTATTACAGATAATGCCCACATATTCTATCTGGCTTCTAAAAGCGATTACAAACCTAGAACACAAAAACTGATAGAGATATTAAAAGAATGGACACCACATAACTATATGATTTCATCTCCTGAAGGAGTTGAAAATCATTCTGAAAAAGATTTAATCTGTAATTTTACTGAAGATGCTCTTTTTGGACAATGGGAATATATCCTTCCATTACAAGTAGTTGCCTGTTTTGGAGCTGATCAGTTAGGAATAGATCCTTCTATACCTAAAGACCCAAATTTCCACAAAAGAATAGGAAGTAAAAAATTAGATGGAGTAAGGGATCAATATACAGTTATGAAATAATTTTTATATTCTAAAAAAGAATCCTCAAAACTTAAAATTTGAGGCTTCTTTATTTTATATTTAATTTTAAACTAAATCTACTAAATTTAAGTAAAGTATGTTATTCTATTATTGTAGAACATCAAAATAAAAATAAGCATAATTTCAATAATATAGAGAACATGTACAATAAGGAGAGGACATGCCTAAAGAATCAAAATATAAGATCATAGAGAACAGTATAATAAAGGATATAAAAGAACAAAAATTTAAGTCAGGAGATCGTATACCCACAGAGGTTGAGCTTTGTGAAAAATTCAATACCAGTCGTATGACTGTGAATAAGGCAATAGTATCTCTGGTTTCCAAAGGATATATAAAAAGAGTATCTGGAAGAGGCAGCTTTGTTACAGGACAGATAATTGAAAAACCTCTTAAAAGAATTCCAAGAAGTTTTTCAGAAGATATGCGTTCTATAGGGCTTGAACCGGGAGCGATACTTTTAGAATATAGAATATTGCGAGCTTCTGAGCTTCCTCAAAATATCTTTCAAAAATTAAATGTACAGTCTAATGATTTTGTACATTTCTTTTCTAGATTAAGAACAGGGAATGGAATGAATGTAGCTATTAGTTATGACTATGTTCCTTGCAGTACTCTTCCTGTTATAGAAGCAACTAGATTAGAGGGATCATTCTTTGAATATGTAAAAGAATGCGACTTGAATCTGGGAAGTACTGACCTAGTAATTACAGCAACTCTACCTACTAGTGAGCAAAAAGAGAAACTAAAAATAGAAAATGAAGCTCTATTAAAAGTATCTCATACTACAAGGCTTGATGATGGAAGAATTCTTGAATATATAGATACATTTTATGTAGGTAGTATGTATGCCTACAGAGCAGTTTAATAAGATGAAAAAAATAACAAGTGTAAAAAATTTTGGATTGATGGAACAACATAATATAGGTATATAATTAAAATTAAAAGCTGCCTTCAGTTATCGAATGGCAGCTTTTTTTATCCTTAAAATTATGAATGAAGTATCAACTGTTACAGTTGAAAATATATATTAAAGAATAATAAAAATTATTATTGACTCTCCTCTTACAGGATGGTATAAAATTTTTAAGAGGTGATTTATTTTGTATAAAATAGGCTTATTTTCGCAAATAACAAAAACAACTATAAAAGCATTAAGGTATTATGATGAAGTAGGATTATTAAAACCCTCTATAATTAATAAAGAAAATAATTATAGATACTATACAACAAAGCAATTATATACTCTTCATAAAATATTGTGCTTAAAACAAATGGGATTTTCTATATCTGAAATCTCTACAATTTTAAATAACGATAATATCAAACAAATAATAAATAGAAAAAAGATTAATTTAGAAAAAGAAATAATATGTTTAGTGGATCAACTTACAAGGTTAAACAATTTTTCTAATGAAAATATAAAAGGAGATGGTTTTATGAATTATCAAGCAGCTATAAAAAATACACCTGAATGTATTGTTTATTACAAGAAGTTATCAATAGCAAATTATAATGATTATTTTAAAGTTATTCCACAGATAGGCAAAGAAGTAATAGAAGCAAATCCAGATTTAAAATGTATGGTTCCAGAATACTGTTTTATCCAATACTTAGATGATGAATATAAAGAACAGAATTTTAGTATTGAATATTGTGAAGCTGTAACAAAATTTGGAAAAGAAACAGAATCAATAAAATTTAAAAAGCTTCCAAGCATTTTAGTTGTATCAACATTACATAAGGGAGATTACAATAATTTAAGAGATGCATATAATTATCTTTTTTCATGGATAAATAAGAATAACTATGAATGTATTGATAAAGCAAGAGAAGTTTACATAGATGGAATATGGAATAAAAAAAATAAAGAAGAATGGTTAACAGAATTACAGATTCCTATAAAGAAATTATAAAAGATTAAAGTAAAAAATGAAGCTCTATTAAATGTATTCCATACTATAAGACTTGACGATGGAAGAATTCTTGAATATATAGATACATTTTATGCATGTAAATAAAAAACTTATTTTAATAAAAAAATCATCACCCATGAGGGAATTTTACCTTGTGGGTGATTTTTTGTTTTGGTAGTTTATTTCTTGAAATTGTGATGAAAATGATAAACTTTTTGAAATGAAAAAAACAAAAAAAATTTATTAAAAAATTGCCTTGAAAAACACTAAAAGAATAAATTGATTAAGAGCAATGTTAGAAGAATTTCAGAATTTTTTTTATTTGTGTCTTTATTCCAGATTTTATT